>Ga0314774_1000021_pt1 | contig 147492 bp, 120 predicted proteins | sample MetaGCBIA2018_FD_204515 | JGI IMG/M metagenome (GOLD analysis project Ga0314774, IMG submission 204515) | Cryopeg brine microbial communities from Beaufort Sea near Barrow, Alaska, United States - CBIA 2018 | ecosystem: Environmental > Aquatic > Marine > Coastal | place: USA: Alaska... | reverse complement strand
TGCTAAGCTCACCGCGCACGTCTATCCGCGCCGGGTCCGCCAAGGTGGCTCCTTCTGTCATCAGGCGTTCGGCTTCGCGGCTTTGATACCAGCGCTCAAGCTCAGCCAGCTGCACACGGTTATTCACACCTTGTACTTCAAACGCATTGCTCGGTTGAGCAACGTTGACCATCATGCCCGCCTGCACCGCCATGGCGATGATATCGGTCAGGTAGTATTCACCCTGAGCGTTGCTACTAGAAAGCTGTGGCAACCAGGTTTTCAGATGCCGAGCGCTGACGGCAAGGATGCCGGTGTTCACTTCGCAAATCGCCAGCTGTTCCGCATTGGCGTCTTTTTGTTCCACGATAGCGGTTACCTGGCCTGCACTATTGCGCAGAATACGGCCGTAGCCCTGGGGGTTATCCAGAGTGACCGTTAGCAGCCCGAGGGTTTTTTCATCCAGGTTCTGAACCAGCCCTTGCAGCGTATCCGCCGTGGTCAGCGGTACATCGCCGTAAAGCACCAGCACTCGCGCATCATCCGGTAAGTCTGGCAATGCTTGGGCAACGGCATGTCCGGTGCCTAGCTGTTGCTTCTGCATAACCCAGCTGACGTTATGGTCCGCAGAGGCGGCTTTTACCTGATCGGCACCATGGCCAATCACCCCGTGAATCCCCGCCGCGCCCAAGGTTTGGGCGGTTGCTATTACGTGGTGCAGCATGGATCGCCCGGCAACCTTGTGCAGCACCTTTGGCAGCGATGATTTCATCCGGGAGCCCTGGCCTGCGGCCAGAATAACAACGTGCAGCGGTGACATGAGGTAACTCATCCTTTGTGGTCAGACTCTGTTTAACGGTGATGCAGATAATAAAAAAGCCGCATCCTTGCAGTGGGTGCCGGCATTGCACTCACCAAATACGGTGACACAACACCCGCTACCCACGCGGGATGCGGCTTGTTCAGGGCGAGCCCTGCCGAACGCTGTTAACGAACGTTCTTACGCAGTTTTTGCAATGTGCGTAGCTGAGCGGCGGCTTCTGCCAGTTCGGCCGCGGCACGGTAGTACTCGAACTCGCCCGTTTTATTCGCCAGTGTCGCTTCGGCGTCTTTCTGGGCCTGCAATGCTGCGGCCTCGTCGACGTCTTTCGCGCGCACCGCGGTGTCGGCCATCAGGGTGACAAGATTCGGCTGTACTTCCAGGTAGCCCCCGGACACATACAGAATTTCTTCTTCACCACCTTGCTTGATGATCCGCACAGCGCCCGGTTTGAGTGCAGACAGCAGCGGAGCATGGCCTAACCGAATGCCCAACTCTCCCTCTGAGCCAGTAGCGATTAGCATCTCTACCAGACCGGAGTAAATCTTCTTTTCAGCGCTTACGACGTCGCAATGTACAGTCATAGCCATTATCTAAGCCTCTTGGGTCAGAAATTGAAAGAGATTTACTTACTTTCTTTCAATTTCATAGCCTTCGCTTTTTCGACGGCTTCGTCCATGGTGCCGACCATGTAGAACGCCTGTTCAGGCATATCGTCATAGTCGCCATTGAGGATGCCTTCGAAGCTGCTGATAGTCTCTTTCAAAGACACGTATTTGCCCGGTGAACCGGTAAATACTTCAGCAACGTGGAATGGCTGAGACAGAAATCGCTCAATCTTCCGGGCACGGGATACGATCTGCTTGTCATCTTCCGACAGCTCGTCCATACCCAAAATGGCGATAATGTCTTTCAGTTCCTTATAGCGCTGCAGAACGTTCTGCACACCACGGGCAACCGCGTAGTGCTGCTCACCAATCACCAGCGGGTCTAGCTGGCGCGAGGTGGAGTCAAGCGGGTCGATCGCCGGGTAAATACCCTTGGAAGCGATGTCACGGCTCAGTACCACGGTGGCGTCAAGGTGGGAGAAGGTGGTGGCTGGTGACGGGTCGGTCAGGTCATCCGCCGGTACGTATACCGCTTGGATGGACGTGATGGAACCGCTTTTAGTGGAGGTAATACGCTCCTGCAACTCACCCATTTCTTGGGCCAGCGTGGGCTGATAGCCTACTGCGGAAGGCATACGGCCCAGCAGTGCGGATACTTCGGTACCGGCCAAGGTGTAACGGTAGATGTTGTCTACGAAAAACAGTACATCACGGCCTTCGTCACGGAACTTCTCGGCGATGGTCAGACCGGTCAGGGCAACACGCAGACGGTTTCCCGGGGGCTCGTTCATCTGGCCATAAACCATCGCTACTTTATCAAGAACGTTGGAGTCCTTCATCTCGTAGTAGAAGTCGTTACCTTCACGAGTCCGCTCACCAACACCGGCAAATACGGAGAGACCGGAGTGCTCTTTCGCAATGTTGTTGATCAATTCCATCATGTTAACGGTCTTGCCTACACCGGCGCCGCCGAACAGGCCTACTTTGCCGCCCTTGGCAAACGGGCAGATCAGATCGATAACCTTGATGCCGGTTTCCAGCAGGTCTGCAGATGCAGCCTGATCAGCATAACCGGGTGCTTTGCGGTGGATCGCCCAACGCTCTTCTTCGCCAATTGGGCCCTGTTCGTCGATAGGACGACCCAGAACGTCCATGATGCGGCCAAGAGTCTTGGTGCCCACAGGTACTGAAATCGGCTTGTGTGTGTTTTCTGCTTTCAGGCCGCGCTTCAGGCCCTCGGTGCTGCCCATCGCGATGGTACGTACAACGCCGTCGCCCAGCTGTTGCTGAACTTCCAGAGTTGTTTCGCCACCTTCAAGCAGCAGTGCGTCGTAAATGCCGGGCACGGCATCACGTGGAAATTCCACGTCGATAACCGCGCCAATGATCTGAACGATGTGTCCGCTACTCATGCTCGGTTCCTCGCTATCTTCATAGTCAATAATACCAGTAGGATTGTGGCGAATCAGACCGATGCCGCGCCGCTCACAATTTCCGAAATCTCTTGCGTAATGGCTGCCTGACGAGCTTTGTTGTATACCAACTGCAGGTCTTTAATAATGTCACCGGCGTTATCGGTAGCACTCTTCATGGCAATCATCCGGGCAGCCTGTTCGCAGGCCAGATTTTCTACCACTCCCTGATAAACCTGGGACTCAATATAGCGTGGCAGCAGCGCATCCAAAATCGGGCGCGCATCCGGCTCGTAGATGTAATCCCACTGGTGACCGATGTCGTCTTCTTTGCCTTCCGGCAGCGGCAGCAATTGCTGTGCTTTCGGCATTTGCGTCATGGTATTGACGAATTCGTTGCTAATCAGGTACAACCGGTCGATCTTGCCGTCCCGGAAAGAATCCAGCATTACCTTAACGTTACCGATCAAAGCTTCCGCGCTGGGAGCGTCACCGATGTGCGTAAGAGCCGCAACCACGTTACCGCCGTAGCTGCGGAAAAATGAAGCGCCCTTCTGCCCAATTGCGCAAAGATCAATCGCAACATCTTTATTTTTCCAGTCACGCATTTCACGCACCAGAAGTTTGAACGCGTTGCTGTTCAAACCACCGCACAAGCCGCGGTCAGAAGAGATAACGATGTAGCCTACACGCTTCACCTCACGCTCAAGCATGAACGGATGCCGATAATCTTTGTTGGACTTGGCAATGTGTCCAATTACCTGGCGCATCTTTTCCGCATAAGGCCGAGTCGCCCGCATGCGTTCCTGAGCTTTGCGCATTTTACTCGCCGCCACCATTTCCATGGCGCTGGTGATTTTTTGCGTGCTCTTGGTGCTGCCGATCTGATTACGTATTTCTTTTCCGATGGCCATAGGTCACTGCCCTTTCAAGTTAGACACTCATTTGGACCAACAGGCCCGCCGCAGCGGGCCGGCGCTGTTACCAGGTTTGAGTGGTCTTGAATTTCTCCAGCGCAGCTTTCAGGCCAGCGGCAACGTCATCGTTGTAGTTGCCGGCAGCACCGATTTTCTCAAGCAGATCTTTTTGCTCGGCACGCATCCAATCCAGCAATTGTGCTTCGAACTCAACTACTTTGGTGACATCTATGTCATCAAGGAAGCCTTCGTTAGCGGCATACAGAACGGTCCCCATTTCAGCCACAGACATCGGGCTGTACTGGTTCTGCTTCATCAACTCGGTAACGCGCTGGCCGTGCTCAAGCTGATTACGGGTGGCTTCGTCCAGATCCGAGGCGAACTGGGCAAAAGCCGCCAGTTCACGGTACTGAGCCAGAGCCAGACGAATGTTACCGCCCAGTTTCTTCATAATCTTGGTTTGAGCTGCACCACCTACCCGCGATACCGAAATACCCGCGTTCATCGCCGGACGGATACCGGAGTTAAACAGGTTGGTCTCGAGGAAGATCTGGCCATCCGTGATAGAGATTACGTTGGTCGGTACGAAAGCCGACACGTCACCTGCCTGGGTTTCGATGATCGGCAGCGCGGTCAAAGAACCGGTTTTACCTTTCACTTCACCGTTGGTGAACTTTTCAACGTAGTCCGCATTCACACGGGAGGCACGCTCCAGCAGACGGGAGTGCAAATAGAACACGTCACCCGGATAGGCTTCACGACCTGGCGGACGACGCAACAGCAGAGAGATCTGGCGGTAAGCAACAGCCTGCTTTGACAGGTCGTCGTACACAATCAGAGCGTCTTCGCCACGGTCACGAAAGTATTCGCCCATGGTGGTGCCGGAATACGGTGCCAAAAACTGCATGGCTGCCGGATCTGCCGCGCCTGCGGCGACCACGATGGTGTGATCCATCGCGCCGTGCTCTTCCAGCTTGCGCACAATCGCGGCGATCGACGACTGCTTCTGACCGATGGCAACGTAGATACACTTGATGCCGGAATTCTTCTGGTTGATGATCGCGTCGATGGCAACAGCGGTCTTACCAATTTGGCGGTCACCGATGATCAGCTCGCGCTGGCCACGGCCAACCGGAACCATGGTATCGATCGCTTTCATACCGGTTTGAATAGGCTGGTCAACCGACTGACGTTCGATAACACCCGGTGCTACCTTTTCAACCGCATCAGTCAGGGTGGTACCCAGCTCGCCCTTGCCATCAATAGGATTGCCCAGACCGTCTACAACGCGGCCCATCAATTCCGGGCCAACCGGAACTTCCAGGATACGTCCAGTGCAACGAACTTTCTGGCCTTCAGCCAGATCTTCGTAATCACCCAGAACTACGGCGCCAACAGAGTCGCGCTCCAGGTTCAGAGCGATGCCGAATTCGCCGTTGGCGAATTCGATCATTTCGCCCGACATAACGTCGGCCAGACCGTGGATAAGCACAATCCCGTCTGCTACAGACAGAATGGTGCCTTCATTTTTTGCTTCAGAAGAGATATCAAGTTTTTCGATTCTCTTCTTGATGATGTCACTGATCTCGGATGGATTCAGTTGCTGCATGCCAATATCCTCAAACCTTGTGCTGAAATCAGGAGCCCAGAGCGTCGGCCAGCTTAGTCAGCTTTCCGCGTACAGATGCGTCAATCACCATATCGCCAGTGCGGATAATCACACCCCCAATCAGTGATTTGTCTAATGACGCTACGAGTGATACTTGCCGCTCGAGCTTTTTCGAGAGTGCCTGGGCGAGCTTGTTTTGCTGTTCGTCCGTCAGTTCAAAGGCTGCGGTCACTTCGATATCAACCGTGCGCTTCAGATTAGCCCAGTACGTGTCGAAGAGCGCCGCAATCTCGGTAAGAAGAACGAGCCGGCCGTTTTCAGCCAGCACGGCAAAGAAGTTGCGTACCTGTTCCGAGTCGCCGGCTTCAGCAACCTCTAGAATCATGTTTGCCTTCTTCTGCTCTTCCAGACCCGGATTCGCGAGAAGCTGTCGAATGTCTTTAATCGCAGTAACCTGTCCGGCGATCGTCAGTACCCGGTGCCACTCAGCAAGCTGGTCGTGCTCCCGGGCTACAGAAAATGCTGCCTTTGCGTAAGGACGGGCCAGCGTTCTCAGTTCTGCCATGATGAACCTCGTCGTTTAAAGTTCTGCCGCCAGTTTTTCCAACATTTCGTTGTGCTTGGAGGCATCGACAGAGGTTTCAAGAATCTTCTCGGCACCCGCAATGGCTATGACGCCAATTTCTGCACGCAGCGCCTCACGAGCCTGATTCAGTTCTTGTACAATTTCGGCCTTGGCCTGCTCAATCAGCTTCTCGCCTTCTTTGCGGGCGTCATCCTTGGATGCTTCCACAATTTGGGCAGCGCGCTTGTTAGCCTGCTCAATAAGGCCGGCGGCCTGCTGCTTGGCTTCACGCAGTTCCTGAGCTGACTTTTCCTGCGCCAGTTCAAGGTCACGTTCCGCACGATCTGAAGCAGCAAGTCCGTCAGCGATCTTCTTTTGTCGTTCCTGCAAAGCGGCAATGACCGGAGGCCAGACCATCTTCATGCAGAAAACAACAAAGATAAAGAACGCGATGGCTTGACCAAGAATCGTCAAATTAATGTTCACGTCTTCACCTCTCGCCTGTTATGTAAGAAAACACCTTTCCGGAACATTCCGGTGGCGATTCGATTAACCGGCAAGCTGGCCAACAAACGGGTTGGCGAAGGTGAAGAACAGTGCAATACCAACACCGATCATGGTTACAGCATCCAGCAGACCTGCAACGATAAACATTTTGACCTGCAACATCGGGGTCATTTCTGGTTGGCGCGCGGCGCCTTCCAGGAACTTGCCACCCAGAATACCAAAGCCGATAGCGGTGCCCAGTGCGCCCAGGCCGATCAGCAATGCAACAGCAATCGCGGTCATTCCAACTACAGTTTCCATGATAACTCCCAGTTTTCAGTTTAGTTTTTCAGTTTAAGGGTTAGGGGTTTAGAACTACGTTTTCAATACAAAATCAATGACTGTCTTCGTGCGCCATACTGAGGTACACAATGGTCAGCATCATAAAGATGAAGGCCTGCAACGTTATGATCAGTATGTGGAAGATCGCCCAGGGTACAGACAATGCCCACTGCGCCCAGAAAGGCAGCAGAGCAATCAGAATAAAGATCAGCTCGCCTGCGTAGAGATTACCAAACAGACGCAGCGCCAGTGAAACTGGCTTGGCCAGCAGGCTGACACCTTCCAGAAGCAGGTTGATCGGAATTAGCACAAGCTTCAGGAAAAAATTGTCAGATGAGAACGGGTGCAGCGTAAGTTCGCCCACGAAGCCGCTCACACCTTTGATCTTGATGCTGTAATAGATAATCAGCACGAATACTGACAGCGCCATGCCCAGGCTCACGTTGATGTCCGTAGTCGGAACGATCTTCATGAACGGGAAACCTGCGAGAGTAAACAGATGCGGAATGAAATCAACCGGTATCAGATCCATCAGGTTCATCAAGAAAACCCAACAGAAAATAGTCAGTGCCAACGGTGCAATAACGGCATTTTTTCCGTGAAACGTTTCTTTAACGCTGGTATCAACAAACTCGACCATCACTTCGACGAAGTTCTGGAGGCCGCCGGGAACCCCGGAGGTTGCCCGCTTGGCGGCAAGACGGAATACAAAAAGAAACAATGCGCCAAGACCGATGGCCCAGGCCATGGTATCTACGTGAATTGCCCAGAAGCCCATATCGGCAGCTTCTTTGGACGTTTGTGCAATGGTCCAGGATGTTTCAGAAAGCACAGTACCGTCAAAACGTTCGTAATCTACCGGCAGCTGCCCATAGGTCAGGTTCTGGAGGTGATGCTGGATATACTCGGATGCGGTTTTGCCTGCCATATCGTTCTCTCAGGTCCTGTTAGCGTCGCTGCGTGCTGTTTACCAAAAACGGCGTGAACCAGTTGGCGACCAGCATGATCGCAAATGTTAAAAAAAGTGCCGCTACGTCAAGCGGCTGAATCCATTTAAATACCACCGTAAACGAGATGGCGCACAGAATGAGCTTTCCGGACTCACCCTGATAAAAAGAGCTTATGATCTTTTTGGCAGACCGCGCGCCGGAGTAGCGGAACGCCTTAAACGCAAAATAACCGTGGGGCAGCAGAAAAATGAGACCGCCCAGAAGCGCTGAATAACCGGAAACCTGACCACGCAACAAAAATGCCAGGCTGACCAGGACAAGTACCACACTTTCTATTGCCAACCATCGTTCGATGGGCGGGCGTTGAATGCCACCCAAAGTTGGTTTGGCCATGTTTGTCCTAGGACTTGGTGTTTTTAACCGATGCCGCATGAAAAATGAACAGACACACTGACATTAGCGCCGCGAATTGTATATGTTCAATGTGCATGAATCAACAAAACCCGAACCGCGACAGGCCGTGAGAAACGGCAGAATAACCAGGTCTGGCTCTTATCCGACACAAATAGGCGTTAGCTTAGTTTTCGCCACTATATATTGTGTATAACAGCAGCCTCATACTTTGGGAGGGGGCTCGAAAGTTCAAAAGACCTGGCAATTTAACGGATGTGACCCAAAATGCCATCAAGCTCATCAAGTGAACTGTACTCAATCACCAACTTGCCCTTGCCACGCTGACCGTGATTAATAGCCACCCGTGCGCCCAGACGCTCGGCCAGATCGTCCTGCAAAGCCCGGATATTTGGGTCTACCCTGGGCTTGGCCATTGTGCCGCTATCGGGTTTCTCCTGCTGCAGCTGACGCACCATAGCTTCGGTTTGGCGCACCGACAATGAACGTGCCACCACCTGCCGGGCAACCTGCATTTGCTGCTCTGGCGCCAGAGTCAGCATGGCGCGGCCATGGCCCATTTCAAGATCGCCATGTTCCAGCATCAGCCGCACATCTTCGGTCAAGCCAATCAGGCGCAGTAAGTTAGTAATGGTGGTCCGTGACTTGCCGACTGCTTCGGCCACTTGAGCCTGAGTCAGCCCGAATTCGTCCTGTAAACGTTGCAGGGCAAACGCTTCTTCGATGGGGTTCAGGTTTTCGCGCTGAATGTTCTCGATCAGGGCCATAGCGATGGCCGCTTCGTCTGATACGTCCCGGATAATAGCCGGTATCGACTCCAGGCCTGCCATCTGGGCGGCGCGCCAACGGCGCTCACCCGCGATCAGTTCAAAGTGTTCGGCGGCCAGAGGGCGTACCACAACTGGCTGCATCACGCCTTGCTGGCGAATGGAGTCGGCCAGCTCTTGCAGGGCTGCCGGGTCCATATCGCGGCGCGGCTGATAGCGGCCACGCTGAATCAAATCCAGAGCAATATCCCGCAACTCGCCGTCTTGGCTGGCCGGTGTCTGCTCCAGATTTACGCGGGAATTCGCTAGTAGGGCTCCTAGTCCGCGCTCCCCAAGTCCTCGTTTTTTCGCCGCCATGGTGTCAGCCACTGTTTCCGTTAATGTCCATCAAATTGCGTTTTGCGTTGGCGGCATCTTACACCGCAACCGCGTCAGATGCTTTCTTTGCTCCGTGCCGGCGAACCATTTCACCCGCCAAAGCCAGGTAGGCAATAGCGCCTTTCGAGGCTTTGTCGTACTTCAAGGCAGGCATGCCATGGCTGGGCGCTTCCGCCAGGCGCACGTTGCGGGGAATGACGACGCGGTACACTTTATCGCCAAAAAATTCGGTGAGCTGGCCAGACACATCCCGCGTCAAACTGCTGCGGGGGTCGTACATAGTGCGCAGAATGCCCTCAACCTGCAGATTAGGATTTACCGTTTCCTGAATCTGCTGCACCGTGTTCATTAGCGCTGCCAGGCCTTCCAACGCGTAATACTCACATTGCATCGGAATCAGAATGGAATCGGCGAACGACAGCGCGTTCACCGTCAACAGGTTCAGCGATGGAGGGCAATCAATCAACACGTAATCGTAGTTGTCGCGAAGCGGGTTCAGGGCTTGGCGCAGGCGATGCTCGCGGCCGATTTCCGTCATCAGCTCCACTTCAGCTGCGGTCAAATCACCGTTACCCGGCATGATGTCGTAACCGCCCATCTCGTTATAAATGATGATCTCACTGGCGCTGGCACGCTTGGTGAGCAAATCATAACCAGAGAGTTGCAGGGCGTTTTTATCAATGCCGCTGCCCATGGTGGCATTGCCCTGGGGGTCCATGTCTACCAACAGCACCCGGCGCTTGGTCGCGGCCAGAGATGCGGCAAGGTTGACGCAGGTGGTGGTTTTACCCACACCGCCTTTCTGATTGGTCACCGCAATCACGCGCGCCATCGCTTGCCTCCCATGTCGGAATTGATTGTTGGTCAGAGGATCAGCGCTGCTGAATTCCTCAGTGTGGGTGTCCGTTGCGGCCAATAATCAGCACGTTACGTTCACCCTCTACGCCGGGCACTGCCAGCCTATAAAACGAGTTTACCTGCCAACCACGGCCAAGGGCAGCCACTTCATCATCGGGATACTGGCCTTTCATGGCAATAAACTCACCGTTACCTGCCAGCAGGTGGTCGCACCAGTTCACTTGGTTGTCCAGTGCGGCAAATGCACGGCTGCTGACCTGGGTAAACAGCTCACGGGGCTGGTACGCCTCGGCGCGACTGTGAATAACGTCCAGATTGCGCAATCCCAACTCCAGCACACACTGCTTAAGGAAGCGGGTTTTCTTACCGTTACTGTCTAGCAGAGTAAAGCGCGTGTCTGGCAAGGCAATGGCCAGCGGAATTCCCGGCAAACCGCCACCAGCTCCAACGTCCAGCAAGTGGTGGGTGGTCACAAACGGCAAAATGCTGAGGCTGTCCAGCAGTTGCCGCGACACCATCTCGCGTTCATCACGCACAGCGGTCAGGTTGAATGCTTTGTTCCATTTAGCCAGCAACGCCAAAAATGCCAGCAGCTGTCGCTGTTGGCTGACGTCGAGCTTGAGCTCCATTTGCGCCAGGCCTTCGTCAAGCTGACGCTGCCATACTGAATTCTGTGCCATTTACGCGCTCTGCTTGCGCAACAAGTCGCGCTTTTTCATATGCACCAGAATCTGGCTTATGGCGGCTGGTGTAACGCCTTGAACTCGGGATGCCTGGGCGACGGTTTCGGGTCGCACGGCTCCTAGCTTCTGCTTGATTTCGTTGGATAACCCGCCAATTATGCCATAATCCAGATCGACTGGCAGCGCGGTGTTCTCATTTTTGCGCAGGCGCTCGATCTCATCGGCTTGGCGCGAAATATAGCCTTCGTACTTAATTTCGATTTCAACCTGGTCAGCCACTATGGCGTCATCGGCCCGATATTCCGCGATATCGGCAATGTGAGCGTACACGATTTCCGGGCGCCGCAGCAGCTCGGCCAACGTGTGGTCGCGGCCCAGGGGCTGCTTCAAATACTGATTGGCGCGCTCACCCGCGGCGGTGTTCGGGTGCACACGCGTGCCTTCCAGGCGACTGCGTTCGGTGCCTATGGCATCGCGCTTGGTGTTGAATTTACTCCAGCGTTCGTCGTCTACCAGACCCAGTTCACGGCCGCTGTCGGTCAGGCGCAGGTCAGCGTTGTCTTCGCGCAAAATAAGTCGGTATTCGGCGCGGCTGGTGAACATGCGGTAAGGTTCGGAGGTACCCATGGTGATCAAGTCATCCACCAGTACACCAATATAGGCCTCATCACGGCGCGGATACCAGGCGTCTTTTTCCTGCGCCTGACGTGCTGCGTTAATGCCCGCAAGCAAGCCTTGCGCTGCCGCTTCTTCGTAACCGGTAGTACCGTTAATCTGGCCGGCGAAATACAAACCCTGAATGAACTTGGTTTCCAGGGTGTGGCGTAAATCCTGCGGGTTCAGATAATCGTATTCAATGGCGTAGCCCGGGCGCATGATGTGGGCCTTTTCAAAACCCGGAATTGACTGCACTGCCCTAATCTGGATATCAAACGGCAAGCTGGTGGAAATGCCGTTGGGATAAAGCTCGTGCGTGGTCAGGCCTTCAGGCTCGACGAAAATCTGGTGCGAGCTCTTATCGGCAAACCGGCTTACCTTATCTTCTAAAGACGGGCAGTAGCGTGGGCCAACACCGCCAATTTTGCCGGTGAACATCGGCGAGCGGTCAAAGCCGCTGCGGATGATGTCGTGGGTTTCTTCGGTGGTACGGGTGATATAACAGCAAACTTGCCGTGGGTGTTCAGCGCGGGAACCCATAAACGACATAACCGGCGCTGGGTCATCGCCCCACTGTTGCTGCATCACTGAAAAATCTACGCTGCGGGCGTCAATGCGCGGCGGCGTGCCAGTTTTCAGCCGGCCAACGTTAAACGGTAACTCCCGCAGGCGCTGAGCCAACGCATTGGCCGGAGCATCGCCAGCACGGCCACCGGCGTGATTTTTCATACCAATGTGTATGATGCCGCCCAAAAAAGTACCGGTGGTTAGAACCACTGTTTTTCCCAGGAAACGGATGCCGGTCTGGGTGACTACGCCGGTTACCCGCTCGTTCTCCACAATCAGGTCATCGGCGGACTGCTGGAACAGAGTCAAATTAGGCTGGTTTTCCAGTATTTCACGGATGGCCGCTTTGTACAGAATGCGGTCGGTCTGGGCGCGGGTAGCGCGCACGGCGGGGCCCTTGCGGCCATTCAACACGCGAAACTGGATGCCGGCCCTGTCGGTGGCACGGGCCATGGCTCCGCCTAACGCGTCAATTTCTTTTACCAGATGGCTTTTACCGATACCGCCAATGGCCGGGTTGCAGGACATCTGCCCCAGGGTCTCAATGTTGTGGGTCAGCAACAGGGTGTGTGAGCCCATGCGCGCCGCTGCCAACGCGGCTTCGGTGCCCGCATGGCCACCACCAATAACAATTACATCGAAACGGGTCGGAAAATCCACAAATCACCTCAAACAACGGGAACAGAATCGAGTAAAAACGAGGCCGCGAGTATAACGCCTCGGCTGTTAAATTGCAGTCGGGATGTGCAAATTTTAACCAGTTACGGTACGCCTTAACAAAATTCCTCAGCGGCCTCAGAAATGGCCGTGAAACTGGCTAGATTTCAACCGCTTGTCAGACCTAGTTCAAGTCCGTCACTATAAAGTTATCCACAGATCAACGCATATGTTTACTGCCCTTATTAACAGCATAACAACTTGTTTTTTCTACCTTTAAAAAAACAAATTCAATTGCTGCCTGAAGCTTGTTCACTTATTTATCCACATGGTTGACGGCTGATTCCTGCCCTCTGTAGCGGCGAATCCGTAACACCAGCGGCAGCACCAGCAGATTCACCACAGACAAGATCAACAGAAACAATGGAATACTCAAACCGGCAATTCCCAGCAGCAGCATACCCGCCAGTGCACTGACCACCATAAACAACGAATTGATGACGTTCAGCGCGGCGATAATGCGGGCGCGTTTATGGGCCTCGGTGGCACTCTGAATATAAGCGTACAAGGGCACAATAAAGAGCCCACCAGCGGCGCCAATCAACACCAGATCGACCAGCAGCCTCCAGTATTCAGGTTGGCTCAGTAACAACCACCAGGTGGTTGGCACGGCGCTGGCCGGCAGTGCGAAAAACAGATCGATACCCGGTAAGGTTAAACCCAGGGCGCCCCAGGGCACGGGCGTCAGGCTGACACTGTGGTGGGTTAGCCGCTCACACAACACCGAACCACTGGCAATTCCGACAATAAACAGTGACAGCAACAAGGTAACAACGGTTTCATCGCCCTGCAGATGCAGCCGGGCAAAATTGGGAAACTGGGTTAGATAGGCTGCGCCCAAAAACCAGAACCAGGAGATGGCCAATATCGCCAGCAACACCGAGCGCTGTTCGGCGGCCACCGCCATCAGACGCCAACTTTCCCGCAGGGGCTGCCAGCGCATGGGGCTCATTGATTTTGATAGTTCCGGCGCGGCTGTCGCGGGTATTTGGCGCGCGCTCAAGTAGCCCAATAGCGCCATGATGACCACGGCAAAGGCTATCAGCGGAGTTGCCAGGGGCAAACTGGCCAGTACGCCGGCGGCAATGGTGCCCAGCAGTATGGCCACGAATGTGCCGCCACTCACCAGACCATTACCACCCACCAGCTCGCTGGGCTCCAGCACCTGGGGCAAAATGGAATATTTGACCGGGCCAAAAAAAGCGGACTGGGTGCCCATCAAGAACAGCAGACACAGCAATACGCCGTACCATCCTTGCCACAACGCTAACGCCGCCAAGGTCATGATGACGATTTCTGCGGCTTTCACCCAGCGAATAATACGGGCTTTTTCGTGACGGTCAGCCAACTGGCCAGCCAGCCCGGAAAACAGAAAATAGGGCACAATGAACAAAAATGCAGCCAAATTAACCACCAGGTCCACCGGCAGGCCAGCCCAGCCTGCGGTGGTGAAGGTGATCAACAGCAAGAGCGCGTTCTTGTAAAGGTTGTCGTTAAAAGCGCCGCTGAACTGGGTCAGGTAAAACGGCAAAAATCGCCGCTGGCGCAATAGCTGAAACTGACTCGAGCTGCTACTCGAACTGATATTAGTATTGATATCAGGACTGCTCACTGAGCGCTTCCAACTTTCGTTCAACAGCGTTGGCAGAGCTGGCAAAGCGCGCCAGCAGATTGTATAGCACCGGCACAATAAACAGCGTCATGCTAGTGGCAAACACAAGTCCCCCCAGTATGACCACGCCAATGGCGGCACGGCTTTCGGCGCCGGCACCGGTGGCCAGTACCAGAGGAATAGCACCAAACACCGTAGAGATGGTGGTCATCAGCACCGGGCGGAAACGCAACACTGAGCCTTCCACAATGGCGTCGCGTACCGAATAGCCCTGATCCCGCAGTTGATTGGCAAATTCAACAATCAAAATGCCGTTTTTCGCCATCAACCCCAGCAACATAATAATGCCAATCTGACTGTAAATATTCAGGCTGATACCGGTCCACCACAGGGCCATAAGTGCACCGGTAATCGACAAGGGCACCGACAACATGATAATTAGCGGATGAATCCAGCTTTCAAACTGCGCAGCCAACACCAAAAATACAATCAAAAAGGCCAAACCAAAGGTGATAAAAATGGCCGATGAAGATTCCTGGAACTCCCGCGACAGCCCGCGATAGCTTACCCGCGCTTCCGGCGGCAGGATGTCCATCGCCAGGGTGTTCAGGTAATCCAGCGCGGAAGCCAGATCATAACCGTCAGCCAGGGAGCCGCTGATCACCACCGCTGGCAACCGGTCGATGCGGCGCAAATCCGGATTGGCGCCGATTTCTTCCCAGCTCACCAACGCCTGCAAAGGCACCATCTGCCCGCCTTCCCGCGGGCGCAGGAAAATCTGGCCCAGGTCTTCCGGCGTGGCACGGTCAGCATCTGCGGCCTGCACCACCACATCGTATTCGCGGCCACGGTCAATGTAAGTGGTCACCTGGCGCGAAGCCAGCATGGTTTGCAGGGTTAAACCCACGTCTTGCACGGTAATGTCCAGGTCGGCAGCGCGCTCGCGATCTACGTTTACCCGCAATTCCGGTCGGGTCAGTTCGAAGTCGGTTTCCAGGCTGAGAAGGTTCGGGTTCTGTTTCGCCCGTTCAATCAGTTCTTCGCTCCAGGCCTGCACCGATTCGTAATCCGGCCCCGCCACCACAAATTCCACCGGCTGGCTAAAACCGCGCTGGCCCAGGCCTGGCGGGTTGATGGGAATAACCCGCGCGCCGGAGATCTGGCTCATTTTTTGGCGAATCTGATTGGTCACATCCTGCTGTTTGATGTCACGCTCGTTCCAGGGTACCAGGCCCATGATCATAAACCCGCGGTCTTCCTCACCCCGAAAGCCCACAATGGACAGCATCCGGCTGGCGACGCCGTCTTCAATATAAGGTAACAGCTGAGCTTCAGCCTGACGCACGTAGTGGTCGGTGAATTCCACGGTGGCGCCGCGGGGAGCGCTGACCGGCATGATAATGGTGCCACGGTCTTCGGTCGGCGCCAGCTCTTGCGGCAACTGGGGATAAATAACACCGGCGGCCACCAGCCCCGCCAGCCCTAATCCCAACCACAAACCGGGCTGACGCAGGGCAAATTCCAATCCCCTGCGATAGCCACTGGCAAGACCATCAAGACTTTTTTCAATGACCGCCCAAAAACCCTTGGTCTGCCCGGCCTTGGGGCTAGGGCGCAGCCATTTTGAGCACAACATGGGCGCCAGAGTAAGCGCCACCAAGCTGGAAAACACCACCGCGGCGGCCAAAGTAAAACCGAATTCGGCGAACAATCGGCCTACGTTGCCACCCATAAAAGAAATGGGCACGAACACCGCCACCAAGGTAACGGTGGTGGCAATCACCGCAAACGCCACCTGGCGCGCACCGTAATAGGCCGCCAGCAACGGCGCTTCACCGTCATCAATGCGGCGCTGAATATTTTCCAGCATAACAATGGCGTCATCTACCACCAGGCCAATGGCCAGTATCACTGCCAGCAATGTCAGCACGTTGATGGAAAAACCAAGAAAACCCAGGCCGATAAAAGCACCAATTACCGCGACTGGAATGGTCACTGCCGGGATCAAGGTGGCACGCCAGGAACGCAAAAACAAAAAAATGACAAGAATTACCAAGGCCACAGAAATGGCCAGGGTGGTTATAACCTCTTTGATCGACGCACGAATAAACACCGATTCGTCGTAGCTTTCCGAGATATTCACTTCTGGGGGCAGAGTTTCGCGGATCTGCACCAGCTCTGCCAATACCGCGTCAGACACCGCCACTGTATTGGCTTTGGATTGGCGGATAATGCCTAGGCCTATGGAGGTTTGGCCGTTGGCACGTAAGGTGCCAGAATCATTTTCCACGCCCATCTGCACATTGGCCACTTCGCCCAGGCGCAGCAGGTCGTTACCGGAGCGTCGCACCACAAGGTTACGAAACTCATCAACAGTGGTCAGCCGGCCCTCGGCGCGCACAGTAAAGTTGCGGGTAGAAGACTCTACCGAACCGGCAGGCAATTCGACGTTATTGGCCCTTAACGCTTGTTCCACCTCGGCGACGGTAACGTCCCGCGCGGCCAGCTTTTCCCGGTCTAGCCATACACGTATGGCGTAGCGCCGTTCGCCTCCAATACGCACATCCGCCACACCATCCAGCACCGAAAAGCGGTCTGCCAGAACACGGTCGGCGTAATCGCTCAATTCTGCGCTGTCCCACACGTCACTGCGCAGGGTGATCCACATCATTGGGCGAGCGTCGGAATCGGCTTTACTTACCACCGGTGCGTCGGCTTCTTCCGGCAACTGGTTGCTGATGCGCGATACCGCATCGCGCACGTCGTTGGCGGCAATGTCGATATCGCGGCTGGTGTTGAATTCAATACTGGTGCGGGATTCGCCCTGTTCGGTGGACGATTCAATAGAGCGTATGCCTTCGATACCGCTGATGGCGCCTTCAATCAATTCGGTGATCTGAGTATCCACCACTTCGGCGGCGGCGCCGGTGTAATCGGTGCTGATGGACACCACCGGCGGGTCGATATCCGGGTATTCGCGCACCGGTAGCCCCATTAACGCAGTCAAACCAAACACCACAATCAACAAACTCAATACCGTGGCAAATACAGGTCGCTTGATAGATACATCGGACAGCACCATGACTTAAGACTCCCCGCCGTTGTCTGCGCCTGCGCCGGAAATAAAGCGGTTAGCGGGCAGCTGTGCGTCAGGATTCGGCGACACTCGTTCACCACTGCTCAAACGATCCTGACCGGTCACGACAACCTCGGCGCCGTCTTCCAGGCCCTCAGTCACTTCTACCTGGCCCGGCAGACGTGCGCCCAGGCTCACAGTCAGACGCCGGGCGATGCCATCTTCAGCCACGAACACGTAGCTGTTATCACCGCGCACGATCACCGCTTGTTCAGGAATCACCAAAGACTGGCGCTGCTGCAGAGTCAGGCTGGCCGACATGAACTGGCCCGGGCGCAGGCGACCATCGGCGTTGTCGATCAGCGCGCGCACCGCCAGCGAACGGTTGAGCTCACTCACCCGCGAATCCAGCGCCACCAACTCGCCGCCAAACGCCTGCCCTGGGTAGGCCGGAGACTCGCCTTGCACTGCCAGGCCAACCTTAAGCTGGCCCAGGTAGCGTTCCGGCACCGAGAAGTTCAGTTCCATACGGCGGGTACTGTCGAGTGTCGCAAGGCGGGTGCCGGCGGTAACGTAAGCGCCCAGGCTGATATCACTGAGACCAATAATACCGGCAAACGGGGCGCTGATGCGGTGATTTTCCAAATTTACTTTAGCCGCTACGCGCTGTGCCTGAAGCACGTCGGCGGCGGTGCGCAGCTCGTCCATCTGGGCAATAGCGATGCTGTTACTGGTGCTTAATTGGCGGGCGCGATCGTATTGGCGTTTGGCGTCAGCCAGGCGAGCCTCAATAACCTGCAAGTCGGCCTGAGCCTGGCGGTCGTCCAAGCGTAACAGTACGTCACCTTTGGCCACTCGCTGTCCGGGCTCAAGATTTAACTGCACCACCCGGCCGCTGAGTTCAGTGGTCAAAGCAATGGAATCTTCAGCCTGCAGATTACCCACCGCTTTTACCCGGTCGCTCACCGTGGTGCGCTCCGGAAAGGCCACAGCCACCGATGTGGGCGCCCGCTCGGGGGTGCTAGCGGTACCCACATCGGTGTTACTGTTGTAATACTGCACCAGCCAAGCCGCTGCAAGAGCAGCCGCCAGTAGCGCCACCGCAATCAACCATTGCTTCATAATTAATCAGCCTGTTTCTTTTCAATTGGCTCACAGCCATTCACGCTGCACTGGCGATTACGGTTGTTTTTGAATGACCAAAACCAGTTCGCCCACATCAATACCCCACTTACTCATGGTGGTCTGATTGATCAGCGTATCTGGCGTTACCAGGTACATCCAGTCGTCCATGCGCACCTCAAGGGTGCCGTCGCCATAGGCCACCTCCAGTAGATAATTCATGTGTATCGCATTGCCCGACCAGCGCATGGTGCCGGCTTCGGTAACGTCACCGGCGGTGGCGCGATAACTATCGCCGTCTGGCGTTAAGGTCCATACCCGGGTTTGTACTTCGCCATCATCAAAGCGGAACACCTCGTCTAACGTGCCCACGCCCTGCTCGGTCCATGATGCCGTGATATCCGCGTCAAAGGTACGAATAACAGCGCCAGACCAGTCTTTGACCACTCCGTGGGCAGACAGATTGCCAGCGAAGAATTGGTCGGGCACTAACGCTGGTGAGCGATCTTTATAATCATCCAACGATGGGCCGGCACAGCCGCCAAGCGCAAAGAACGGTAGCAGTATCCACAGTCGACTCCAGCCCCATACACGGCCGAAACACAAAATTTTCATCATTCTTACACTCCCTGAGACTGTGGCGTGGTACGGCGGCCGCGATACAGCGACCACCGCAAGAATAGCGCTTAACTGAGGGAATTACGCTGGCGCCCGAGGTTCCGATCAGATTTCGGTGGGCGCCAGAGTTTCAGAACAGAGCAGCGTTAAGCCAAAGGTGGGAAAATATGGCCAGCACGTAGCCCAAGGCAATAGCCGGAGTCCAGCGCAGGTGGCTCATAAAGGTGTAATGGCCACGGGCCTGGCCCATCAGTGCCACACCGGCCGCTGAGCCAATAGACAGCAGGGAACCGCCTACACCCGCTGTCAGGGTAACCAGCAGCCACTGGCCGTGGGACATGTCCGGGTTCATTGACAGCACCGCGAACATCACCGGTATGTTATCCACCACCGCCGACAAAATACCCACCGCAGCGTTAGCCAGGGTGTGGTTCCAGCCAGTGTAAATAAGCGTCGAAATTTCGCTCAGATAACCAATATAACCAAGGCCACCCACCGCCAATACCACGCCGTAGAAAAACAACAGGGTGTCCCATTCAGCACGGGCAATCGGGTTGAACACGTTAAACGGCAACGCCTTGTCCAGGCGGGTCAGCAAGCGGAAGTCCTGGTGCACCTCAGCCCGTTTGCGTTCATTTTCCACATGCTGTTTGAAAGTCCGGCTCAGGTAATAACCAAATATCTGAAGATATCCCAGACCCATCATCATGCCCACCACCGGCGGTAAGTGCAGGAAGTTGCTGCCACTAACAGCGGTGATGATGGTCAGCAGAAACAGGGCAACGCAGCGGCGAGCACCGCGCTTCATAATGACCGCTTCCGTCGCCGGGTTGGGCATGTCATTGGGAAGAAAGAAACTCATGATGATGGCCGGTACCATAAAGCTCACAAGCGCCGGTATGAACAGGTCGAAAAACTCCATGAAATCAACGACGCCCTTTTGCCACACCATCAGCGTGGTGATGTCGCCAAAGGGCGAAAATGCACCACCGGCGTTGGCCGCAACAACAATATTAATACAGCCTAGGCTGATAAATTTCGGACTGTTCTCACCCACTTTTAGCAATACCGCGCACATCAGCAAAGCGGTGGTCAGGTTGTCGGCTACCGGCGAAATACAAAATGCCAACACCCCGGTAATCCAGAACAGACTCCGGTAACTGAAACCTTTGCCCACCAACCAGGCCCGCAAGGCGTCAAACAACTGCCGCTCTTCCATAGCGTTTATGTAGGTCATCGCGACCAACAAAAACAGCATCAGCTCGGAAAACTCCAGCAAGTTGTGGCGCAGTGCCACTGCGGTGCTTTCGTTATCACCATTGGCCACGTAAACAGCGGCTACCGCAAACCAGATCAAACCAGCGGCTATCAACACCGGCTTGGATTTTCGCAGATGCAGCTTTTCTTCCATCATGACGAAAATATAGGCAATCACAAACAGCAGGATGGCAATGTAGCCCACCGGATGGTTGGTCAAGTCCATGGTCTCGGCCGGTGCGGCCAAGGCAGAACCACTAAAAGCAAATAGGGTGAAAAATACACTGAGAAGGAATACCGGCCAGCGCCGGGCAGCCACAGCGAGGGAGAGTGACATTGAGAGTGACATTAATAGGCACCTGAACGTGTTCTTGGGTTTTGGTAATTTAGAGTGCACTCTAAGAGTGGGCTCTATTAGAGCGCAAAGCAGTTGCAAAGAGCTTGACTGATGTCGTTTAAAGCCGCTTTTTCGTTAACTACCATTGGTTTTCATAGTGAAGATTTCGACAATTTACACTCGGCGCCGTACCGCTATCTGCGGTAACGGCGCCGAGCTTGTCCTCAGAGCTCGGGCAGATCCGTCACTGCACCGGTCGACGCCGAACTTACGGTGCGCGCGTACTTGGCTAGCACACCGCGGGTGTAGCGCGGTTGCGGTTGCTGCCAAGCTTCGCGGCGGTGTTGCAGTTCGTCATCACTGACGCTCAGCTCAATACTGTCGGCAACAGCGTCAATTACGATTTCGTCGCCGTCTTGCACCAGGGCAATAGGGCCGCCATCAAACGCTTCCGGAGTAACGTGGCCTACTACGAAGCCGTGGCTACCACCGGAGAAACGACCGTCGGTTATCAAGGCCACATCGCTGCCCAGCCCACGGCCCATAATCGCCGAGGTGGGTGACAGCATTTCGCGCATGCCAGGGCCGCCGCGTGGGCCTTCGTAGCGGATCACCAGCACATCGCCAGCCACCACGGTGCCATCCAGAATTCGCGCCTGGGCTTCTTCTTCCGAACCAAACACCCGTGCCCGACCTTTAAAGTGGGTGCCTTCTTTACCGGTAATTTTTGCCACGGAGCCTTCCGGCGCCAGATTACCAAACAAAATGCGCAGATGGCTTTCCGCTTTGATCGGCTGATCCAGAGGCTTGATGATTTTCTGGCCGTCGGCGTAGGGTTCTACTGTGGCCAGGTTTTCCGCTAGGGTTTTGCCGGTTACCGTCAGGCAGTCGCCGTGCAACATGCCGGCATCTAGCAGCATTTTCATCAGCGGCTGAATGCCGCCAATGGCCACCAATTCACTCATCATGTAGTGGCCGCTGGGGCGCAGGTCTGCCAGCAATGGAACCTTTTTACCGATACGGGTGAAATCATCCAGAGTCAGCTTTACACCCACCGTGTGGGCCATGCCAATCAGGTGCAGTACAGCGTTGGTGGAACCACCCAGAGTGATGATCACAGTGATAGCGTTTTCAAAGGCGGGTTGGGTCATGATGTCGGAGGGTTTGATATCCCGATCCAGCAGATTCATGACCGCGGCGCCGGCGGCTTCGCAGTCGGCTTTTTTGTCATTCGACACTGCGTTCTGCGCCGAGCTGCCGGGCAGGCTCATACCCAGTGCTTCTATGGCCGACGCCATGGTGTTGGCGGTGTACATGCCGCCACAGGAACCGGGGCCGGGAATAGCGGTTTCTTCAATCTGCTTCACTTCAATCAGCGACAGTTCGCCCTTGGCATGGGCACCCACCGCTTCGAACACGGAAATAATGTCGGTGTGGCCTTCGCCGGGCAAAATAGTTCCGCCGTAAACAAACACGCTGGGCCGGTTAAGCCGCGCCAGACCCATGATGCAGCCAGGCATGTTTTTGTCACAGCCGCCAATGGCTACCAGACCGTCAAAACCTTCACAACCGGCCACAGTTTCAATGGAGTCGGCGATGACTTCCCGCGACACCAGGGAATACTTCATGCCTTCGGTGCCGTTGGCAATGCCATCAGAAATAGTAATGGTGTTAAAAATAACGCCTTTGCCACCGGCCTGGTCTGCACCCTTACAAGCAATGTCGGCCAGTTCGTTGATGTGGCTGTTACACGGGGTGACCATGCTCCAGGTAGACGCAATGCCAATCTGCGGTTTGCTGAAATCTTCGTCGTTAAAACCGACGGCCCTCAGCATGGAACGGCTGGCGGACTTAGCCACACCGTCTACAACCGGGGCGGAATAACGGCGGCGAGGGTCTTGGGGGGTATCACTCATGGCGCTGTGTCCTTGTTTTTGTCGTCCTGTCGTTGCGGGTGACGGGCGGCTTTAAGAGGGTTGGGCCGCAAGTTTACACCAGGACTCCACAGCGCTGAAATATTACCGCGGTTGACGGCACAGAATGGGTCACACTTTTATCACTCACTCACATGCCGTTTGCGGCATCGTGTGCGGCGCGAGCTGAAAACAGCCGCGCCGCACATTGCGCCCGGTTAAAGGGCGCCTTAGCGAAACTGCTTTATAAACGCCTCAGACTCGGCAATGGACGCTTCCATATCGCGAATCAGGCTGTCTACATTTTGGCGAATCTGCCCAAGCTCGCCTTCCAAAGCGCCAATCGCCTGGGCGTTCAAATTGTGTTTCAGGAACAAAACCTGATCTTCAAACGCTTGCAGCACCGGGCCCATACGTTTTTCAACCTGACGCATACTGCTCATCAGACTGCTATAACGCTCGCGGGTTTCATCCAGCTGCCGCTCGCTGTTCTCGCGCAAAGCCGCGCTCTTATAAAGCTTCAGCTCGTCTTCCCACTCATCAAACAAAGCCGCCGATACATTCTCAACCGATTCGATACGGTCACGAACCCGTTTTGCTGCGTTCTCGCTGTTGTTATAAGCGTCACTGATTGTGTCGTATTTTTTCTGCAAGCTGGTATTAGGCGTGTCTACCACGCTTTGAAACCGCTCCAATGATGAACGGAAGGTTTCACGGGCGTCGCTTTGGGCATCACGGGCTTCGCCAACCCTGTCCACCAGGATATCGCGTTTTTCTACGCCTATTTGTTCCATGGCGCTGTAATACATGGAGCTGCAGCCGCTGAACAACACCAGCAGACACAATAGGCCGGTTACGCGGGTAAGTGCGGGAAAACGTTTTATGTGAGTAAACATGCTGTAAATAGGTCCTTTTGTCGCTGAATACGTCGGTTAACGAGACGGTGTTTAACGGGCTGTTATACTCTTTATGAACTGTAGCCTAACCACCATGGTAAACGCGCCATCATAATGCTTGAGTCATCTAATATCCCACACTGCCCCTGCGACGGCCAGAAGACCTACGCCGAATGCTGTCAGCGCTACCACGAGGGCACTCCTGCGCCCACACACGAAGCGTTGATGCGCTCTCGTTTCAGTGGGTTTGCACTCAAACTTGGCGACTATGTGCGCGCCAGCTGGCATTACAGCACCCGGCCACCAACGCTGAATCTGGACGACGCGCCAGACTGGGCGGCTCTGCGTATTTTGAGCAGCAGTCAGACGGGCGGAACCGGTCAGGTACACTTTCAGGCCATTTACCGGCTGCATCCGGGCTGGGGTTATTTACAGGAACACTCGCAGTTTGTGCGGGAAAATGGCCGCTGGTATTACCTGCAGGGCGAGCCCCACGAGGGCGTTCTGAAACCGGGGCGCAATGAACTCTGCCCCTGTGGTAGTGGCCTAAAATTCAAGGCTTGTTGCCTTTAGTTTGAGTAATATTTACCAGGGTGATTACCACGCCGTCAACCACATTATGGCGCCGGAATAGTGAACCCTGAACGATTGAGAAAAGGAAATTTTTTGGTGTGCGGTAGCGACCGGACGGCAAAAAAACAGTGAGTATTTTTATCTCGTTTAATAATCTTGTTGCGTTAAAATTTCTCCATTTTGACCGAACTCGCTGTCAAGTGTTGGACAGCTCGGAACATACGATGTGATGATATAGACGCAGACATCATGAGCTTCGTTCGCCTGCGGTTATCCCGCGCTGACCTCATCATTAAAGAGATTAGTGAAGCCTGCCGCAGTATTTCAATGTTTTTCAGTCAACAGGTGGCAAAACCTTGAAGCCCGTCTTTGGCGAACGCGTTCCGCTGAGTGATGAACTGCCTCTGAGCATTCTGGTGACCGATCAGAATGGCAATTGCCTTTACAGCAACGCCGCCTATCAAAAGCTGTGCGGCTGGTCCGGCGATGAGTTGATCGGCTCACACTGGAGCTTGGTTATCCATCCGCAGGATCGCGACGAAGCCATTAGCCATTGGGAAACGGCGGTGTCGGGGCAAGGTGACTTTCTATTCGAAGCACGAGTAGCACTTCGCAATGGCGACGTTGTCTGGACACGCCACAACGCGGCACTGGTGACGGACCACATTCCGGGTAGTGGTTACGTGCATGCGATTGAAGATATAAGCGTCTATAAACTCCATGAGAAAGCACGGAGAGTGGCCGAGGAACAATTGTTCGAGGAAAAGGAACGGGCACAGGTCACGCTCAACTCCATTGGCGATGCCGTGGTGAGTGTTGATATTGATGGCCTGGTGTCTTACATGAACCTGGTGGCACAGGCGTTGACCGGCTTCGACTTTAACGAAGCCATCGGGCGACCATTGAGCGAAATTTTCCAGGTAGTGGATTCAACAAGCCTCAAGCCCGTGACGAACCCAGCTCAACGGGCTATTCAGTCAAACAGTATCGTCGCCCTTGCAGCAAACACTTTGCTAATAACCAAAGACGGCTCAAAAGTCGCTATAGAAGATTCCGCAGCACCTATTCGCAACCGCGATGGCGTGGTTATCGGAGCGGTGATTGTATTTCACGACGCGCAGCTTTCTAACGAAACCACCTCCCGCATGGCGTACCTTGCACAACACGATACCTTAACCGGCCTGCACAATCGCAACGCCTTTTACGAGCGTTTTGAACAGTCCCTTGCGCTCGCAAAACGGCATAAGAAACAAATGGGATTGTTATTTATTGATCTTGATAAATTCAAGCAGATTAACGATGTTTTTGGCCATGATAGTGGTGACGCGGTTTTGACCACACTGGCTGGCAGGCTTCGAAGCTGTGTACGATCAACGGATATAATTTGCCGTTACGGTGGTGACGAATTTGCGGTGTTACTGAGCGAAATTGAGCAGCCGATTCAAGCGTTTTCTGTTGCCAAAAAAATAAGTAAAACGGCGGCGATGCCCATGGTAGTTGAGGGGCAGAACATTGCGCTTCAGCTAAGTATCGGCGTTAGTATATATCCCGAAAATGGCGAGACCGCCAAGGCGCTGATAAAAACAGCGGATGAGGCCATGTATAGCATTAAAAGCCTGAAACGCCAGCCAACCGACGCCAGAAGCGGGGTAGCCTTGGCAGAAAACCACGATAACTGGCCTAAAGAATGGTGCCGTAGGAAGACAGACGTTCAGTTTCTCTCTCAACCACCGCGTAGCATTCACAATTAAGCGCCTCGAGTGCCGACCTGTCGATGATGGTTATATGGCCACGGTGGTATTGAATTGCGCCCAGTTTCAGCCGCTTCCGTAACACCCTTGCAGCGAACATCCAGCACGTTGGCAGTGAGCTTCTGGGAAAAGCGACCAGCAACTGATTGTGTTCGGGGAGTCAACGACAGTTTTATCGACCTTGCCACCCTTATTTTGCAGTCTGTGGGTCAGTGTCGTAACAGGGTGTTCAGTGCATCACTATTTCCCCCTGACTAGCCAGAGTAGCACCAAGCTTCAACACAATGCTTATTGAAATGGAGTAGTGGATGTCTGACTTTTCACTTTTTGGACGCAGCTTAGTCAATGGTAAAGCTGAAGGTGAGATATTGTATGCCGACGCTGGTATTAGCTTTTGGGGTGGAATTCACTCTTCCACGGGTGAGGTGATAGATCGGCACCACTCGTTAAGCGGTCAAAATATAACTGGAAAGATTTTAGCCATACCCGGTGGGAGGGGCTCTTGCACCGGCAGCAGCGTGTTGCTTGAGTTGATAACAAACGGTCATGCACCGGCAGCCCTAGTATTTTCTGAAAGAGAGGAAATCCTTACTCTCGGTGTCATAATCGCTGACGTGTTATTCAAACAGTCGATCCCCGTTCTCTATCTTGATACAGAGTCATTTGCGACGTTGGAGCGAGCTCAGTTTGGTCGCCTTCAGGGAACGCAACTGAGCGTTTCTGACAGTCAGGCTGAAAACAGCCGGGACTCTGCGGATGATAAGCAAAGCATTACTGAAGGCTCAACAGTCGAACTCAGTCAGACAGACCGCGATGGTCGCGAAAAGGACATCAATGTTTGCATGGCAGTGACATTAGGCCGTGCCGTTCACGAACAGGCACGTGCGGCGGGTTACATCAGCAGATTAGAGACGTTTGGTGCGTTGCTGATCAATGACACTTGCTGGTGCATGATTGGCGAACCTGTCATATCGTCAACAGCCCGGACGCTGATGACGAACTCAGGAAAGTACGCCCACTACGCCCCTAACCTGACAGGGCGAAAGGTGCATTTTGGCAGCCTGGCCGCGTGTGTTAATGCCGCATGCAGTGGCCATGCAGGCGAACAAGTCCCGGAATGGCTGGCCGCAGCTACCTGAAACCATTTGATCAATTTTAAAGGAATTAAAATGACGACCCCTTTTCTAACACTTATCAAACGAAATTGTAGTGGTCGCTACCATACTTATTTTCCAATACAAAAAGAGCCAAAAATCTTGCCTAAAAGCTCGTCCGGCGTTATCTGTCCGGTAATTTCTCCCAGTGCATCCTGCGCAGCCCGAAGATCCTCCGCTAACAGTTCCCCAGCGCCATAGCCTTCAAGCTGAGCCTGGCCCTGCACCAGAAAATCGGCGGCTCGTTCGAGCGCGTCTAAATGACGGCGGCGGGCCAGAAAACCACCCTCAGTGGTGCTCGCGAAGCCCATACACTGCTTTAAATGATCCCTGAGTGCGTCCAAACCCGCGCTGGATTTTGCTGCCAAGCGGACAACCGGGGCCTGTTGTGGGGATATTTCAAATAAGCCTACGCTTTCACCCGATAAATCCACCTTATTGCGGATGACCGTAATCGGCGCTGCAGCTGGCAGCTGGTCAATAAAATCTGGCCAGATTTCATGAGGGCTGGTTTTATCAGTGGTGGTGGCATCCACCATGAGCAGTATGCGATCGGCTTGGCGGATTTCATCCCATGCGCGGGCAATGCCAATCTGCTCCACCTCGTCTGGGCTATCGCGCAAGCCGGCGGTGTCGATGATGTGCAGCGGCATGCCGTCAATGTGAATGTGTTCCCGCAAAACGTCGCGGGTAGTGCCTTCTATGGCAGTCACAATGGCCGCCTCACGGCCAGCAAGAGCGTTCAACAGGCTTGATTTACCGGCGTTGGGCCTACCGGCAATCACTACTTTCATGCCATCCCGCAAAATAGTGCCCTGCTGGGCTTCCAGCATGATGCCCTGAAGCTGGTCCCGCAGATTCTGAAGACCGGTGGCGACTTTGCCATCGGCCAGAAAGTCGATTTCTTCTTCCGGAAAATCGATAGCGGCTTCCACATAAATCCGTAGGTGGGTAACCGCGTCCACCAGCGTTTCAATACGCCGCGAGAACACGCCTTGCATAGAACGCACCGCGCATCTGGCTGCCTGTTCAGAGCTGCTTTCAATCAGATCGGCAATGGCTTCTGCTTGGGCCAGGTCGAGCTTGTCATTAAGAAAGGCTCGCTCGGAGAATTCTCCAGGCCTGGCCAGCCTTGCACCCAGGGCGCACACCTCCCTTAGCAGCAGGTCCAGAATAACGGTTCCGCCATGGCCCTGGAGTTCGAACACGTCTTCGCCGGTGAACGAGTGGGGGTTTGGAAAAAACAGGCCAATACCTTCATCGATCAACTCGCCTTGACGGTCTTTAAACGGGCCGTAGTGGGCATAGCGCGGTTTAGGTGCGTAACCCAGCAGGCTGAAGGCAATAACGGTCGCCTGGGGACCAGAAACCCGCACAATGCCGACGCCGGCTTGGCCGGGTGCGGTGGCGATGGCTGCAATCGTTTCTGTGGGGTGATTCATGGCTGCAGCTCCAGAGCAATATGAGCGGGAAAAGATCGTTTATAACGCTTGGTTTTTCAGAGTACTGAAACAACAAAGGCCCCATAACGGAGCCCTTGCTGGATAACCTGACTGATTAGACTATTTAGTGCCTTTTTCCGCCATTTGAGCTTCAATCTTGCGAGTAATGTACCACTGCTGACTGATAGACAGAACGTTGTTCACTACCCAGTACAGTACCAGACCTGCCGGGAACCACAGGAAGAAGATGGTGAATACGACCGGCATCAACTTCATGATTTTGGCCTGCATGGGGTCTGGCGGCGTGGGGTTCAGGTGCATCTGCAGCATCATGCTGGCACCCATGATAATCGGCAAAATGAAGTACGGGTCCATCACCGACAAATCGTGAATCCACAGCGCGAAAGGTGCGTGGCGCAGCTGTACGCTTTCAAACAGAACCCAATATAAGGAAATAAACACCGGCATTTGCACCAGTATGGGCAAACAGCCGCCCAACGGGTTGATTTTTTCACGCTTGTACAACGCCATCATTTCTGTGGACATACGTTGGCGGTCATCACCGTACAGTTCTTTCATACGAGCCAACTTAGGCGCTACCGCGCGCATTCGTGCCATAGAGCGGTAGCTGGTTGCTGACAGATGGAAGAACAGGCCTTTAACCAACACGGTCAAAAGTATAATCGACACACCCCAGTTACCGATGATTCCGTGGAACCAATTCAGCACAACAAACAACGGTAAAGATATGAAGAACAGCCAGCCAAAGTCCACGGTACGGTCCAGATTTGGAGCTACCGTTTCCAGTCGGTCAATAATTTTTGGACCAACGTACGCCGATGCGCCTACTTCAACGGTTTCCCCAGCAGGTACGTTCGTTGCTGGATAGACAAAACCCATAACAGCCAAGGGGCCGCGGCGTGTGGTTTGGAACTGGGCCTGCTGGTTTGGCTCTGGTACCCAGGCTGTCAGGAAATAATGCTGCAGAAACGCCATCCAGCCGTTGGTGACAGACTGGTTGATTGGTTTGTCTTTAAGATCGTCAAAGTCATACTTTTCATAAGGATCTTCAGGCGTGCTGACGACTAATCCCAAGAAAGCTTTAATACCCATGCTATTTTGGGACGTTTGATCACCGGCCTGGTCACGCACAATTTTGCCGGTAAAGTTCGCTTGCCACTCACTTTCTGATTGGTTATCGATCAAGTAGCGGATACCAATCTGATAGTCGTCGCGGTTGAAGGTGAAGCGTTTGATAATGTTTACGCCGCTGCCAGTGGTGTAATTTAAATCCACTGCCAGCTGATTTTCACCTTCAGCCATCTGGTAACTAGTCTGAGGTGAGCTGTACACCGGTACATCGCCATTACGGCTGTTATCCGGGCCATCTCGACCTATGAGTCCGCTTTCCAGCACGTATAGCCGGTTTTGGGTATTCGACAAGAGCTTTAATGGCTCGTTACCGTTCAGTTCCTTGTCATACTGCAGAAGGGAGCTGCTGATAAGATTACCGCTGACACGGTCTATGGTGATGTCAAACACATCTGTTATTACGTGAACGTATTGATTGCTAATGCTACCACTGTTCGTGCTATTCGTGCCGCTTAGCGCAGTCTTGTTCTCTGGCGTGGCTAACTCACCGGAGTTGTCAATATTGGCGCCACCTGCCTCGGGCAGCGTCATGTTTTCACTATTACTGTTGGCGGAAAAGTCTACAGGCTCACTGTTTTGAGCGACTGGTACAGGCTGGTGATAGTCTTCGTTCCAAGCGAGCACCATCAGATAACTGACGATCGCCAGGCCGGCAAAAAGTACGATGCGTTTAATATCCATAAATTTACTGTCTGGGTTCGTGAGTTGTTGGAACTTGATGGTGCTTGGCAGAGCAGGTGCCCGGAACCGGATCATAACCGGAACTCCCCCACGGATGACACCGCAGCAATCGTTTTAACGCGAGCGAAGAGCCTTTAGCGGCGCCGTGCTGGGTAATAGCTTGGGCAGCGTAATCTGAACAGGTGGGGTAATAGCGGCAACGGCTGGGTAGCACCGGGCTGAGACAATACTGATAAAAACGAATGGGCAGTAGCAAAAGCTGGCGCATTATTCCGTTCCTTTTGCTTTGCCAGGTGTTACAGAGGCTACGGACGCCGGGGAGGATTGCAGTTTGCTGTATTTGCGTTCCAGTCGCTGCCAGAGATCCAGCAGGGCTAGATTGACCTGATTATTGTCTAACTGTGCTAGGCCCTGACGGCCAAGAATAATGATGTCCAGTGCCGGGAGTTGCCGTTTTAACCTGAATGTTTCACGAATTCGGCGTTTAACACGGTTGCGCTGAACAGCCAGTTTCAAGTTCTTTTTTGCAAATATAAGACCGATTCTGGCATGTCCCAGAGAATTGGGCGTTGCCAGAATCAGAAAATTCCGGTGAGGAACTTTCAGTTGCACGTCATCGAAGACTTTGCCGTAATCAGCCGGTTTGAGCAGGCGATGTGATTTCGGAAAGTTCAAAGCCTTCATGAGGCAGACCAAAAATTACGCAGACAGACGTGCGCGACCTTTTGCACGACGGCGAGCCAGAACTTTACGGCCATTTGCAGTGGCCATACGGGCACGAAAGCCGTGAACGCGCTTACGCTTCAGTACGCTTGGTTGAAACGTTCTTTTCATGGGAATGATCTCACAATTCTGGATTAGGAATTCAGTCTGTGGTTGGAAAATGAACAACCAAAACAGGAGCGGCATTCTATGCAAATCCTAGTGGAAATTCAACGCTAATAAACGGGTTGTTTTCACGGATGCCGAAATAAGTTTATTGAGCCTGGTTAATTTCCCTTTTCAGCTGGCACGCCGTCTGTGCAAAAAAACATAAAACACGTTCAGTTAACTGTAGTAATTGTTCTTTTATAATTCTCTTTAAAGATTGAATACTACTGTTATTACACAGGCCTTTTTCTGTGGATAAGGAGTTTAAAACGATATAAATCATGTGGTTGTCCAGTTGGCGAAGGTGATAACAAGTGCCAGTGAGGGTTGTGGATAAGGGTGATGCAAATTGTGGATAACTTTAGATCAGGAAAATCAGGTTAGTTATGCACCTTGTGTGCCCAGGTTTTCCACAGGGGCCAGTGGCAGATGTACACACACCTCTGTGCATAACATTTGTGTTTTTATTTTCTGTACACAAGGCTGTCAGTAAGTTTATAAGATTATGAAATATATTATTATTTTTATCCACAGGCTGTTTATGAATTGCTTCGAGTGCTTTTACTGGTGGTCTCGGCAGGGTAGAATCGCGAGTTCTCTTCAAAGGCTCGTGGTGTAAAAATCTCAAGGCCTCAGAAAAACGCAGTGTTTTGTTATCAGGTGGTGCCGATACGGTATGTGGCAGCAATGTCTTGAAGTACTCCGGGACGAGTTTCCGGCACAGCAGTTCAATACCTGGTTGCGTCCTTTGCAGCCAGATTTGCGTGATGGCCAATTGGTTCTTTTTGCTCCGAACCGATTTGTAATGGACTGGGTAAATGAAAAATACCTTCGCCGTATCGAAGAAATATTGAAAGAGCTGAATGGCGGCCATGCTCCCAGAGTGGGTATGAAGGTGGGTTCTGCGCCCAAAGCCGATGGTTTAGAGCGTTCCGAGCCAACAGCAACCAACGCCAGACCGTTGGTAAAAGACGATCGCGGTGAATCGGCAAACCAGCAGACTAGGCCGGCAGCGCCGGTAACCGCGCCAGCTGCTTCGCGTCCAAGAACATCGGGTACCCGTCCCGGCGCTCAGGTTGAAGGCGATATAAAGCACCAGAGCTTCCTGAACGAAACATTCACATTTCAGACCTTCGTTGAGGGCAAGTCCAACCAGTTGGCTCGCGCTGCGTCTATGCAGGTCGCAGAAAACCCTGGCGGTGCTTATAACCCACTATTTTTATACGGCGGTGTTGGCCTGGGTAAAACCCACTTGATGCACGCGGTGGGCAATGAAATTGTGCGTCGCAATCCGAATGCGAAGGTCGCCTATCTTCGTTCAGAACGTTTTGTGGCGGACATGGTAAAAGCACTGCAGTTAAACGCCATCAACGAATTTAAACGTTATTATCGCTCGGTAGATGCTCTGCTAATTGACGATATTCAGTTTTTTGCCCGAAAAGAGCGCTCTCAGGAAGAATTCTTCCACACTTTTAACGCGTTGCTTGAGGGTGGCCAACAGGTCATCGTGACCAGTGACCGATTCCCGAAAGAAATTGTGGATCTGGAAGAACGACTGAAGTCCCGCTTTGGCTGGGGTTTGACGGTGATGGTTGAACCCCCAGAGCTGGAAACACGGGTGGCGATCCTGATGAAAAAAGCTGAGCAGGTGAACGTGAAGCTCAGCAGCGAGGCGGCTTTTTTTATTGCTCAGAAAATCCGTTCCAACGTGCGCGAACTGGAAGGGGCTTTACGCCTGGTAATTGCCAACGCTCACTTCACGGGCTCGGAAATCACGCCGCCGTTTATTCGCGAAAGCCTGAAAGATTTGCTGGCACTTCATGAAAAACAGGTCAGTATTGATAATATTCAACGTACGGTCGCGGAATATTACAAAATTAAAGTGGCGGATCTGCATTCCAAGCGCCGTACACGTAATGTGACTCGTCCGCGCCAGGTGGCTATGTCATTGTCGAAAGAGCTGACGAATCACAGTTTGCCGGAGATTGGTGGTGCTTTTGGTGGCCGAGACCACACCACAGTGCTTCATGCCTGCAAAAAAATAATAGAACTGCAGGAGAGTGACCCGGGTATACGGGAAGACTACCAGAACTTTATGCGGTTATTGACCAGTTGACAGCCGCGCTACCGTGTTCTGTCTATCGGCTTTGAACCCTGACAAATTTCACCAAAAGAATGTTGAGTGCCATGAAACTGACGATCAGCCGTGAATCCCTGCTCACCCCGCTGCAAAGCATTGCCGGCGTGGTGGAAAAGAAACAGACCATGCCCGTGCTCTCCAACGTGTTGCTGGTAGCCGAGGACAACACCCTGACCCTGACCGGCACCAATATGGAAGTGGAGCTGGTAGCGCGTATCACTCCGGTTCATATAGATCAGCCTGGGCGTATAACGGTGCCGGCACGCAAGCTTGCGGATATTTGCCGCGCGTTGGGTGAGGAATCGCCCATCGAGCTGGATCAGCAAGGCGACCGCTTGCATCTGCGTTGTGGCAAAAGCCACTTTACTCTGGCGACCTTGCCGGCCGAGCATTTTCCGAATGTGGAAGACGAAGCCGAGAGTTTTCGCTTGGAGCTGCCGCAAAAAGAACTGCGGCGTATGTTTGATAGCACCGCGTTCGCCATGGCTCAGCAGGACGTTCGTTATTACTTGAACGGCTTGCTGTTGGAAGTTGCAGCAGATCACGTTCGTACCGTTGCCACCGATGGTCACCGCTTGGCGATGGCCCATCAAGATGTTGAAACCGGTTGCCCGGAGGCGCGTCAGGTGATTGTGCCGCGTAAAGGCGTGCTAGAGCTTGCGCGCTTGCTGGATGATGTGGACACACCGGTTACCCTGGTGATTGGCGATAACCACTTGCGCGCGACTGTGGGTGCTTACACGTTCACGTCCAAGCTGATCGAGGGAAAGTTCCCCGATTACAACCGGGTTATTCCCCGTGGTGGCGACAAAGTGGTGTTGGCTGACCGCATCACCCTGAAGAACACTCTGCAGCGGGCCGGTATTCTGTCCCATGAAAACATTCGCGGTGTGCGTTTGAATCTGGGCCCTAATGAACTCCAGGTGTTTGCCAACAACCCGGACCAGGAACAGGCGGAAGATGCGTTGCCGGTAGATTATCAGGGTGAAACCCTGCAAATCGGTTTCAACGTTGGCTATTTGATAGACGTCATGAACGCGTTGGATGATGACCAGGTAAAGGTCACGCTGTCGAACCCTAACAGCAGTGCGTTGATCGAGTCACAGACGGATGCCCGTTGCCTGTATGTGGTCATGCCAATGCGTTTGTAGGTTGCCGCAGGCACCCCACAAACAGTCGGGGTAGGCACTCAGCGTTATAGTTGGTGTATGCAACTTACGGATTAAAAGTGCTTCAAGGTTTTAATAACAGGAGTTCCGGGGCATGGTGACACGTTTAAAAGATGGTATAAAAGGTGTGTTTCGTATTGGCCAGACCATGAGCGTGCTCGGGCGCACTGGGTTTAACTGGGTGCGCGGTGACCGACCCCCTGCTCCGCGTTTACTGCGGCAGACCTTTGAATCCTTGGGTGCGACCTATATAAAGCTGGGGCAATTCATTGCCAGTTCACCGACTTTTTTTCCAAGAGAGTATGTGGAAGAGTTTCAGGGTTGCCTGGACAGCACCCCAAACCTGCCGTATCGGGTGATTCGAAAAATTATTGAGGAAGAGTTAGGCCGTCCGTTGGATGAGGTGTTCACCGACATAGACCCAGTAGCCCTGGCGTCGGCATCCATTGCCCAGGTGCACGTCGCGCGGTTGATCAGTGGTGAAGAAGTGGTTATTAAGGTGCAAAAACCCGGTGTACGCAATATTCTGCTCACGGACCTGAACTTTTTGTACGTATCTGCCCGAATCCTCGAAACTCTAGCTCCAAAGCTGTCGTGGACATCGTTATCCGCCATTGTTGATGAAATTCAGCGCACAATGATGGAAGAGTGCGATTTCATTAAGGAAGCCAATAACCTTGAGGTTTTCAGGCGGTTTTTACACGACACTCATAACACCGACGCCACCGTGCCGAAAGTTTATGAGCAATGTAGCTCCCGCCGCATTCTGGTAATGGAACGTTTTCACGGTGTTCCTCTGACCGATCTGGACAGTATTCGCGGATACACAGATGATCCGGAAGGAACCCTGATTACTGCCATGAACACCTGGTTTTCCAGCCTTACCCAATGTGAGTTTTTTCACGCCGATGTACACGCCGGTAATTTGATGGTGTTGCGCGACGGTCGGGTTGGGTTTATCGACTTCGGGATAGTTGGGCGTATTGCGCCCGACACCTGGCAAGCGGTGAACGATTTTATTCAGACTGTGATGGTCGGTAATTTCGATGGCATGGCCGATGCAATGATCCGCATTGGGGTTACTCGACACACGGTTGAAGCCAGTTTGCTTGCCAATGATTTGCGCACGCTTTACTCCAAAATGGATCAGATGGTGCCAGATACCGTTGCTTACACGGCGGGCCAGGCTGAAGACGACGTCAATCATCTGCTGATGGATATGGTCAAAGTAGGTGAAAATCATGGGCTGCACTTTCCGCGGGAATTTGCGCTGCTGTTGAAGCAATTTTTGTATTTTGACCGTTACGTACACATATTGGCGCCGGAAATGGATATGTTCATGGACGACCGCTTAAAGATGTTGCACTAGGGGCTTAGGCCCTTGGTTTTTTTATGGCACTGATTACACTGCAAACCGAACACTTTCGTAACCTGGCGGCAAAGCCTGTCACCTTCTCCCCTGCTTTTAACCTGATATGCGGCGCCAATGGCAGTGGTAAAACCAGTTTGCTCGAAGCCATCGGCTACCTCGGCCTGGGTCGTTCGTTTCGGGTTAGTCGCCACCAGGCTGTGGTTCAACATCAGCAGCAGCGATTTACGGTGTTTGGCGGCCTGGATGCGGGCACTCTTAATTCCAGTCTGAAGACGATACCTGAAGCCGATGCCTCAAGTTATGCGCATCGCTTGGGCATTTCCCGAGATGTTGGTCTTAAGGAGACAATTCTTAGGGTAGACGGTGAAGCCGTGCGCAATCTGTCGGCGTTAGCGCGACATCTCCCGGTATTGGTGATCGACCCGGGCGTGTTTGATATTGTGGCCGGAGGCCCGGGTAAGCGCCGGCAGTTCCTGGATTGGTCAGTGTTCCACGTGGAACCTTCTTTTGGCGGCGCTTGGCAGAAATGTCAGCGGGTAATATCACAGCGGAACCAAACGCTGAGAAATGGTAGAATAGATGAATCGTTGATGCGGGCCTGGGATGCCCAGTATGACCTGTTAAGCAACCGAGTGACGGATGACCGTCTTGCGGCGTTTGCCCTGTTTAAAGAGGCCTTCTGGTTGCTTCTCGGTGAAACCGATGCAACCTGGGCGAATCAACTTAAAATGGAGTTTTATCCTGGCTGGGATCATGCACAACCGTTGGCGGATGTGTTGATTAATCATCGGGATCAGGAACGTCGAATGGGCCACACTCTGTATGGGCCCAACCGAGCTGACATTCGTTTAAAAATACAGGGCCGGCCGGTGGCGGAAATACTGTCCCGCGGTCAGCAAAAGACATTGGTCATTTTAATGAAGATTGCCCAGGGCATGGTTTTACGTCCGTTGGGTAAGCAGGTCACGTTTTTATTGGACGACATAAACGCCGAACTGGATAGTCGACACCGGCAAATGTTGGCCGAAAAATTACGATCGCTGCAGTGTCAGGTGTTCATCACCTCTATCGAAAAGCAGACGCCCGACACCTTATGGCCGGGTACAACAACGCCGGATTTCAGAATGTTCCACGTGGAACATGGTCAGGTAACGGAAGAACATTAGCTGGCCGCCTTTTTTAATCACGCTGCGGTCATCAGCCTTCAGGAGTTTTTTTAATGAGTGAATCAACCTACAATTCCTCCAGTATCAAAGTACTCAAAGGCCTGGACGCTGTGCGCAAGCGGCCTGGCATGTACATCGGCGATACGGACGACGGCACCGGCCTGCACCACATGGTGTTCGAACTGGTAGACAACTCCATTGACGAAGCGCTAGCCGGCCACTGCACAGAAATCGGAATTCGTATTCATCCGGACGAGTCCATCAGCGTGCACGACAATGGTCGCGGTATTCCAGTTGATCTGCACGAAGGCGAAGGCATTTCTGCTGCCGAAGTTATCATGACTGTACTCCACGCCGGCGGTAAGTTTGACGACAACACCTATAAAGTGTCGGGCGGCCTTCACGGTGTGGGCGTGTCGGTTGTTAATGCTCTATCCTCAGTGTTGACGTTAACCATTCGTCGCAACGGCAAAGTATACGAGCAGACTTATAACCACGGTGTTCCAGCGGCGCCTCTGCACGAGGTCGGCAGTACTGACGCTAATGGCACCAAGGTACACTTCATTCCGTCAGAAGCTACGTTCACCAATATCAAGTTTCACTACGAAATTTTGGCAAAACGGGTACGGGAACTGGCGTTTCTGAACAGCGGTGTCCGCATTCGTCTGACCGATGAGCGCAGTGGAAAAGAAGAAATCTTTGAATATGAAGGTGGTTTGCGGGCGTTTGTAGAACACTTGAACACCAACAAAACCCCCGTCAATCGGGTGTTTCATTTTACTCATCAGCGTGAAGACGGTATTGAAGTAGAAGTGGCTATGCAGTGGAACGATGCGTTCCAGGAAAATATTTACTGTTTTACCAATAATATTCCACAGCGTGATGGCGGTACTCACCTGGTTGGATTTCGTACGGCACTGACTCGTTCATTGAATACCTACATCGAGCACGAAGGCTTGGGTAAGAAAGCCAAAGTGAGCACCTCCGGCGACGACGCCCGGGAAGGTCTGACTGCTATCATCAGTGTGAAGGTGCCAGACCCAAAGTTTTCTTCCCAAACCAAAGACAAGTTGGTGTCTTCCGAGGTGAAGACCGCTGTGGAACAGGAGCTCTATCAGAGCTTTTCAGCTTATCTTCAGGAGCAGCCCAGTGAAGCAAGGCTAATTGTCAACAAGATGATCGAGGCCGCTCGTGCCCGCGAAGCAGCACGTAAAGCCCGTGACATGACCCGCCGCAAAGGCGCTCTGGATATTGCCGGTCTGCCCGGCAAACTGGCCGACTGTCAGGAAAAGGATCCCGCTCTTTCCGAACTGTTTATAGTGGAGGGTGATTCCGCCGGCGGTAGCGCAAAGCAGGGTCGGGAACGGCGAAACCAGGCGATTCTGCCGCTGAAGGGTAAAATCCTGAACGTTGAAAAAGCCCGCTTTGACAAGATGCTGTCATCTGCAGAAGTCGGTAACCTGATTACGGCTCTGGGTTGTGGCATTGGGCGCGAAGAGTTTAACGTTGAAAAACTGCGTTATCATTCCATTATCATCATGACCGACGCCGACGTAGATGGTTCGCACATCCGCACCCTGCTGCTGACCTTCCTGTTCCGTCAGATGCGTGAAGTGATTGAGCGCGGCCACGTGTTCATTGCCATGCCACCGCTGTACAAAGTAAAGCGCGGCAAGCAAGAGCAGTATCTGAAGGATGAAAATGCCCGCGAGAGTTATTTGACCCAAACCGCATTGGAAGGCGCACAGCTGTTCGTTAACGCCGATGCGCCTGCCATCAAGGATTCTGCCCTGGAAACCATGGTGAAGGACTATCAGGCCGTGATGGCGATGATTGATCGCCTGTCGCGCGCCTACCCGTCTAAGGTGCTGGAGCAGATGCTGCACAACAACACCCTCACACCGGAACAGCTGAAAGACGAAAGCGCCGTTGCCAGCTGGGTAGGTCGCCTGGGTAGTAACCTGGAACTGGATACCCGTACTGGCACAAAGTACGTGTTCTCTGTACATCACGACACCGAGCGCGATCTGTATTTGCCCATGGTAACCGTGCATTTACACGGCATGGCTCACGAGCACGTGTTCAGCCATACGTTCTTTGAGGCGCCGTCTTACAAAGCCATCGCCCGCCTGGGTGAAACCCTGGACACTCTGGTTGAAGAAGGAGCCTTTGTTCAGCGTGGTGAGCGTAAGCAGGCTGTTTTGTCGTTTGAAGGCGCCCTCGCCTGGCTGATAAAAGAAGCCCAGCGCGGCCTGACCCTTCAGCGTTATAAGGGTCTGGGCGAGATGAACCCGGAACAACTGTGGGAAACCACCATGGACCCGGAATCTCGCCGTATGATGAAAGTGAACATTGAAGACGCTTTTGCCGCTGACCAGATGTTCACCACGCTGATGGGCGACGATGTCGAGCCGCGCCGTAACTTCATTCAGACACATGCTTTGGAAGTGACCAACCTGGATATCTGATTTTTCTAAAATTCGGGATCAAAAAAACGGCGAAGATGTAAATCTTCGCCGTTTTTTATGCTTAAAATTTACTTTATTTATCAGCCAGATGAGGCGCCATTACCTGTTCCAGTTTGTACCCGGTCAAGCGACTAATGGTGCGCCACAAGTACCAGAAAATGAGCATCATCATCACCATAGAAGGAATGGCAATCATCGGGTAGCTGACCAGCGTCATTCTCCCCAGTTCCTCGTTGAATGCTTGGGTGCCAGCGTCACTGGTCACAATCCAGCGTGCGAGCACGTAGTTCATGATCGATGAGAACAGAAAAGTAGCGGCAAAAAAGTAGCTGGCGTTCAGCAACCGGGCTTCAAATTCCGCGACTTTGCCCTTCTCCGCCAACGTTTGGTGAATCTTATCCACGTTTAGCACGTTGGGGTTGTAAAGCAATGTGCGTACCAGCGGGTAACGGGTGCGGGTAGATACCAGCACCGCCAGACCAATCACTGCAGGCACCGCGGCTTCTTTAATGGCCAGCCAGCCGGCGTCTAATTCCAGCAAGCCAATGCCGCCGGTGAGGGTCACACTGATTATCCCCAACAGGGCAATAAAGTTCTTTTTCCCATAGCGGATCAATTCAAACAGACCCCATCCCAAGGGAAACGCCAGACCAACAATCAGCGCATTTACGCTGCCCAGGTATTCATCGCCGCTGAACTTCATCAGAATGACAGAAGGGATAATAATACTGACCAGAAGGTCTATCCAGGGCCTGGGTTTGTGATCGGATACAGATGCAGTATTCGGTGACGTCATGATTATGCCTGATTGATGAAACGGCGACGAGGCTGGCAAAGTTACGCGAGCTTCACGGGGCACTGAGCGCAGTATACGAGAAATAGGGGCTGCTAGGTAAATACGCCGAGCCGGGCACGGCCGATTCAATTTCTGGTGACTAACAGACACAAAAAAGCCGGGCACTTGGCCCGGCTTATCAGAGTAAGCGAGTGCGGATTAAGCGCCAGCTTCTTTCAAACACTGTTCCAAAATGGCCAAACCTTCTTCCAGTACCTCGTCTTCGATAGTAACTGGCATCAGAAAGCGCAGCGTGTTGCCGTACAAACCACAGCCAAGCACAATCAACCCTTTTGCCTTGGCGAGTTTGGTAATGGCCCCAACCAGCTCTGGCTTGGGTTTGTGGGTATCTTTACTTTCTACCAACTCAAACGCGGCCATGGAACCCAGGGTACGCACGTTGTCGACGTGGACAAACTGCTCCTGCCACTGGCTGAAACGTTGGTTCAGTTTATCGCCCAGGCGCTGGCTTTTGCCCAGAATATCCTCGGTCTCGAATACTTCAAACACCGCTAGCGCAGCTGCACAGGCTGTGGGGCTGCCGGTGTAGGTGCCACCCAGAGAGTTAGGGCCACACGAATCCATGATTTTATCGGTGCCTACAATGGCAGAAATCGGCATACCATCGGCCATGCTCTTGGCCATGGTCATCATGTCCGGTTCAACGCCTGTGTGCTCAATGGCAAACATCTTGCCGGTGCGGCCAAACCCGCTTTGTACTTCATCGACAATTAACACGATGCCGTTGTCGTCGCAGATTTTGCGCAGGGCTTTCATAAAGCTGGCAGGTGCCGGATAGAAGCCACCCTCGCCCAATACCGGTTCAATAACAATGGCGGCGGTATTGTGGGCCGGAGAATCCGTTTTCATGGTCATGGCCAGGCCACGTAGAGCTTCGTCTTCGCTGACGCCGTGATAGGCCACTGGGTAGGGCGCGCGGTACACCATGCCCGGCATGGGGCCGAAGTCGGTTTGGTAAGGAGCTGCTTTGCCGTTCATCGCCATGGTCATGAAGGTACGGCCGTGATAACCGCCGTCAAAACAAATCACGTTGGTGCGACCGGTTGCTGCGCGGGCAATCTTCACCGCGTTTTCCAGGGCCTCGGCTCCGGAGTTGGCCAGCATAACTTTGGCGTGGCCGCGAACAGGTGTTACGTCGCTGAGTTTCTGCGCTAACCGCACATAACCCTCGTAGGGCATGACTGTCTGGCAAGTGTGCATCAACTTGTCCAGCTGCGCCTTTACCGCTTCCACTACTTTTGGATGGCGATGGCCAATGTTCAACACGCCAATACCACCGGCGAAGTCGATCATGCGTTTGCCATCGGCATCCCAGATTTCGGAGTTGGTGGCGTGGTCTGCAAACTGTTCGTTGGGACTTGCGGCGCCGGCTGCTACATAGCGTTCTTTAAGTGCTTGAAGTTCTTTGTTAGTCACGGTGCTATTCTCCCTGGGTGGGTATATTTGATCGAACCTGAATTAAATGTGGCTCGATTTATTGCAAAGTTATAAGAACTACGGTAGCACAAAACAACGCTATTCTCCAGTTTGGCTGCGGAACTGGAGCTGCGCCAGGCGCTGATAGAGGCCGTTTTCCTGCATTAATTGCTGGTGGCTGCCCACCGCCAGCAAACGGCCTTGGTCAAATACGGCAATGCGGTCTGCGTCCCGCACCGTGGCGAGACGATGGGCAATCACCAGCGTGGTACGGCCGGTTGTAAGCGCCGGCATGGCCTGCTGAACCAGATTCTCGCTATGGGCGTCCAGCGCGCTGGTAGCTTCGTCCAGTAGCAGAATGGGAGCATCCGCCAATAGCGCACGGGCAATAGCCAGGCGTTGTTTCTGGCCACCGGACAGACCTAGCCCGCCATCACCCAGTCGGGTTTGGTAGCCGTCGGGTAGAGCCACGATAAACTCATGGGCGTGGGCAATGCCGGCGGCCTCTTCGACATCGGCCTGAGTCGCCTGCGGACGTGCGTAGCGAATGTTATCGGCAACTGTACCGTGGAACAGAGCAGGATTCTGTGGCACCAAGGCAAAGCAGCTGCGCAGGGCTTGCAGTGATACATCACGGGTATCCGTGCCATCAATGCGCACGCAGCCGCTGCTGGGTTGGTAAAAGTGTAGCAGCAGATCAAACAAGGTGGATTTGCCCGCCCCTGATGGCCCCACAATCGCTAACGTCTCGCCTGCCCGCACCTCTAGGCACACGTCCTGCAGGGCGGGCTGAGCAATGCGGCCCGGGTAGCTGAACGTCAGGTGTTCAAGACGTATTCCGCCTTTTACCGGCTGAGGAAACTGCTCGGGTAAATCGGCCGGGCGCTGAAACTCCGACTTGGTCTGCAATAGCTCGAATAGCCGTGCGGCTGATCCTGCCGCACGCTGCAGTTCCCCAATCACCTCACTGATGGCGCCGGCGGCAACACCTACCAATAAGCTGTAAAACACAAAGGCGGCCAGCTCGCCCGGTGTAATGCGGCCGTAAATTACATCTAAGCCACCAATCCAGATCACCACTCCTACCGCTCCCATCACCAGAGTAATGGCCATGGTGGTTAGCCAGGCGCGCTGGCGAATGCGGTCATGAGCAATATCGAAAGCGCTTTCAGACACTTCAGAAAAATGCCGGCGGTCATGGGGTTGGTGGTTAAACGCCTGCAGGGTTTTTATCTGGGTTAAATTTTCGCCCACGTAGCTGCCCACATCGGCTACCCGGTCTTGGCTCAGGCGCGATAGCTGCCGTACCCGCCGGCCGAAAATGACGATGGGTACAATTACCAGCGGAAAACCCAGCACTATTACGGACGCCAGTTTGGCGTTGGTGATAAACAACAGCAGCAAACCGCCGATCAGCATGAGCGCATTACGTAGGGCAATCGACACTGTGGAGCCAATCACTGATTGCAGCACGGTCGTATCAGCTGTAAACCGCGATTGAATTTCCAGCGCTCGGTTGCTCTCAAAAAATCCGGGGTTCAGATCAATCAGGTGATTGAACACCCGTTTACGGATATCGGCGACCACTCGCTCGCCAATCCACGACACCAGATAAAACCGGGCAAAAGAACCCGCTGCCAAGCCAAGAACCAAAACAAAAAACAGCCCCACAGCTCGTGCCAGATTGGCCGGTGACTCGGTGGCCAACCCTTGGTCCACCAGAATACGTAGCCCCTGACCTAATCCAAGGGTGATTCCCGCCGTAATAACTAGGGCGACTATCGCGCCCGCAACGGCTTTGCGATAGGGATGAATAAACCCGACAACCAGTTTCAAAGCTTCGCGATGAACGGTGTTGATAGTGCGCCTCCTGATGAGTGGGTACTGTAAACGTCTGCAGACTTACGATCTGTATTGCTAAAAGGGTTTATCATACGCCCCTCTGCTGTTTGACCATTAAGGAATCTCTGTGCGCCCCTACGCCGATAACGACTACCCCGCCAACCACAAGCCGGACTGGAAAATCATCGCCGGCCTATGGCCCTACCTGGCGGAATACCGTGGCCGGGTGATACTGGCGGTCAGCATGCTGATCATGGCGAAAATGGCCATAGTCACCACGCCGATTGCATTGAAATATATCGTCGATTATCTGGATCAAAATCGCGGCGCCGACATGGTGCTGTGGATCCCGCTAATGTTAGTGCTGGCCTATGGCGCGTTGCGTTTTGGCAGCACCCTGTTCAGCGAACTGCGTGACGCCATCTTCGCCCGTGTGGCCGAACGCGCCATGCGGCGGGTGTCGTTGCGGGTGTTTAACCACCTTCACGCTCGCGAATTAGCGTTTCATCTGGATCGCAAAACTGGCGGGCTGGCGCGGGATATAGAGCGCGGTACCAACGGCATCAGCTTCCTGCTGCGTTTCACCCTGTTCAATATTGTGCCCACCTTGTTGGAAATCGCGATGGTGGCGGGCATTCTGCTGGTGGCCTTCAACGTCAGTTACGTAATAGCGATACTGGTGTCGGTGGTGGTGTTCGTGGTTTTTTCCATTCGCGTGACCGAATGGCGTACGGCTTTTGTGCGCGAAGCCAACAACCGCGACAACCAGTCTAATTCCCGCGCCATTGACAGCCTGCTGAACTACGAAACCGTTAAATACTTTAACAACGAGCGCTTTGAAGCCGAACAATACGACGAAGATCTGGATTTGTGGGAGCAGGCGCGTCTTAAGAACCGCACGTCTATGGCGGTTTTGAATATTGGCCAGGCTTTTATTATCGGCGCTTCGATGGTGGCCATTATGGCCATGGCTGTGCGCGAAGTGGCCAGCGGGCAGATGACCCTGGGTGACTTCACCATGGTGAACGCTTATCTGATCCAGCTGTTCATTCCGCTGAACGCTCTGGGGTTTGTGTACCGTGAGATTCGCCAGTCGCTGGTGAATGTAGAGCGCCTGTTCGCTCTGCTGGGCGATAAGCCGGCGATTGAAGACGCCGCCGATGCTAAAGCATTGACCATTACCAGCGGTAAAGTGCAGTTCCGCGATGTGCGCTTCAGCTATCACCCGGAACGGCAGATTCTGAAAGGCGTAAATATCACCATACCTGCGGGCCACACCATTGCGGTGGTTGGTGCCAGCGGCGCCGGTAAATCCACCCTGGCACGGTTGTTGTTCCGGTTTTTTGATATAAACAGCGGCAGCATCACCATTGATGGGCAAGACATTCGCAACATTACCCAAGATAGCCTGCGCTCGGCGATTGGCGTTGTGCCGCAAGACACGGTTCTGTTCAATAATACTATCTACAGCAACTTGGTTTACGGCCGCCCCGGTGCCAGTGAAGCTGAGGTGCACCATGCGGCCCGCCAGGCGAACCTGGATGAGTTCATTCGCAGCCTGCCGGAGGGTTATAACACCCGGGTGGGTGAGCGCGGCCTGAAGCTTTCCGGTGGCGAAAAACAGCGGGTTGCCATTGCTCGTGTATTACTGAAAAATCCGCCGCTGCTGATTCTGGACGAAGCCACGTCATCGCTGGATTCGATCTCTGAACAAGCCATTTTGGATGCCCTTAATGCGGTGACCCAGCAGCGCACTACGTTGGTGATCGCTCACCGCCTGTCCACCGTGCGCGATGCGGATACCATTTTGGTGATGGACGAGGGCCAGATTGTGGAGAGCGGTGGGCACAGCGAATTATTGGCAAAGGATGGCTATTACGCCCGGCTGTGGTTGCAGCAACAGCATAGTGATGATGAAACATCATTAGAGAAATAAATGACAAAGAATGTGTCAGACGTCTGAGTAAGCTGACCTTCGTGTCTGAGTTCCGAAAATCGCCCACAAGTACGTCCCTGTAGGGCTCAACTGCAGCCATCCTTGGCTGCAGAAGTTTTCGGAACTCAGACACGGAGGCCGGCCGACGCATTTGCGGCGACTGAAGCTCCTCTTAATAACTTTTTCTATGTGCATGCCGGCGTCACCACCAGAGCTAAACGATCAATTTACCGAATCGCCATCAAGCACCGCACCCAATCCCGAAGCCCGCACCACTCTCTGCCCCACGCTATCGCTGAACACGCTGGCGTCACCGGTTATCAAACTGAACCAGTTCCTTGCCCGGGTAATGCCGGTGTAAATAAGTTCTCGTGTGAGCACCGGGCTTACGCGGTCCGGCAGTATCAGGCAGGTGTGGTTGAACTCCGAACCCTGGGATTTGTGTACGGTCATGGCGTACACGGTTTCCAGCTGTTGGAGCCGGCTGGGTGAAATCCAGCGGATGTCGCCGCTGCCGTCGCTGGTGGGAAAGGCCACGCGCAACACTGTCTGTGTTTGTTCGCCATCGCTTTGCGGATCTGTATCCGTGCCAGTGACCATGTTCGAGGCAACACTGAAGGTTATTCCCACGTCCCCGTTCATCAGCCCCAGGTTGTAATCGTTACCGGTAACCAGCACCGGCCGCCCGGCGTACCAGCCCTCGGCTCGAGGAATCAGCCGTTGCGCCAGCAGGTGATGGGCGATCAAGTCGTTCAGCCCTTCCACGCCCCAGGGCCCTCGGCGCAGGGCGCAGAGTATTTGAAAATCACTGAAAGCTTGCAATACCGATTTGGCCAGTTGGTCCCACTGCCCGGTTGTGCTGTTGCTGTCCAGATTGTGATCCTGCATCAGTGTTAAGTAGCGGCGGTAACCCACCGGTGGAGGAAGAGGCTGGCCGTTGCCATCAATTCGTCCTTCCCCGTTACTATTGAACGCCTGCTGGCTACCACTGACCGCATGGCCACAGATCAGCGCCTGGGTGCTCTCCAGGGATGGTTTTTTGCTGCGGCCATTCAGCCACACTACGTCCTCAAAGGTTGCGTCGCGGGCCTGCTGCAGGGTGTCGGCGCTCAGCGTGTTGGTGTTAACCGCTTCGGCGAGGTGGCGAATGCCGCTGCCTTCGGCAAATCGATAACTCTTGCGCAGCATGGCCACCGCCTGGTCCAGAGGCTGGCCGTTTGAATCCTGCAAGAACGCTGGAATGTCGGTGTCGGTGATGGTTTTCAGCCACTGCACAGTCGCTGGTAGATAGTGCCCGTCAGGCGCGCGCTGGCACAGTTCACCCAGCACCGCACCGGCGTCTACCGAGGCTAGTTGGTCTTTGTCACCTAACAGAATGAGCTGGGCGTTTGCCGGCAGTGCATCGAACACCGACGCCATCATATCCAGATCTACCATGGAGGCTTCGTCAATCACCAGAATATCCACCAACAGGGGGTTATCGCGGTTGTGGCGGAATTTGCGAGTGTCCGGACGGCTGCCAAGCAGCCGGTGCAGGGTGGTTACCTTGGTGGGTATATCCGCCAATGCGACCTGCCCCGGTAACTGTGCCAAGGGCAGCCGGCTGACAGCGCCGCCGATGGATTCGTTCAGTCGCGCCGCGGCTTTGCCTGTCGGCGCGGCCAGGCGAATGCGGTACTTTTTACCTTTCTTCCCATCCCGCCCTTCCCGCTCTGGTGACTCGCCTGCGACTGACTGCAAGGCCGCAAGCAGGTTGACCACCGTGGTGGTTTTGCCGGTGCCGGGGCCGCCGGTAATCACTGCAAAGCGGTTGCGGGCCGCCAAGGCACAGGCCAGCTTTTGGTAATCGACAGAGCTTTGGGGATTTTGCGAGTTTAAAGCGCTTTGAGAATTTTGAGAGCTTTGAGAATTTAAAGGGCCCTGCGGTTTAAACAGCACGTCCAGCGCCTGGCTCAAAGTGGCCGCCGCGGGCGATAGCGGGTCAGCCAGAGGGGACGGCTGCGCCAGGCGCTGTTGAATGCCGGCAGCAATGTACTGTTCGTAGCGCCAGAAGCGACGTAGGTACAGCCGGGTTCCACTCAGCACCAGCGGCGTGGTGTGCGAGCCATCACTGACTGCTAACGCATCGTTCAGTGCGGCAAGGCACTCCGGCACGGACACCTGTGCCAACAGGTCACTTGGCCGGGTTTGGCCAGGGTCGGTGTTTATCGGATCTGCGAAAAGCTCTTTATCAGAGCTGGCCCGGTTTGCCTTGTTCTGGCTGCTGGCGGCCGTTGCCTCTTCCGGCGGCAGTGACAATGTGGTTGCGGCATCGGCCATCAGAGTTGCAAGGTCCACGCACACGTGGCCGCGGCCCACTTGATGGGAGACCAGTGCGGCGAGGAGTAAAACCAGGGGTGCCGGTGCTTTACCCTGTTCGTCTGATAAATCCCGGATCAGCTGCGCAAAGCGAACGTCTAGCGGGCGTATCCAGCCGGCTTGTTGCCATGCGCCCAGCTGTTCTAGCAGAGCATCGGTGTGCTGTAGGGCAAGCGTGTTATCACGGAAGCTGGCGGCAACAGGTGTCGTCTCGTCCAGATCAAAGGCAAACTGGTTGTCGAAATTCCGGGTTTTGCTCATGCTGCTGCCTCCGCGGCCGTGGCTTTGCCATCAAACATGGCATCCAGTTGCTCCATCAATGCTTTCGGTGGCTTGTCGCAAAACGCCCCGGCTCCCGGCGCATGGATGCCGCGCAAAAACAGATAGACCGCACCGCCCACGTGTTGATCGTAATCGTAATCTGGCAGACGGGCTTTCAGCAGCCGGTGCAGGGCCAGCAGATAAAGTACGTATTGCAGGTCATAGCGTTTTTCCAAGATGGCTTCGCCCATGGCCTGGTTGGTGTAGGCGCTGTCGCTGTCACCCAGCACATTGGATTTATAGTCCAGCACGTAATACTGCCCGTTGTGTTCAAACACCAGATCAATAAAACCTTTCAGCATGCCATTGAAACGCCCGCCTTCCACTCGTGGGCGGTCAGCGCCATTGAGGGTATGTTGGGTAACCAGCTTGTCCAGTGCGCGGGTGCTGACGTTGCGGCTTTCAAACCAAAACTCCAGTTCCGGGCGCAGCGTTTTCAGGCTGGCCAGGCTGGTGCTGTCGCCGCTTTCACGGCTTTCACGACTATAGCCCAGCGGAAGCGGTTGGCGGATCAGCGCGAGTATCCAATGCTCCAGGGTGTCTACCCAATCGCTCCAGCCCCGTGTACTGCAGCGGCGGGTGAGCTGCTCTCGCAGCAGCGTCGGATTGTCCACAAGGTGTTGCAGGCCCTGCTGCACGCACCATTCCAGAATATCGTGCAGGAAGGTGCCGGGGCCTGCGCCCTTGGGAAAATAGTGCAGGCTGTGGCTGAGCAGAATGGCAGCGTCTTCTTCATCGCTGGTGTGCGTGCCTTCTTCGAGCAGGTTCTGGGTTTCAGCGTCTTCGAACTCGCTGGCAAACACAATGCCGGTGCCAGACAGGCCGCTGTATTCCAGGGATGAGTAGCTGGCAATCCACCAGTCTTCGCGAGCCTCGCGGGTAGACACCAATGCCGGCCCCAGGGCTGCGGGCGCGGGTTCTGAAAAACGTTCATCGGTGGCTTCCGGTAAGGATTCCACGTAGAGCTCGCCGTGGTCAGCGGCTAGTTGTTGCAGGGCGTTACCCAGCGATTGTTTGGCGGCAGGGTTACCGCTGAGCAGATACCCCAAACCGCTAAGCTGCCAGTTTTCAATTTCGGTTACGCCTACCCAGGTGGCAAACCGGGCGCGAGTCAAGGCGACGTAGAGTTTGCGGATGTCTTCGCCCAGGCGCTCTTTGTCCGCTTGTTCGACGTCATTGGGTGTGGGGTCGAACACGGTGATCAGCTGGTCGTTATCGTCGTGATAACGCACAAACGCCTGTTTTTCGTTTTCCGCGCGGTAGGCGGTGCCAAAGGGCAAAAATACCAGCGGGTATTCCAGGCCTTTGGATTTGTGAACGGTGATCACTTTTACCAGCCCGGCGTCGCTTTCCAGGCGCAGGGTGCGGTGTTCGTCTTCGTCGTCGGCGGCCCGCAGAATGGCGGTGAAGTGGTGCACCAGCGCGTGTTCGCCGTCCAGCTGCAGGCTGTCTTGTTGCAGCAGTTCGGCAATGTGCAGAATGTCGGTTAGCCGGCGCTCGCCGCCGACGCGCTGAAGCAGCCGGCCGGGTATATTAAAATCCATCAGAAAACTGCGCAGCATGGGCAGCACGCCTTGGCTTTGCCATTGCTGCTGGTAGCCCATAAAGCGCTCGATTTCGCGCTCCAAGGCCATCTCGTTGGTCAATAGCTGGTCAAGATAGGCCCAAGGCAAACCCAAGGTTGGTGTGGCCAGGGCTGCGCGTGCATAGGCCAGCTGGCGGGGTTCGGCAAACGCTTTTAGCCAGCACAGCACTTCTTTTGACTCTTGAGACGTCAATACCGAATCCCGGTCGGACAGGTACACGCTCTTTATTCCCCGCTGCCCTAGCGCATTTCGTACCGCTGCGGCTTCGTTACGGTTGTTCACCAGAATAGCGATGTCTTTGGGTTCTACCGGCTCGATGTCATTCAGATCGGTTTCCAGCGCAAAACCGGCCAAACTTTGCTGGCCTAACGTCAGCAGGCGCGCAATTTCACTGGCGCAGGTGCCGGCCACATCAAGGGTGGCGTTGCCTTTTGCCAGGCCCTTGCGATTGCCGCTTTTGTCGGTGTTTTCGCTTTCACTGGCCCATAGCGTCAAGCTGGGTTGCAGCTCGCCGTTGATGGCCCAAAGGCGCTTGGTGCCGTGGGCCTCGACAGCCTGAAATGGCAGCGCGGAGGCATCGCCTTTGCCGAACAGAAAGGCGCCTTCGGGGCTGTGTTGGTCGCCATACTCGAACACTCGGTTCACCGCCGCCACCATAGGCCGGGACGAGCGGAAGTTGCGGCCCAGTGTCCAGGTGCGGTCGTAGGCGCCGGTACGGGCGTCCAAATACGTGTAAATGTCGGCGCCGCGGAAGCCGTAAATGGCCTGTTTTGGGTCGCCGATCATCAGTAGGCAGGTATCCGGATGATTCTCTGCTACCCGGTAAATGCGGTCGAAGATTCGGTACTGAACCGGATCGGTGTCCTGAAACTCGTCTATTAGCGCGACCGGGAACTGGCGGCGAATGGTGGCCGCCAGTTGGTCACCACGGGGACCGTGTAAAGCGTCGTACAGCCGGGTGAGCAGGTCATCAAAACCCATTTCCGAGCGTTTCTGTTTTTCCGATTCCAACCGCGCCGCAATCCAATGGGTAGAGTGGCGAAGAATATCGGCCTCGGCGCTGGGCAGGTTTTCGCTGAAGGCGATCAGTTCTGCGATAACGTCAAAAGCCTGGTGATGTGGCACATCGCCATCGCCTTTGAGTTTTGTCGCAAGCACTTCTGGTGTCTGGTTCTGAAAGCCGGCTTTCTCCAGCCCGGCCGGGTAGAGTTCATCGGAGTTTACCCAATCTAGTAATGTGTCCCAGGCCGTAGTCATCGGTTTCATACTGCCGCCGTGCAGGCGTTTGCTTTTGTTCAGTGCCAGCAGCACGTCGGTTACTTCGGGCTTCCAGTCTGCCCAGGGGTGGGCTTTCAGTGTTTTTGACTGATTTTTGCGCTGGTGTGTTGTTGCCTCAATCAGCTGTTCTACATCGCCGCTAGCCGCGTCGAGGGAATCAACGGCCAAGAGCAAGTTGCGCACCGCCTTTTGCAGATGGTCCGGGGTTTTCCAGTGGTCGATAACCTCGTCCATCAGCTCCGCTGATAACGGATAGATAAACGTACGCCAGTAATCCCGCACCACTTCGTCCATCAGGCTGCTTTGGTCGGTTTCCAGGGTAAGCCGGAACAGGCTGCCGCTGTCGAATGCGTGTTCGCTGAGCATTCGGTTGCACCAGGCGTGAATGGTGGACACCGCGGCTTCGTCCATCCACTCTGCTGCCAATAGCAGTTTTTTGCGGCAGTCCGGCCAGGTGGCCGGGTCTGGATAGCTGTCATCCCGCAGCTGGTGAATCAGCGCGGTTTCTGCCGTGGACGGTGTGCTGTCGGCGACATTGGAAAACACCTCGGCGGCCTGGGTCAGGCGAATGCGAATGCGATCCCGCAGCTCTTTGGTGGCAGCGTCGGTAAAGGTCACCACCAGCAGGTTTGGCGGTACCAGGCCTGCGGCCAGGGCGCCGCCCTCCGGCTGACCGTGGCCCAGTACCAGGCGCACGTACAAAATGGCAATGGTGAAGGTTTTGCCGGTGCCTGCGCTGGCTTCAATCAGAGTGCTGCCGTTCAGGGGTAGCGCCAATGGGTCAAGATTGGGGTTTGGCTTCGCCATTAAGGGCGCTATAAAAGGTGTAGTAGCTGTCATACCTTGTCCTCAAACTGACCGGCGGCGGATTTGTCTTGCTCGGCTTCCCACAGGGGCACGTAGAGCTCGTGCAACAGGGCTTCAAATTCGCCGCTTTCCAGCAACAATTCAGCGCTTTCAAACGCGCCGCGCAAATAGCCGGTGTCGCGCTCCAGCGCGGTGGTGTAGGCCTGTTCGGCGTCGCTAATGGCGCGTTCGTGCTCACCGAGAAACTTTTTGCTTTGGTAAAAGCTGTAAATCCAGGCAAAACCGGCTTCGCAGTGCACCGGCAGCGCGCGGGTGCTGCCGTCCATCCAGCGCGCCAGTATCGCATCCAGGTGCTTGCGTGCTGTTTCTTTGGGCAGAGGCGCAAAGCGCACATTACGCTTTTCTTCTTTGCCCAGAATCAGGGTTTCAAAGGGCTGCGCTGCCATTTGCCCGGCCAGGTGAATGACCCAGTCGCGCATCAGATTGGCGTAGCGAATTTTTTTGGTATTGCCGCTGCCAGTGAGCAGGCTGGAGCCGGCGATGACCACCCGGCAGAGCTTGCCCTCTGAATTGCGGCGCAGATGGTCAATCAGATCCAGCACTTCAATCGAGCCGATGCTGTTGACCAGGCGATATTCAAACGGCAGCGGTTCGCCAACTTCCTCGGGCCATTCGGCCAGCGCGCTTTGATAACGTTCGAATAAATTTGGCAGCCGGCCAGACAGCTCGTTGCGCAGCCGGTGCTCGGTGATGCCCATGCCAAGGTCGCCGCGCCGGGCCATGCGGTCCAGAGTGGTTTCCAGATGTTGTTCCAGATCTTCTTCGTTGCTGGCTTTTAGCACGCTCTGTTCAATCAGTTCGGTGTCCAGGCGCCAGCGGTCGAGGCCGTTCAAATCAAAGTTTTCGGTGTCGGTGTCGTCGGCTTCCACGTCTTCAAAGCGCACTTGCAGGCGGCGCTGGTAAAACGTGTCTATCGGTTTTTTCAAAAAGCCGGACAGATCATTCAGGGTGATAGGTTCTTCCGGCTGCTGGTACGCCAGCGCCTGCTGTTGAGCGTCCGTCGAGACGGTGCCGTGGGCACTGCGCCATTCGTGTTCGTAGGTAAACAGGCTGCGGGCGTGTCGGGTTTGGGGAAAATAGTCTCGGCTGAACGGTTGAAGCGGGTGGCAGGTGGTCAGTGCATCCGTTATCACTACATTGGGCTGCCCTGGCAGTTGCCACAAGCCGTTCAAATGATCCTGCAATTGGCCCACCAGCACCGATGGCGGCCGTGGTGAATCGTCGCGAATGCTGCGGCCTACCCAGCTGATGTAAAACTGTTCGCGGGCGGACAGCATGGCTTCCAAAAACAGATAGCGGTCGTCTTCCCGCCGGGAACGGTCGCCTGGCCGGTAGTCTTGCGCCATCAGGTCGAAATCCACCGGTGGCCGCGAGCGTGGGTAATCACCGTCGTTCATGCCCAGCAGGCACACCGTGCGAAACGGTATGGCGCGCATGGGCATCAATGTGGCGAAGTTCACCTTGCCAGCCAAAAAACGCTGGTTCAGGCCGCCTTCATCCAGGCCATCCAGTAGCACGTCTTTTACAATGTTTAATGGTAACAGCTGTTGTTCCAGCCCCGCGGCCAGGGTGTTGTCCAGCCATTGTTCCAGCTGGCGGCGAAAGCGGTTCAGCAGCAACAAGTCATGGCTTTCTACCTTGTGGAAAAACTGTTCCAGCATGGCGGCGAACAGCGCTTCCCACTGTTGCGGTGTGCGGTTTGCCTGCAGGTCTTGCCAGAGGTTCTCCAGTCGGTAGACAAAGTCCCCAAGGCGCCCGGCCAGGCTGGCCTGCAAGCCGCCAATTTCGCCGTAGGGCTGAACGCCGGCCCAGGGTTCGTCGTCGCCCATGCCGTAACCTAAAAGCATGGAACGCAGGCCGGATTGCCAGGTGTTGCGTTCCAGATCGGCGGGCAGCTCCAGGCTTTCCCGGTGGGCACCGTGCAGGCCCCAACGAATATTGGCGCCTTCTACCCAGCGCCGCGCCAAGGGGATTTCTTCTTCGGCAATCTCGAACCGGTCACGAATGCCGGGCACTTCCAACAGGCTGATGATCTCGCTTACGCCAAAGCGGTGGCGCGGCAGCGACATCAGGGTTTCCAGAGCTATCAGCACCGGTTCGTGGTTGCGCTGGCCCTGATCGGAAATGGTGAACGGAATATGGCGCTTGCGCCCGGAGGTATAGCGGCCAAACACGGCCTGAATATGGGGCGCATACACGTTGATGTCTGGCACCATTACCATGATGTCGCGGGGGCGCAGAGTGGCGTCTGCGTTGAACGCGGCCAGCAGCTGGTCGTGCAGTATTTCCACTTCCCGTTGTGGGCTGTGGGCGTCGTGAAACACCATGGAATGGTCGTCTTGCAGATTCAGTTCGCGCTGTTCAGCGCGAATCTCCTGCAACGGGGTCAGATTGTAAATGTCGTTCTGAAGCTGATGCAGTAAGCGGATTACCTGCCCGCTACCATGCTCGAAAAAGATGTCGATTTTCTGATCCGGCGTCTGAAAGCTATGGCGGTACTCGTCGGGGTTGTCGAATTCATCCAGTAGGCGAATGTAATCCCTACCCTGTTTACCCCAGGCGGCCAACAGTGGATTGGCGTGTTGATGCAGCTGGTCAGCATCGTCTATCTGCGACAGCGTAGGGTGGCTGGCACCGCGCTTGCGCTCGGCTTTGAGCAGTTCGCGATCGCTAACAATATCGGCCCAGTAGAACCGCGAGGGATTGTGAACGCAAAGCACCACCTGACTAAAGCGGCTAAGCACGTACAGGGCCTCAAGCGCCTGGCGTGGCAACGACGATACGCCAAACACCACAATGCGTTTTGGTAAGCGGCTCGGATGGGCGGGTGCCGCAACTTGTTGGCCCTGTGTCATAAAACGGGTGTGAATCTGCGAGCGACTGGTGTGTGCTTCGGCGCCGGTGTCTTCCACCAGCTTGCGCCACAGCATTGGCTGCCAGCGGGTATCTTCCTCAATCGGTTTTTCACCATTACGAGTGCTAATCACCACATCCCGGCCCTGCTCCCAGGCCGCCAGCCAATCGGCGCGGAACACCTGGTATTGATCGAAAAGGTCCGCCACTTTTTCTGCCAGTTGAAATGCCCGCAAATCCGTGTCGCTGCCTTCTAAAAAGCGTGCCAGAGGGTTGAACGCCTCATCTGTAAGAACCAGTTCTGGTAACAGCCGGTACAATCGCCACACCAGCCGGCTTTTATCAAAGGGGGATTGCTCTGGTACGTCGCCGTCTGGCAATACAGCGCGGTAGGCCTGCCAGATAAACCGCGCCGGGAATAAAAAATCCATACCGGCGGCAATGCCCAAACCGCCTTCACTGCCATCCTCTGAGCGTTTTTCCGCCAACGCCAGTTTTAACCACTGGGCAATGCCGTTGCTTTGCACCAGAAACGTTTCGCTTTGCAGCGGCGGCAGCGGGTTTTGTTGGCAAATAAACACCACGGCCCGGCGCAGGTCTTCCAGATGGTTGGCGTGAACGGCGTGAAAACCGGGGGTAATATGTGGGTTATCACTGGTGGCATTTGTGGACGGAGCGGCCATGGTCTTCCTTGTCTGGTATGGGGTTCAATCCCGATGCGTCAGCTTAGCGTATGTGACTACAGAAGCGGACAGTCTGAAACCCTGCGCGATGGAAAATCGTCGCAAGGTAAATACCTTACTGAACGGACGATCATGAGCAGAATAGAGTGGGTCAAAAGCGCCGTAAATAAACAGTTGAACGACAGTTACGATCTGCTGGCCATGCGGCTGCTGTTCCCGCCGGAACACGTGGTTGTAAACATACAAAAGGAAATCAAGGATTTGTATGTTTATCCCGAAAGGCTTGAAAACGGTTATTGCGACGAATGGCGCGCCATTGCAACACGCGCTCTGTTCCGTAATGCCTTCGGCGAGCACTGGCGGTCAGATGAAGAAAATCTGCAGCTTTACCTGAAATATCTGCGTAGCCAGGCCATTCCGAAGTGTGTGCACCAGAACGTTGAGTTGTTCCGCATGCTCGGTGAGGCGCTGGCCATTGCCCGTTCAGACAATACCATTGCCTTTCCTGATCGGCGACGACAGGCGCTAATCAACATCATTTGGCCAGAAAAGGCCGGTCGTAAGTAAAACCGTGCTTGCACTTGGGGAGTCCGCATCACCGTTTTACCCGTATTGGTTAAAATATGGTCAATAAAGGGGTTTCAACATGGAGCAGCAACTTACCAACACTATAAAGAGCGTTGTTCTGTTTCTGATAATAAGTGTGGGGTTTGCATTTGTCTGGGCATCCCAGTCTTTTGCCAGCGATAATGACGAAGAAGTCGAAATTCAAGACACTCTCGAAATTCAAGATACGCTCAAGATTCAGGACTCTATCCTGCGCCAGATCGAAGCGTTTGCTAACAACGACGATGAGCAAGCCTGGGCCTATGCATCCGAGGGTATCAAGCGCCGCTTTGGATCGTCACAGGTGTTTGTGGATATGGTGCGCGAGGCCTATCCTGCCGTACACAATGCCACTCAGATTGAGTTCACCGAAAATGTGCCTCACGGTATTTTTCACATTCAGGTCGTAAAGCTCAAAGGCCCCGAGGGCAAATCCTGGGACGCCTACTATCGAATGGTTCAGATAGAAGGTGTGTGGAAAATTGCTGGTGTGCGCCTGCAACCGGCTGATTTAGGCATTTAAACCTTGGGCGGTTGAACTACAGGTGTTTGAAATATTGTAAAGTCTGATCGTATGTCCATAAAGAATCATCACCTGAATGACAGGCCCGCCGCGGCGAATCTTGACAACCCCCTGTACTACCTGGAAAACATGGAAACGGTGGTTGGGTGGGTGGCTCGCCATCACTCCGACCTGCTGTTGGCGCCGGAGAATACCAGGCTAAGCAAGTTCTTTGATTTGGGCCGTCCTGCCCGCGCTTTGTTGACCCGGATGGTGATGCGCAGCGGTGATCTGTTCAGAGTTGATAAACTGAATTACCCGGAGCTGGGCAGCCCTGAATCCGATGCATTGAATGAGCTGATTGCGGCGGACTGGCTGGATACTGCTCCTAGGCTGATGCTGGACGACCTGTTTCGCCTGTTCACGTTGGCCGAACTTCGCCCGGCATTTGCGCCGGTTCTGGCGCAGGCCGGTTTCGCCAAAAACCTGGCCAAAGTACAGATGCGCGAGGTGTTGCAGGGCGTTTTTTCCGATGCGCTGACCGTTGTGGGCTGGTTGGGTGATTCTGGCGCGCCGGTAGTGCGAGTGCAAACAATGGCACTGTTCGACCGCGTTCGTTTGATGTTCTTCGGCAACCTGCGCCAAAGCTGGTCGGATTTTGTGCTGGTGGAGCTGGGCCACCACCGCTATGAGCAAGTGCAATTCACCTCTGAAGCGAGAGCTTTCTCAGAGCGCAGCCAAGTGGACACTTATCTGGCCATGCACCACTGCAGGGAATGTCTGGACGCTGGGATGCCGGCTGCTGAGGTGTGGCCCCAAGTGCCGCAACCTTCCGACAATCCGTGGCTGACCAGTCGCCGCGATCGTCTCTTGTTGGAGTTGGGCCGGCAGGCGGAACGTCAGGGCGAGCGAAAATTGGCTTTGGAAGCACTGGCTGCTAGCGGTCATCGGGAAGCCCGATTGAAACAACTGCGATTGTTGGAGCGAATGAAACGTTTTGACGAAGCCTGGGCTATTGCCGCCAACTGGCAGCAGGCAGAGCTAAGCGACGCCGAGGCCCAGGGCCTGGCGCGGATTCTGAAGCGATTGGCGGCCAAAGTGAAACAGGCCGCTCCGTTGGCACCACAGCCGCCCCCGCTTCACGAGTTCACGTTGAGGCTGCCGCAAACGGGTCGCTCAGTTGAGCGGGTTGTTCGTGACCACCTGTCGAGCCCCGAAGCACCGGTGTTTTATATGGAAAATACCCTGATTAACAGTCTTTTTGGTCTGCTGTGCTGGAACACTATTTTCAAGCCGATACCCGGCGCGTTTTTTCATCCGTTTCACAGTGGCCCGGCGGACCTGCTGCGGGAAACTTTTGTCAGCCGTCGCCAGGCCGCGTTTGATCAGTGCTTTGCGGCGCTTCACGATGGAGGCTATCGCCAGAAAATGCTGGAGACTTACTCCGCCAAGCAGGGCATTACCAACCCCTTTGTGACCTGGCCTGCCCTGAACGACGAGCTGCTAACGCTGGCGCTGGACTGTATTCCAGCGTTGGATTTACACATTCTGTTTGAGCGTATTTTGCTGAATATTCGCGAACATCGCAGTGGTTTCCCCGATCTTGTCCGCTTTTACCCGGGAAACCCGCACACCAGGCCGCGATACGAAATGATTGAAGTGAAGGGCCCTGGCGATCGCCTGCAGGATCACCAGATCCGATGGCTCCAGTTTTTTGGGAGCAAGGGCATCGCCGCCAGCGTGTGTTATCTGCGCTGGGAAACCGGTGAGGCGGCGTTATGAAAGTGGCAGTTCGCACGTTGTGCGAGTTCGCTGCCCGTGAAGGTGATCTGGATTTTCGCTACACCCCGGCGCCCAGCGCCGAAGAGGGCATTGCTGGCCATCAGGCGATTCAGGCCAAGCGTGGCTACGGCTACAAAAGTGAGTACCCGGTCAGCGGCGGATGCCTGGGTCTAGCGCTGTCTGGCCGTGCCGATGTGTATAACCCGCACTCCGGACTGCTGGAAGAAATCAAAACCCACCGTGGCGACGTGTCGCGCATTCGCTCCCATCAGCGCGCGCTACACCGGGCTCAGCTGCGGGCTTACGGTGCTTTACTGTGCCGTCAGGAAAAGCGTAAAACCGTAAAGTTGGCGCTGGTGTACTTCGATATTGGCAACAACCGGGAAACGTCGATCAGCGAAACCGCCCGCGCCGACGAGCTCTGGCAAGAGCTGGAAGTGCTGTGTGATCGCTACCGGCTGTGGGCAGAAAGCGAAGCTCATCACCGGGAGCAGCGGAATATTCGCCTGTCTGGACTGCGCTTTCCGTTTGCGCAGTTTCGCCCGCGCCAACGCCAGCTTGCGGAAACCGTTTACAAAAATACTGTGAAGGGCGGCACCTTGCTGCTGGAAGCGCCAACCGGCCTGGGCAAAACTCTGGGCACTTTGTTCCCTGCACTCATGGCCATGCCGGCGGCGAATCAGGACGTGCTGTGTTACCTCACCTGCCGCAACACCGCCCGCCAGCTGGCGGTAGACGCAGTCGACCGCTTGCGGTCGGCGCAGGAAGCACCGCAAATCTGGCCGTTAAGAACCTTGGAACTGGTGTCTAAAGCCGATGCTTGCGAGTACCCAGACAAAGCCTGCCATGGCGATTCCTGCCCCTTGGCCAAAGGTTTTTTTGACCGCCTGCCAGACGCCCGTGTCGAAGCCGCTCAGGCCGATTCCACATTGACCCAGAAGGCGCTTGCAAAGATCGCCGCCGGCCATAATATTTGCCCCTACTTTCTGGCCCAGGAAATGGCGCGTTGGTGTGATCTGGTGATTGGCGATGTAAACCGGATGTTTGATCAGTCTGCCCTGATGCACGGCCTGACCCGGCAGAACCAGTGGAAAACCGCGGTGTTGGTGGACGAAGCCCACAATCTGGTGGATCGCGGCCGCGGTATGTATTCGGTGCAGCTGGATCAGCAGCGGCTTTTGAAGCTGCGTAAAACCGCGCCGAAGGTCTTGAAACCCCATCTGGACCGCACTGCCCGGGCATGGCAGGGGGTGATTCGTGACCAAGCCGAAGCCGGCACGGCGCCGGTGTTTCTGAGTACTTTGCCCGCGTCGCTGACCGGTAGCCTGCAGGGCCTGGTATCCGGGCTTACGGATTACCTGGCGGATAACGCGCCGGACCTCGCGTTGCAGGAAGTCCTGTTCGAGTCGGTTGCTTTTATGAAGCTGGCGGATTCGTTCGCCGACCATTCCCTGTGTGAATTTCGCCGCGAAGGCCGCGGCCGCGCCAGCCTGACCATTCAGAATCTGGTGCCGGCGGATTTCCTGCGTGACCGGTTTCAAACGGCGTCATCGGTATTGCTGTTTTCCGCGACCTTGAGTCCCGGCGTGTATTACCGGGATTTGCTGGGGTTGCCGGAAGACAGCTGTTTTACCTCCCTGGCCAGCCCGTTCGGCGCTGAACAGCTACAGGTGAACTTTACGCCCAGAATCAGCACCCGCCAGGCCCACCGCGAGTCGTCGGTAACGCCTATTGCCGAGCTGATCGCGCAGCAATATCGCCAGCGCCCAGGCCACTATCTGGCGTTTTTCAGCAGTTTTAAATATCTGAACGAGGTCAATGTGGCGCTGAGCAGCATCGCCGCAGATGTGCCCCAACGTTCACAGCAGCCAGGCATGAGCCCACAGCAACGCAAAGATTTTCTGGCAGGGTTCCGCGCTGAATCCGGCAGTGTGGCTTTTGCGGTTCTGGGGGGCGTGTTCAGTGAAGGTATCGATTTACCGGGGGACCAGCTGATTGGCGCCTTTGTGGCCACCCTGGGTCTGCCGCCCTTTGATGCCTGGCACGACATTTTGAAACAGCGCCTACAACAGCGCTTTGGCGCAGGTTACGACTACACCTATCTGATTCCCGGCCTGCAGAAAGTGGCGCAAGCCGCGGGACGTGTGATTCGAACGCCAGAAGACGAAGGGGTGATCTGGCTGATTGACGACCGATTTTTGCAACCGCAGATTCGCCAATTATTGCCGGGTTGGTGGTTTAACACAGAGGTCGCCAAATAGCGGCGGCCTCTGAGATTGCTAAACAGTTAGGCAGTACTTAAACGGGATTAGCCGAAGTGGTAAAAGGCCACTTTGTTGCCGTCCGGGTCTTTCGCGTAGGCGCCGTAGAACTGGTTTGGAATACGCTGCCCTGGCTCACCGTCGCAGTTTGCACCCAATTCGATGGCTTTCTGATAATAGGTATCAACTGCTTCTTTTGAGCCTGGCTGAAACGCTAGCATATTGCCGTTACCGGGGTGGTTCGGCGAACCGTCAAACGGCGTACAAACGGCCATCATGGGGGATTTCATGTCTTTACCGATAAAGGCAATGCGGCCCAAATCCAGCAGGACCTTTGCACCCATGTTACCCAGAAGATCCGTGTAGAATTTCTTGGCTTTTTCCATATCGCTGACACCTATCGTTACGTATCCAATCATGCTTTATTCTCCTGTTCTGGCTTAGCCAGGTATGTTGTCGGTGTGTCTGAAACAAGCATTACGAACGAGCGGTCTTTTTTGATCTGTCAGACCGAGCGGCGCGCCGGCTTGGCCATCCATTCGTGGCCTTTGAGCATAACATGCCAATACAGGCCCGGCAGCTGCTTGGCTTTTAGAAACCAGGCGGCTCTTGTGGCTTTGGTGCCGTCGTTTATCCAGGTCGGAAAGCTGGGTTGCAGTACCCCGCCGTAGCCAAACTCAGCCAGCACAATACGGCCGTTCTCCACGGTTAACGGGCAGGATCCATACCCGAGATAGGCCGCTGTCATGGGCCGCTTGCGCAGGCTGGAGATCAGGTTTTCGGCAACCACCGGGGCCTGTTTGCGCACAGCGGCCGCGGTTTTCGCGTTTGCCGTTCCACTCACGTCTCCCAGGCCAAAGATGTTGCTGTGGCGTTTGTGGCAAAGCGTGTCGTCTTCCAGGTCCAGCCAACCGCCGGCGTTGGCCAATGGGGATTGGCGGATAAACTCAGGAGCGCGTTGGGGCGGCACGGCGTGCAGCATGTCAAAGCCGATTTCGCGGTCTTCGGTTGTACCGTCAGCGTTTGTGCGGCGGAACGTTGCTTTGTGTGCAGGGCCGTTCACCGACACTAGATTGTTTTGGTAGTTAAGCTCAATACCGTACTTTTCAATGTAACTTTGCAGCGCTGGCACATAATCGGGAACGCCAAACAGAACCGCACCGGCGTTATGGAATTGAATGTCGATGTTGTTCAGAGCCCCGTTGCGCAGCCAGTAATCTGCTGACAAATACATGGCCTTCTGCGGCGCACCGGCACATTTGATGGGCATGGGGGGCTGGCTGAACAAAGCGCGCCCGGTTTTAAGAGTCTGGACCATTTCCCAGGTGTAGCTTGCCATGCCCTCCTGGTAGTTGGAGGTAACACCGTTTGCGCCGAGCGCTTCTTTCAGCCCGTCAATACCGGCCCAGTTCAGCTCTAATCCGGGCGCCAGCACCAAGGCCTGGTACCCGATTACAGAGCCGTCGGCCAGCGTGACCTGATTGTTCAGCTCGTCTACAGAGCGCACTGTTTGCTTGTACCATGAGGCAAACCCCGGCATAACGCTGGCCATCGGTTTTGAGGTAGTTTCCGGTTTGAAAATACCGCCACCGACCATGGTCCAACCGGGCTGATAATGGTGACTTTGCGCGGGTTCAATAATGGCGATATCCAGAGTGCCGTCTCGTTTGTGCAAGCTGGCAGCAACGGAAATGCCCGCGGCCCCGCCCCCAACAATAACCACGGTGTGCTGATTGCCCTGCTCTGCGGTGTTGGTTTGCATGCCTCGGAACCTCTTATCATTATTTGGATGGACAGATCTTCCTTGTGATATGTCAAATCTTACCAAACAATAGGTTCTATCGTTATACCTATTAAGAATACTAAAAGACTGTTCATTCTACGAACAGTCTTAAGAGGTACGGCGGTTCTTATCGAGTAAAGTGGAGGCCGGACGCTTCAGGTTTTTTTTACGGGGTTCATCAACCGTATCGTATCCGTCTTTCACTATAGTATGGATCGCGCCAAATCTTCATTTTAGAATAAGTATATAGCCATAGTATTGAACGAGATCAATAGTGACTGAAGCGGTTAGCCCAGGCATGTCCCTCGCTTTTGACGCGTGTCACTCACGTCACTAAAAGCCCCGCTATACTGATGTTAGCTTCGTTATAGTTGAACTAATTCAATTTTTTACCGGGGACGATCTATGCCTGGCTCAAGCTCTAAAGTCCGCTCGAGACTGATAATAACTCTGGCGGTTATTGCCGTGCTCGCCCTTGTCGCCTGGTACGTCGTACCAGAGAAAAACGCTCTTGCTGAGCATATCGCTTCGGGCAATGGCCGCATAGAAGCTACCCAGGTTGATATTGCCACCCGCATTCCTGGTCGCCTGCTGACCTTTTTTGCGGCCGAGGGCGATCTGATTGATGCCGGCAGCCCGGTGGCCGAAATGGACACGGCTGAAATTCAAGCCACCCTAGCCGCCGCTCAAGCCAACTTAAGCCAGGCGGTTCAGGCCGAGCGCCTGGCCGATGCCATTGTGGCCCAGCGGGAAAGTGAACGGCGCCTGGCCCGGGCCGAGCTCGGGCGGTTTGAATCTCTGGTTGCCAAGGGCCATGTGTCCCGCGAACAGTTGGACCGCGCCCGCACCACCGCAGAGACTGCAGACGCCGCATTGCAGGCGTCAAAGGCTCAGGTATTGTCAGCTCAAGCTGGCATCAACGCTGCTAAGGCCAACATCCACAAAATTGAAACCACCATTGATGACAGCCACCTGAATAGCCCGGTAGGTGGCCGCGTGCTGTATCGGCTGGCTGAACCGGGTGAAGTGCTGCCGGCTGGCGGAAAAGTGGCCACGGTGCTGGACGTAACCGACGTGTACCTCACCATTTTTCTGCCCACCACCCAGGCTGGCAAAGTGCGGGTGGGCTCCGAAGCCCGCATTGTTCTGGATGCCCTGCCCGATTTTGTCGTGCCGGCTGAGGTAAGCTTTGTGGCCGCAGAGGCCCAGTTCACGCCCAAGGCGGTGGAAACCCGCACCGAGCGCGAGAAATTGATGTTCCGGGTGCGCATTCGAATCAACCCCGAACTGCTAGACGCCTATCGCGATCGGGTGAAAACCGGCGTGCCGGGTGTTGCCTATGTTCGTCTGAATGAAAGCTTGCCTTGGCCAGAACAGCTGCAAGTAATGCTTCCTAATGGATAGGCTTCCCAGCGGCAGTTCTCTAGTCGCCAAGAAAGCTGCCAAAACCGTTGCCCAGACAAGTGCCAACCCGAGCGAAAAGGCGGTTGTGGCCCGGCTGACATCGGTAAACCACCAATACGGCACCCGCCATGCCTTGCGGGATATGAGCCTGGACCTGCCAGCCGGTTGCATGGTCGGGTTGATTGGCCCGGACGGTGTTGGCAAGTCTACCCTGCTGGGTTTGGTGGCAGGCGCCCGCCAGTTGCAGCAAGGCCAGCTTGAGGTGCTGGGTGGCGATATGGCCGATTCGCACTTTCGAAGCCAGGTAGCCCCGTGCATTGCTTATATGCCCCAAGGGCTTGGCGGCAACCTCTACCACACCCTGACGGTCGACGAGAACATCGACTTTTTTGCCGACCTGTTCGGCTTGCGCGGAAAGGCCCGCGGCGAGCAGATTGACCGCCTGTTAGACGCCACCGGCCTGCTGGAATTCCGTGACCGGCCCGCCGGCAAACTGTCTGGCGGCATGAAGCAGAAGCTGGGCCTGTGCTGCGCTTTGATCCACAACCCGGACCTGTTGATTCTGGACGAACCCACCACCGGCGTAGACCCGTTATCCCGCAAGCGGTTTTGGGATTTGATTGATACCATTCGCAGCCAGCAAGCGGGTATGAGCGTGTTGGTGGCCACCGCCTATATGGAAGAAGCCGAGCGCTACGACTGGCTGGTGGCCATGGATGACGGCGCCATACTAGCCACCGGTTCGCCCCAGGAATTAAAGCAACAAACCAAAACAGACAATCTGGACGACGCCTTTATTGCGCTGCTGCCAAAAGAGCGCCAGGAAACCGGTGGCGATGCTGCGACTACGGCTTCGGCGAGCGCGGCAACCGATAACGCCGACGTGCCTGCCATTGAAGCCCACAATCTCACCCTGCGCTTTGGCGACTTCACCGCGGTAAAAGACGTTAGCTTCACCATCCCGAAAGGCGAAATATTTGGTTTTTTAGGCTCTAACGGCTGTGGCAAAACCACCACCATGAAAATGCTCACCGGGCTGCTAACGCCGTCCGAAGGCGAGGTGTTGCTGTTTGGCGCCACTCTGGATGCCAGAGACCTGAAAACCCGCCAGCGTGTGGGCTACATGTCGCAGTCTTTCTCGCTGTACAACGAGCTGACCGTGCGCCAGAACCTGGAGCTGCACGCCAAGCTATTTCACCTGCCAGCCGAACGCATTCAGCCCAGAATGGATGAATTGACCCAAGAATTTAGTTTAGAAGACGTTATGGACCGGTTTGCTGGTGACTTGCCCCTGGGCGTGCGCCAGCGGTTGTCGCTGGCAGTAGCCGTGGTGCATTCGCCGGAACTGCTAATTTTAGACGAGCCAACCTCCGGGGTAGACCCCGGCGCCCGCAACCGCTTTTGGCAGTTGCTGCTGCGCTTGTCCCGTGAAGACGGTGTGACTATTTTTATTTCCACCCACTTTATGAACGAGGGTGAGCGCTGCGACCGAATTTCACTGATGCACGCTGGCGAAGTACTGGCCTGCGACACCCCGGCCGCACTGGCAGAGCAAGCCGGGATAGACAATCTGGAAGCCGCGTTCATGCAAACTCTTGAAGCGGTGGACAAGGAACCCGTAAGCAGCAATAGTGGAAATGTGCTGGGCGAAGACGCTAGCGACCGGCCGCGCTATCGCCGTTTCAGTTTTCAGCGCCTGATGGCCTATGGCCGCCGCGAAACCCGCGAGCTGCTGCGTGACCCTATCCGCATGGCGTTTGCGTTCATTGGATCGGCCTTGCTGATGATGATTCTGGGTTACGGCATTACCCTAGACGTGGAAGATCTGACCTTCGCGGTGCTGGACCAAGACCAGACTCCGCAAAGCCGCGATTACATCACCGCCGTATCGGGTTCTCGCTACTTCTTAGAGCAACCACCGGTGGCCACCATGGCCGAGCTGGAACAGCGGATGAAATCTGGCGAACTCAGCCTGGTTCTGGCGATACCGCCGGGCTTTGGTAAAAACCTGAAACGCGGCCGGCCTACCGAAATCGCCGTGTGGGTAGACGGCGCCATGCCTTTTCGCGGTGAGACTATACTGGGGTATATACAGGGCCTTCATTTCAGCTATCTGAAAGATCTGGCCCAGCGCACCTACGGCAGTGTGCCGGCTTTTAGCCTGGTGACCGTTGAAGCCCGCTACCGCTATAACCAGGACTTCCGCAGCCTGGACGCCATGGTGCCGGCGGTAATCCCTATATTGCTGATTTTCATACCGGCCATTCTAATGGCGCTGGGCATAGTGCGGGAAAAAGAACTGGGTTCTATTACCAACCTGTATGTAACCCCGGTGAATCGGCTCGAATTTCTGCTCGGCAAACAACTGCCCTATATCGGCTTTAGCATGGTCAGCTACGCCAGCCTGGTGGTGCTGGCGATCTTTCTGTTTGACGTGCCCATCAAAGGCGGCGTGCTTACCCTGACTTTTGGTGCACTGTTGTTTGTCACCGCCACCACCGGCCTGGGCCAGGTGATTTCGGCGTTTGCGTCTACCCAGATTGCCGCGCTGGCGGCCACCGCGATCATCACCATACTGCCCACGGTGCAGTTCTCTGGCATGACCGAGCCGGTGTCTTCTCTAGACGGCGCCGCTGCAGTCATTGGCCAGTTCTGGCCGGCCACCTGGTTCCTGCAGATCAGTCGCGGCGTGTTTACCAAGGGCCTGACCCTGGTTGATATGCAACACGCTTTCCTGGTGCTGGCGGCGTTCATCCCGGTGCTTACCCTGATGTCCGTGCTGTTACTTCGTAAACAGGGGCGCTGATGATGGAAACTCTCGGCAATATCTGGAATCTGGGTGTAAAAGAGCTGCGCAGTATCTGGCACGACAAAGTACTGCTGGCGTTTGTATTAATGGCGTTTACCTTGATGGTTTACACCGCAGGCTCTGCCGGTTCGATGGAACTGCATAACGCGCCGGTTGCGGTGGTGGATGAAGACCAGAGTGCATTGGCTGGCCACATGATCGATTCCCTGCAACCGCCCTGGTTTATGCCACCGGACCAGATTCAGTATGGCCAGATTGACGAGGTTCTGGACAAAGGCAGCCACACGTTCGTTCTGGTGATTCCCGACGGTTTCGAGCGCGACATCCGCCAGGGCCGGGTGACCAGCGTACAGTTGAATATCGACGCTACCCGCATGACCCAGGCGTTCATTGGTTCGCGCTACATCGAACAGTTGCTGACCACCGAAGTGGCGGAATTTATGCGAACCGGCAGCGCCGGCGGTGCCCTGCCCATTAATCTGGTAACCAGGGTGAGCTTTAATCCCAATCTGGATGGCACCTGGTTTGGCGGAGTGATGGAGCTGACCAACATGATCACTATGATCAGCATAATACTGACCGGCGCCGCGCTGATTCGCGAACGCGAACACGGCACCGTGGAACACCTGATGGTCATGCCCATAACGCCGTTCGAAATCATGGTCGCAAAAGTGTGGGCCAACGCCCTGGTTGTGATGCTGGCGGCCGCTCTCTCGGTAACTCTGGTGATTCAGCAGATACTGGATGTGCCGGTGCAGGGTTCAATACTGTTGTTTATGTTCGGCACCCTGATTCATCTGTTTTCCACCACCGCCATCGGCATTTTGATTGGCACCGTGGCTCGCACCATGCCCCAGTTCGGCCTGCTGCTGATACTCACCATACTGCCCCTGCAAATGCTTTCTGGCGGCATAACTCCGCGGGAAAGCATGCCCGAACTGGTGCAGAACATTATGCTGGTGGCGCCCACCACTCACTTTGTAAGCCTGGCGCAAGCCATACTGTATCGGGGCGCGGGAATGGATGTGGTGTGGCCGCAAATGCTGGCTTTGGTCGGGATTGGGGTGGTATTTTTCAGTGTGGCGCTGGCGCTGTTCAGGCGGCACTTGGCGGTTTGAAAGGGCCGCACATACAGCGCTTGCACAGGCAATCGTTGGTTTTGATGTCCAGATTCTCCGGCGGGTCTACGGCTAAGCACCAGCAAGTAGAGGGCGCCCTGCCGGCCTTTATCGCGCAGTAAGCAAGCCCGCCACAGTTCGGGCAATCGTGTGTGCTTATCTGTTGGCGTATCTGATTCAGTGTTTCAGCGTAGGGCATGGTGCTTTCCTGCTGGTGTGGCTGTATTTTACGTTTTGGCAGAAAAAACCTTGATGCGGACAAGCACGGAGACGGATTAACCCTTAATCTGTTCAAATCGCCCGGGCGGCTGAAAGCGCCAAGGCACGCGAAGAGCAGCTCCACCGATTAAACGATCAGACTGGTCCATAATAGCCGGCCACCAACGAACCATCTGATACGCTTTTTCCCAGTAACGAACTTTGCTCCAATGTTTAGCGAGGCAAAATACCGTTAATCCTGCCCGGCGAAAAGCTTGTTTTTCCAGGTCGCTTTTTTTGAATTGGTCCTGAGAAACAACCACCCAACCACCCTCAGCCTTCAAAATATTGATCCACTCAATATCGGGGGTGTCGCGAGAGAATTTTTGGCTTAAATGAATAACTGTATGACCTTCAGGCTCGGACAGCTCATGAAGAGCTCTCGCTAGCGCCGGAGGCAGGTTGTTATCCAACAAAAACTTCAAACTGCAATCCTTTGCTCAAACTGAATGGCTGCCTCCACTTCAGCTACGGGCACTTCGTAAAGCGCCGCTACACGCCTTACATCCTGCTCCTCACCGTGCCAAGCGCTGACAATGGCATCGACTGTCATGCCGCTTCCAGTGAGAACAGGTTTGCCGAAATTGCGGGCTGGGTCCAATACCACACGATTATTGCGGCTGAGGGGGTACCAGCGTTGGGCTTTATCATTGTCGTAGTCAATGCCCCGGTAGAGAGAGGCATTAATAACTTGCTTGAAGGCGTACTGTTTTTTTACCAGATCCAGAAGGCTTTCATCGCCGGTTTCCTCCAGCACGGTGACAAAAATACTGCGACCATCGGTTTGGAAACGCTTGCAGGTAAACGGATAAGGCTGGTTGTACAGTTCTCGAGCGTGAGCGGAGGCCCGACGAATGGCCTGTAAACTGACGCCATGGCGCCGGAATGCATGCACAAAGCGAATTTCCAACAAGTCGTGAAAGCTCAATGCATGCTCCGCCTTGCCCTCAAGTTGCGGCTGCCAAAGACCCGCATATTGTTTACCATCAGACGTGTAGCCGAATAGCCAACGACGGATTTGCGCTGCGGGAATACCTGTATAGGCCGCCGCTTCCGCAGGAGTGTACAGCCCCACACCTAGCAGGTTCGACTCTAACTCATTAATAATATGATGTTTTCCCACAAGTCACCTGCGTGTAACGACGAGGCTAGATACCGCTTTAAATTCTAGCATATCGTGGCGTTGCTCTCAGAATTTCGTCAGCCAGTGCCGATATTAAAACTCGCATGAAGGCGCTTGCTAATGCGCACGATAGATCTCCGCAGTGTTTGATGCGTGAGGCGATTCCCCAATACGTTGAACGTGAATAAAAACGGGAGGCCTTCCGTCAGGATGGCTTGCGCACTTGTGAGGCGTATCAGGACACAGGGCTCCACGTGACGCAAAACGAGGCCAGTGTATGGCTGGTAAAACGTGCAGAGGACGATATACAAGAGATGCCTGAGTGCCACGTCTGATCCGGCCGCTTGGATGCCTTTGCATATTCAGCCCTACGCTCAAGAAACAACTTAGTTGCCCAGCACAAACCTGGCGTTCAGCTCGCGTAGAAATTGAAAAGTATTCACGCAAGGAACGCCAAACTGGCGACAGATATTAGGTACTTTTACTTTTCGGGCGTTCGGCGCGACTGCAGATTCGTGAGTGACCACTGCGGCGCCAATCACGCTGGCTTTGGCTATAATCCACGGGTCGCCCTTAGCAAGGAAGATATCCCTATTGCCAGAATTGTAATCACCCTGCATGACAGCTTGAACGATTGATGAAAAAGCAGCTTGGGTTGCTTCATCGTCATTACTAATAAAATGTGCTGGTCGCTCACGAACCCAATCAGCAAGTTCATCTTTGCCATCTCGTAGTTCTCGTCCAATCATATTCACGCTGGCGACCAAGCCCTGCTGAAACTGCTGATCCAGCCAATCCCAGTATGCCGGGCAAATATCCATGCCGTAGTACTGATTTTTCGCCTGTATGTAGGTATTCGCGTCCAGCAAATATCTCAAATGCCCAGCTCCTCAGCAAAGCGATGTATTTTTGCAGGCTGCATTCCGCCCAAAAGCTCGCCTGCATCGCGTAACAGCATTTGGCCGCTCAGCGCTTCGCTGACGACTGCGTGAGAGAATTGCCGGCTGATCTGTGCTTTATTAGTTTTATAGTAAGTGGGCCCACCACTGCTTTCCCGCCGTCGGTAAGCCGCTTTTTGCTCGGCTATATAGTGGCTGTATTCACCTTCGGAAATAAACCCAAGTGTTAGCGCCCTTCTGGCAAGTGTCCAGGTGCTGACGTGAAAGTGGGCTTCCAGTGCAGGCAGATTGTCTTCCCAGCGGCCCACATCCTGTTGCCAAAGGCGACAAAATTCGATTTTTGGCACTAAAAATTCAGCGGCAACCGCGTTACACAAAATTTCTTCCTGGCGGTGGGTATTGGGATTACCGTCAGAGATACCGGATTGGCCGATCCATATATGACAAAGCTCATGGATCAGCGTAAACAGGCGAGCGCCGAGGGCATCGCCGTGATTTATAAATATCACCGGAGCGTATTCGTCGACAATCGCAAAGCCTCTGAACTCATCCACGTTTAAAGGGCGTGTATGGTGGCGTAGATTACTTTGGCGCATCACCATAATGCCTATGGATTCAATGCGTCCGACCAGTTCGCGATAGTAATCGTCCCATTTACCGCGTGTTGGGTGTTCTGGTACGTCAAGTAAAGCGCGCATGTCCTGAACAATGGTATCAACGCTGTCACTGGCAGAGAATCGCCCTACCATTGGATTAGGTTCAGCAAATTGTTGTTGCAGGTAGTCCCGGTACCACTCCTGCCGTTGCAGCATCAGCTTGACCAAATCCAGCAGCTCGGCACTGGGGCGCTGCACGCCTTGTCCGCCGAGCGTTCGCAGGTCCGGAATCAGCAGCTCTTCCTGCGGTGGTTCCGCTAGAAACAAATAACCAAAAGGCACGTGAGCTTTGTCAGCGTAGCGCATGGCTTGGGCGAATGTGATGGCGCGCTGGCCAGACTCCCATTCTTGTAAACGCTCTTCAGTAACAGCGCATTTTCGGGCAAATTCAGGCACACCAACGCCGGAGCGCTTGCGCGCCCAAATCAGCATATCGGTATTGATGTATGCCGTAGACATTGTGCAGCCCTGATGTGTTTGGCGAAATTATAGACGCTATAGACACAACTCTACACTGCCACATGACTGGGATGCCAACGTGATCAAAATAGATGACCGTTACTCCCTTGACCTCTAAAACAGTCGCCCGCTCGGAATAACCATTTTCGTGACGCCACGAAGATGATCATCTACCGCTAAGCCCATGCGTTGGCCTGCAGGCGCCGCCCTATGTCACGACGATACTTTTTTGTGGGTTTTTTTTACAGGCTTAATAGCCGCCCGCTCCGCTTTGATTCTTTCCAGCAGCGCCTCTGCACTGTTGTCGCCGCTGATTAGCTCGGGGTTGTCTTTGCGCCATTGCTCGGTGAGTTCGCCGCGGAAGGCTTTGGCGAGGATAGATTGGGCCAGATTGTTGACCCGCGCCAGGGCGTTGTTGGCTTGTTTTTCGATGGTGTCGGCGTAGGCGAAGAGTTGTTCTACGTGGCGGACGATTTCTGTTTGTTCAGTAACTGTTGGCAATGGTATTGGCAAGGAGTTGCAGGCTGCTTTGTTAAGATAACTAATCGTTGTCGAGGTTGATCGTGCTTCGTAAAATGTTTTGTTCGCGCGAATGCAGTAAGCAAGATATTCTGGAAGGATATAATAACTTACTTCGAAAGCATGAAGTTGCTGATTTATAACACATGGTTCCGTTATGATAGCCGACAGCCCAAGACGACCAACACACGTCATCACAACGTGCTCTTCAGGTATTATTTTAGCTTTGGAATCAATAACCTCTTGGCTACTTAGTCCGAGTTCAACACCATTATAATCAATATGAACGTCACTTTCTTTAAAATGCTGCGTTAATAACCAATGGTAGCCACCGCTAAACGACTTTGGCTTATCTCGATTCGGTACTATACAGGCACAAAGCTCACCCACTCTGATAACTGGCCATGCTTCGATGTGATTAATGATGAGGTCCAGCTCGCCATTTGTGATCTGTGATGCTCGATCTGATTTGCGTCCAAAATTACCACATGTAAAACCTTCTTCGAATAACTTATCTGCAACTTTTTTGGTGTCAATTTTAACTGGACAGTTCGTAGCCCGCCATTCCTCCGTCAACCGCCCACTAACCGCCGCAGCTAGCACGGACTGGCGGAAGCGTTTGAGGATTTTTGGGATGTGTTCGAGGCGGGCTTTGGTGTTCTCCACTTGGGCCAGCAGGGTGTCGAGTTTGTCGGCGATAATTTTTTGTTCGACGAGGGGAACCAGTATAAATGGTGCCGCCAACCCATCTTTGGTGCCCAGTCTTGGCATATTTACGCCATAACTAACTTCATTAACATAAGTCAGGAAATCTTGGGTTTTGAGCCAATGGAATAGATACCGATTAAGTACGAATGGCTCAGCATCCAAAGGAATAATTTCCGTGGTACAAACGCCGGCACTATCGGCAACGACGACTTTATTCAGATAGGGGCGCAGTTTGCCATAGAGGATATTACCTTTCTCAAACCGATTTTTTGCGCTTTTGAATGGCCGCTCTTTGGCTGTTTTCCGGCTGACTATGCGAGAGCTTTCTTTTTCAACGTCCTCAAGCTCCAGAACCCAAGTGTTATCGCTCACATCTGCGAGTATGCACTTATGGGCTTTGCCATAGGGAACGACATTGCCAAGCTGTATTTGCAGCCATTCCTTGGGTAGCCCTAGTATTGCCATTACTTTACCTCGCCCAATACTTCATGAAGAAGTACCCGTGCCCCATCTGCCTCATCCCCAGCCCCCAACTCCCGCATCAATCCATCCAGTTCCCCCAGCGCTAGCACCAACTCACTCATCGCCTCTCCCGCCAGCACGCTCGGCTCCGGCAAATTCGCCGCGTACACACTGTCGCTGTCTTTCAGCCATGAAATGTCCAGCGAGTCGCCTTTGCTGTCGGTAATCCACTGGCGCGAAAAACAGCGCCAGCGGCTGTGCAACATGCGCTCGTTCACGCCGTGGTTTTCTTCGGTGGCTTTGGTTTCCGCTGGCAGTTCGATGTTGTCGGCGTGGAAGCTCCATTCGCCTTCTGTGCGCGGGCTTTGGCCGTTGGGGTCTTCGCCATAAACGGCTTCAAAGGGTTTCAGGTGCTGCTCGCCAAAAGGCGTTCGTTTGCCGAAGCTGGGCATGTTGGTGCGCAGGTCGTACACCCACACATTTTGGGTGCAGTTCTGTTCTTGATATTTGTCTGTGGCGCTGCCTTTGGTGAAAAACAACACATTGGTTTTCACGCCCTGGGCGTAAAAGATGCCGGTGGGCAGGCGCAGTATGGTGTGCAGATTGCACTTGTGCATCAGGTCGCGGCGCACGTCGGCACCTACGCCGGCTTCAAACAGCACGTTGTCTGGCAATACAACCGCTGCACGGCCACCGGGCTTGAGATTGCGATATATGTGTTGAAGGAATACGAGTTGTTTATTGCTGGTTTTGTAAGTGAGGTCGTCACGGGTAATGCTGGCGTCGCCGCCTTTTGAGGTGCCAAACGGCGGGTTAGCCAGAATCACATCGGCTTTGGCCAAGCCCGAGCCTGTAAGGCCCAGAGCGTTGCCCAAGTGCACCACGCCTTCTTCGCTGCCCTCCAATCCGTGCAACAGGCAGTTCATCAGTGCCAGGCGGCGGGTGCCGGGCACCAGTTCTATGCCCACGTAGGCGCGGGTGGTCTGGAAGACTTTTTGTTGGTCGGTCAGATCGTACAGGTCGTCGGTTTGGTTTTTGATGTATTCGTGGGCGGTGGTCAGAAATCCTGCGGTGCCCGCGGCCGGGTCTTGGATGATTTCACCGTGCCTGGGTTTCAGGCAGCGCACCATGGAATTAATCAGCGCGCGGGGGGTGAAATACTGGCCGGCGCCGGATTTTGTTTCGTTGGCGTTTTTTTCCAGCAGGCCTTCGTAAAGGTCACCCAGGCCGTCTTTCTGGGCGCTGAACCAGTCGATCTGGTCCAGGGTTTTAATCATTTGTTCCAGGTGCCGGGGTTCGCGCAGTCGGGTTTGGGCATCGGCGTAGATGGCGCTGATGAGCGCGTCGTCATGCACCAGAGTGCCATCGCCGTCGCGGCCGGTGGACAGGCTAAGCAGGATGCGTTTGTAGTCGTTCAGCAGGTTAATGCCAGACTTACCGTTCAGGTCGCTCCAGCGGCAGCGTTCTGGCAGCGGGTGCTTTTTCAGGGTGCCGGCTTCGGTACTCTCGTGCACCATTTTCAGAAACAGCAATAACACCAGTTCGGTGACGTAATCGGAGTAGTTAATACCGTCGTCTTTTAAAACGTCGCAGAGGTTCCAGAGTTTCTGGACGATGCTGTTGTTGGTCATTGGAGCTCACTGTTTCAAGTTGGATCAGAAGTTAAATTAACGTGTCTGGTTATTTTGGTAAGGGGTGTTTATTCAGTTTGGTTCGTTAACCAGAGCCGTCTTCACAGACGTTACCGATTCATTGGATGTCTTTTCGAGAAGCGTTTTGGGGAAGAGTTGAGCATACGATTTACAGTCCGTATGGGGTCCGTTGAGAAGGGGGTGGAGCCTCCTTTTTAATGCCGTAGCGAGATCAATTCCGTCTACATTTTCACCCAAAACGTCCAGTAACGCGCCTTCCAGACAAACCGGTGCCCAGAGAATAATGCGGTAACCGTATTTTCTGGCTTTGTCGTAATCCTGTTGGCTGATCGGAATGTCTGAGTCCAGCAGAAAGAATCTGAGGTCAAAGGACCGGTGCTCATATTTTCTGGCGGCGTTGGTGATGATGTTGCCAGGTGAACCGCCGGATTGCTTTTCTATGGTTGGTTTTACGCCAGTATTGTCAGCCCGAAACTGTTGATCCATGTGTTTTATAAAGGCTTGATCGTCCGGCCCTTCCCCCACAATCAGCAGTGTGGTTTTGCTGGCTTGGCGATTCCGGTTTCGCAGTGTGCGTTTCCTTGCCATGGGGTCAAAGCTCCGGGGTGGCGCCAAGGGCCCCTGCCATATATTTTGCGTAAAGATTGTCGTCGGCGCGCAGTCCAGCCACGTCATCCAGACGCCAGGCTTCGCTGTTCTGATCGCGCTTTTCCACCAGATATACCTGATGTTTTTGCAGCAGGTTCAGCACTTCAGGCGTGTGGCAGGTGAAAATGAGTTGTGCCTGATGTGGGTTGCTGTGCTCAAACTCGAACCACTCAAGAAGGTGTGGAACCAAGTGTGGGTGTAGGTCGTTATCCAGCTCATCGATTACGGCAACTCCGCCATGCTGAAGAGTTTTCAGTATCGGGCCAAGTAACACAAAGGCGGACTGAGTCCCACTGGACTCTTCGAAGAATGGCAGCTCAAAGCTTTGCCCATTTTTAGTTTTGTGCACACCGAAGGGAACAAATATCTGCTCCTCATTGCCGTTGTCATCATGGCCTGTCAGCTTTCGTATTTCCACGTTGTTCAGGCCCAGGTCAAACTTGCTCATGGCAATGGACATCTGTTCGAGCAGCGCGGGCGCTTTCTGAAATTTTTCAGCGGCTTCTATGATGGCGCCATGCTGAAAAGGACGACGCCCTGAGCTAATAACATTCGATTCAATGGAGCTAAAAAATTCAATAAAGGGTTGTGCTTCGGATACGTCATAACTATGAGCGGCAGCTAACAGTGAGGCATTACCGCGCAGCTTTTCAGCCTGGGGCTTTGAAAAAGGAAAACCTTTCTGCTTGAAATTGTACCCATGCTCTGTTTTCTGACGTTTGAACAGATAGCTGAACTGGGAGCTGGTTTTTTCATACAGCGCTTCCGAAAGGACTTCTTTCTGGGTCAGCTCCAGTTGGTAGCGGTAATCGATACCTTTTAGCCTGAATTCCAGTTCAAAATAACTGGTTTTATCGCTGTGCAACCGGTGCGGCGCGAAAGGGATGGTGTGCTCCGGGGCTGACCCGAGAAAAGATTCAGATACAAACCAACGCAGAAATGCCAGTGGTTTAAGAAACTGGGTTTTGCCGGAACCGTTGGCCCCAACTACGGCAATGGCTTTGTTATAGCGTTCGTCTTCAACCGTTATGTCATAACCAGACGGGGTAGGCTTTTTGCCCAAACCAAAGTCTATGACTGTGTCATCAGCGAAGCTATAGAAGTTCCTGAAACTCAGATTATTTATCATATTTTCCTGAATTCAACATAATTTCGTTGATTCTGCGCTTTTGATTGGATTATATCAAGCGCGCATCGTTGTGGCATCAAGATGCTCCCAGCGTTGCTGAATTCAGTGGTAAGGCTGCAGTTCGTTGCTGTCGCTGGCCATCAGTTGCAGAAGGCGCGGGTTAAGAAACAGCTTCTCGTTGCCAGCCGTTTTTTCCTGTAACACGCCAATTTCAACGAGTTGTTTCAGGTAATTTGAGGCCGTTTGCCGTTTGGCAATGCCTTTATCAACAAGGTTGCTGATGCGGCAATAGGGCTGTTCGAAAATAGTCTGCACTAATTCGTGGCTATACAGCTTAGGCAACTGCTGTTTGACGTAATCCTCTGTTTGGGTGATCAGCCGTCGCATGGCCGCAATTTTGGCGCAGGTCCAAGTGGATACCTGCTCCACGCCCTTGAGCATGAAGATAATCCACTCCTGCCATTCTCCGGTGCGGGTAACCTGAGTCAGCAGGCGATAGTAATCGTTTTTGTGCTGAACGATGTAGCGGCTCAGGTAGAGAATGGGCAGTGTGAGTAGCTGCTGTTCGATCAGGTACAGCACATTGACGATGCGGCCTGTTCGTCCATTGCCATCGTGGAATGGGTGAATGGCTTCGAACTGGTAATGGCTGATGGCCATTTTGACCAGCGGATCCGTGTCATTGTCCGAATGCAGGTAGTTCTCCCAGTTGGTGAGCAGGTTGCGAATAACGGTCTCTCCAACGGGAGGAGTGTAGATGGTTTCACCGGTCGCCTGAGCACCAATAATGGTCCCGGGTGCTTTGCGAACATCCATGTCTACACCTTTCAGGGTGCTGCATATTTCAGTAGTGGTGCTTGAGCACAAGGGCCTCCGTTGAAGATGTATGACGCCTTCGTAAAGTGCTTTTCGGTATCGGAGTGCCTCTTTTGTGGCGGGGTCGGCTCCTTGATCTTCCTGGGAATACTGAAACAGCTTATCGGTGGTGGTAACGATGCTCTCGATCTCGGAACTGTCTTTTGCTTCTAGCAGTGACAGCAGATTTACAAGCAGCGATTGATTCGAAATAAGTTCCCCGGCCTGTTTAAGTTCAGCCAGAGCGGCCCGGGCAGGAATGCAGGCTTTTAAGATACTGAGAGTCTCCGTTGCTTCTTCGGCAGGAGGAAGAGGAGGTAACTGATTGTTAGGCAGATCCGTTCGCCAGACCATGTTCAAATTCCTTGAAAATTTCGACATAGATATGCGTTTTTGGCAGTCTATGTTTATGCGGTAAACATAGCAATTATCTATGTCGAAAAAAGCGCAAGAAATCGACACAGATTGCCGACATGTCGATGTTATATAAACACAGCCCTGTTATGCCGTGCGCTCCGGCCACATGGCGTCATTCAACTCCTCCAGCACCACGTCCAGCTGATCCCCCAGTACTTTGTCCATGCGTTTGGCGCCGCCGTCTTCGGCGAAGCGGTTGTTGACGAAGTCGCGGTCAATGATCACTTCGTGCACCAGTTGTTTGGCCAGGCGGTCCAGCCATTTGCGCTGGGCGGGGGTCCAGCTGTGGCGGGTGTAGATGTTGTCTATGGCGTGTGCCACGCGCTGTTCGAAGGGAATCAGCGCCTCGCCCAGGGCGGCACGGCGGATGTGGCCGATAATGCTGGCGGCTATGTCTTTGTTGGTCTGTTTGCGCACGGCGCTTTGCAGGTGGGCTTCGGAGTAGCCGTGGTTGTCTAGCAGCAGTTTTACTTCGCGCAGCTGCTGACGGGTGAGGTCGCGGGGTTTGTTGACGATTACGGACAGGGCCGCTGACTGGTTGAGTTGTTTGCTGATGAACTGGCTGAACTCGTCCAGGTAGTCTTCGGGGCGTTTGTGGGTGCCGTAGGTTTGGTTGCGCTCGCGGATTTCGTCTTCGTGGTGTGACAGCACCGGCATGTGTTCGCTGCCCTCCAGCATTTTCACTTCGGTTAACTGGTTTAGCAGGCCGTTGTGCTGGTTAATAAACTGCGCGGCCTGGCGCGGGCCGAGTTGTTTCAGGTGTTGGTGCAAAGATTTGGGTTCTACGCCCCAGAGCTGGTGCAGGTCGTCCAGTTTCTGTTTCAAAGCCGGGCGGTTTTCGGCTTTTTTGTCGGCTTTGCGCAGCACACGCATCAGTTTCTGGCTGAGCTGGCTTAACACCACGTCGGCCTGGGTTTCGCCTTTTTGCTCGCCAGGGCTATGCATCGCGGTTTCCAGTTTCTGCGGGTCGGTCAGCTCATCCGCAAGCTGTTCCAGGGTAATGTCGGGATTTTTCACCAAGGGCTTCATGGTGCTGACGTCTTGCAGTGCAGCGTAGATGTCCACCGGGTCGTAAATGCGGAACACGGTTTTGCCAATGTCGTCGCAGCGGCGGGTGGCGCGGCCCACCATCTGTTCGTACAGGATGCGCGAGCGCACCCGGCGCATAAACACCAGATTGCAGATTGTTGGCACGTCTATGCCGGTGGTCAGCAGGTCTACGGTAATGGCGATAGACGGATAACGTTCGTTTTTATAACGGCGAATTAGCTGATCCACTTTGTCGCTTTTGCCGGTGATTTTGGCCACCGCAGCTTGGTGGTAATCGCCGTTGTAGAGCTCTTTGAATGCGTCATCCAGCAGGCGTTTCACCATATCGGCGTGCAGGTCGGTGGCGCAGAAAATCAGGGTTTTCTCGTCGCCGAAGGGGTCCAGCTCCTGCACCAGCTGCTCGCAAATCACCCGGTTGAAGTTCTCGTTGATCACTCGGCGGTTAAAGGCGGCTACCTCGAAATTCAACTCGTCTTCCAGTTCGGTGGTGTCCACTTCGCCGGTCTGGGTGTTGATGACCTCCACCGGTTTGCCTTTTTCAAAGTGGATGCCGTTCTGGGTCAGTAGGGTTTCGTAGCGGATAGGTGGTTCGTGGTCTATCAGCCAGTCGTCGGCCACGGCTTCGCGGTAGGAATAGGTGTAAACGGGTTTGCCGAAAATGTCGCTGGTGTGTTTGGCCGGGGTTGCGGTAAGCGCGATTTTCACAGCGTCAAAATAGTCCAGCACCCGGCGGTAGCTGGAAATGTACTGGCTGGCGTCGCGGGTGGCCAGTTCGCCTTCGGTCATTTCCTGATCGAGTGTGTAACCGCGGTGGGCTTCGTCGATGATAATGCAGTCGAACTGGTCAATGGGCGGCGGCTGGTCACTCATAAAAATGCGCTTCACCATGGCCTGCACGGTGGCGACCTGAATGCGGGTTTCGGCCTCGGCCGCCATATCGCCCAGTTCGGCAACGTTGTAGATTTTGCTGAGGGTGTGGTTTTGTTCCAGCGGTGCTTCGTTGAAGGCGTCTATGGCTTGCTGGCCCAGGGCGCTGCGGTCCACCAGAAACAGAATGCGGTGGAAGCGTTCGGCTTTCAGGAAGCGGTACATCAGGCCAATAACGGTGCGGGTTTTTCCGGTGCCGGTGGCCATGGCCAGTAATGCAGAGCGCACGCCTTGGCTTAGCGCGTTTTCTGTCGCGATTATGGCTTTCTGCTGGTAGCCACGAAGTTTCAGGTAGCCGAAGGGCTCGGTTTTCAGCTGTTGTTCGGCCTGTTCCCGGTCGCGCTCCAATAAATCCAGCAGGCCGCCTGGCGTGTGAAATTTTGGCAGTGCACGGCGGGTGTTGCTGGGGTGGCGCGTATCGCGAAACCAGGTGCCACACTGCTCGGCCAGCTGCGGGATATGGGGCCGGCCGTTGCAGGAGTAAACAAAAGGCACTATGTAATGGCCGTCGTCTTCGCTGGGCCAGGCAACAGTGCGGCCGGTCAGCGCCCAGGCGCCAATCAGCGGCAGTTCTACTTTAAAGCCTTTGCTGTAGCGCTCGGCTTGGCGAATTTTGCCGGCAACGTTGGTGTTTTCTTTTTTTGCTTCAACCACGGCGATCGGCGTCAGGCCGGCGAACAGCACGTAATCGGCCCTGCCCTTGGCGCCTTGATGGCGGGTGGGCCATTCGGCGATGGCGCGGTTTACGCCAGGTTCCGGGCGCGTGCCTTTTTGGTGGGTGAGCTCCTGGCTGTCGGCTTGCCAGCCGGCTTCGTTCAGTTGTTGGTCTATTAGGATGCGGGTGAGTTCTTCGCTTAACACCAAGGTGTCGCTGGCGGCCTTTGTTTGCTTGGCCACGTGTTGGCGCTGCTGTTTGGCGCTGTTTTCACTTTGATTGGCAAGTTGCAGCTGCAGGGCGTGGATTTTTTGCTCGTATGTCTGTTGCTGCTGTTTTAGTGCGTGTTCGTGGCCCTGAGCCTGTTCCGCCAGGCCGCGGGATTCTTCATCCATCGCCAGCGCTAGCGCTTCGTATTCGGCTTTTTCCTGCTCTACCAGTTGGCTAAGCTGCTGGCTGCTGGCCAGTTCGGTGTTGGCCTGCAGTAAGTCGTGGCTGAGTTTTTCGATGCTGTTATGAAGTTGGCGCAGTTGCGCGCTGGGATCTGCGGGCGGTGCAAAAGGGCCAGGCTTAAACGCCGTGCCGGTTTTGCTGAGCGAACGGTGAAACCAGATGGCCAGTTCGCGGGCCAGCTTTAAGCCGTCCATTGCTTCTTTGTGGCGGGTGCGAAACTGATGGGTGGCCTTGTTGCCCTCAACCCGCAGGGTATGGAACAGCTCTTTAATCTGGGGTTCTAAACGAAGTTCGCGTTGCAGGCGACACAGCAAATCAGACTGGCTGGTTTGTTGGTCAAACTCGATACCGGACAGCGCAGCCAGGTGCTGGGCCAGGGCTTCGCCCAGCTGGCGCAGTTTTATCAGGGTGGTGTTGGGGTCGCTTGAGAAAGCGCGTTCGGCGGCTGTGGCAAGTTCCACAAACAAAGCGTCGTGTTCTGCCAGAAAGGCAAAGTTGCCTGACGAAGGGCTTGTTTGTGTGACTATGTCCATGTTCAACGCATTTCTCCGCGATAGCCTGAGGCCAGAACATTACCAAAGTTAACGATAGACGTTCCAATTTGATTTACTATCACGGGCTTCAATCAGTCAACAGGATGTACAGATAATGGATGTTCCGCTGAGCTGGCAGCTGGCCAAGTTGGTTATTTCGATTGGTATTGTGCTGGGGCTGTCGCTGGTGGCTGAGCGTGTGAGCGCGCGCATGGCCGGGATGCTGGCGGGCTATCCGCTGGGCACGGCCATCGCCCTGTATTTCATCGGCCTTGAGATTTCTCCGGCCTTTGCCACTGAAAGCGCGGTGCACACGCTTGCGGGGTTCTCGGCTACCCTGGCACTGAGCGGGGGCTATCTGCTGGGCGCCAGGCGCGACGGCCTGGCAGGTGTTCTCAGTGGTACAGCCCTGGGTATTCTGGCCTGGCTGTTGACCAGCCTGGTACTGACCAGTATCGACTTCAACCGAATCACCGGCACATTGACCACCTTCGTCGCCATTCTGATATTTGTTCGCCTTTATCGCCGGGTGCCTGATGTGGCGGTTGGCGCCCGCCGTAGCCTCTCATGGCCAGCGCTGGCGTTGCGTTCTGGTCTTGCTGCGGGCATCATTTTTGTGATCACGGGGCTGGCCCATGTGTTGCCCCCTGCCTGGGCCGGCGTTATGGCCGCTTTTCCGGTGACCATGTATCCCTTCCTCGTAATTCTGCACCTGACCCACGGGCGAGCCACGGTAGCCGCGGTGATCAAGCACTACCCTGCAGGCCTGGGTTCGCTTCTTTGCTACGCTTTGGTCATCTCGCTGACTTACGACAGCCTGGGCCTGAATATGGGCACACTTCTTGGTTTTGGCGTGGCGACCTTATGGCTGATGGGCTGGATGCGGGTGCAGGGCTGGCTACGCGCACGAAAAGTTGCAATGGCCGCATCAAAGTAAAGGACACAGCATTTATGTCTTTTGACACCACCGAACATAACCGCCGGCGATACTGCTTTGATGGGTTAGAGTCGGTATGGCTGTTTGGTTATGGCTCGCTTATCTACAAAGTCGACTTTCCCTTTCTGGAGCAGCGCCCGGCAGCCATTGAAGGTTGGGCTCGTCGGTTCTGGCAGGGGTCCCACGATCACCGAGGTACGCCTGATGCGCCTGGCCGCGTGGTCACCCTGATCGAAGCGCCCAACGTTTGCTGCAAAGGTATGGCTTACCGGGTCTCGCCTGACGTTTTTGCGCACCTGGATGTGCGGGAAAAAAATGGCTATCTGCGATTTGCCACTCCGATGATGTTTGCGGATGGCACTCGCGAAGATGGCTTGGTGTATATTGCCACTGAAGATAACGCCGCTTTCCTCGGCCCTGCTGACGATGCGGACATCGCCAGGCAGATCGCGGCCTCTGAAGGCCCCAGCGGTCGTAATCGTGATTATCTTCTGAACCTGGCCACCGCGTTGCGAGCACTGGGTGACGATGACCCCCATGTGTTCGCGCTTGAGAGCTACCTGCGCTGAATCGCTTCCCGTTCCCACCAGCCATAGAGCTTCGGTTTGACCCAACGGTGTTAGTCATCGCCCTATAGGAGTAATGATGAATAGCACACCCATACCCCGTTTCGGTCTCATCCTCATTGGTGACGAGCTGTTGAACGGCCGCAAGCAGGACGCCCATCTGGCCGCCATGATTACGCGGTTTGAAGAGCGCGGACTGGAGTTGTCGTGGGTGCGCACCATTGCGGATGAGGGTGAGTTGATCACCCAGACCTTGGCGCAAACCTTTGCCAGCCCGGACGTGGTGTTCAGCTTCGGCGGCATTGGTGCGACTCCAGACGATTTGACCCGCCAGTGCGCGGCCGCGGCCCTGGGGCTAGACCTTGCGCTGCATCGCGAAGCTGAGGCGGAAATCCGGTCACGGCTGGGTTCACGATTGAATTCACTGCACCTGCGCATGGGGGAGTTTCCGGTCGGCAGCCGAATTATTCCTAATCCGATCAACGGCATTCCCGGTTTCGCCATCCATCGCCATCATTTTGTGCCCGGCTTTCCCAGAATGGCCTGGCCGATGGTGGAGTGGGTGCTGGATCATGATTACATCGACTATCAGGCGGCCAATCGCACCGTGAGCCAGACCCTGGTGCTGACCGATACATCGGAAGGGCCGCTGATTCCATTGATGGAGTTACTGCTGGCGGAGTATCCGGATTTGCGCCTGGCTTGCCTGCCCCATGCGGACGGTCGGCGCGAAGTAGAGCTGAGCCTGAAGGGCGATCCTGCACGAGTGGTCGCCGGGATGAGCCGTCTGCGAGTTTTATTGCAGGAGCTGGAAGGCTGATACCGCTGCCGGAGGGGCGTCCTAAATCGTTGAACTCAAAACCACAACGCCCGCCATGTTGAATGGCGGGCGTTGTGGTTTTCAACCTGAATGGGGCTAGCCCCATTCAAAAGAGATCAACCCAACATGATGGCCGGTAAACCGGTAATCAACCAGGGGAAGATTGCCAGCAGAACACAGGCCAATATGATCAAGGCCACGAACGGAATTACCGCTTTGTACAGGTCGACAATTTCCACTCCCGGCGGTGCCACCCCCTTCAAATAGAACAAGGCGTAGCCGAATGGCGGCGTCAAGAACGAGGTTTGCAGTACCACTGCGACCATGACCACGAACCACAGCATATCCACTCCCATGGCCTCGACGATGGGCAGCATGATCGGGAAGCTGAGCAACACGATGCCGGTCCAGTCGAGGAACATACCTAGAATGAATACAAGAAAAAGCATCAGAATCAACGCTCCCGTGGTGCCGCCGGGCATGGCTAACACCAGGTCGCTGATTACGCTCATGCCGCCGCCCCGGGAGAAAACCCCGGTGAAGGCCGTGGCTCCTACCAGTACCAGCATGACCATAGTGGTGGTCTTGCTGGCATCGATTAGGGTGTTGTAGCAGGTCTTGAGTTTGCGATCCCCGAAAATCATGAACAGCAAAAAGGCAATGAATACGCCGATAGCTGAGGCTTCCGTGGCCGTTGCGATACCGGTGAACAATGCCCCTAATACGCCAAGTATCAACGCCATGGGCGGAAGAACGTACTTGAACAGCATTATGACCAGTTCTCCGGTGCTAGTCTGGGCGCGTTCTTCAGCCGGCACCTTGGGGCCGTACGAGGGCTTGAGGTGACAGATGATCAGGACGTAAAGTGCGTACATCACCCCCAAAATCAACCCCGGCACCAAGGCGCCCGCAAATAGAGCCCCTACCGACACCGGTGAGTAACTGGCCATCAGGATCAGCATGATGCTGGGCGGGATCAGTATGCCCAGGCAGCCGCTGGCCATAATAACGCCGGCACTCAGTTCCTTGTTGTAGCCATACTTGAGCATAGGCACAAGGGCGATCATGCCCATCACAGCTATCGAGGCGCCCACGATGCCGGTGGTTGCAGCCAATAGCACAGAAACTATAACCACCGTCAATGCCAGGCCGCCACGCAGATTGGCCAATAACAGGCGCATGGCATCGAACATTTTCTCGGTGACTCCCGAGTCGTTCAAAAACCTCGCCATCAATACAAATAACGGGATTGCCACCAGCACGTAATTATCCATGGCATTACCATAGATGTTGTTGATCAGCGTACCCATCACATTCAGGCCGGGCCCTACAAGGGCACCGACGACCGCCACGCCACCCAACACAAACGCTAGGGGGTGGCCCATAAACAGGCCCACTATCAATCCGGCGAACATAACCAGGGTGAGCATTTCCGGGCTTAAATTCATACCCGCTCCTCCCGCAGTTGTTGAACAGCCCGAATGAAGATTGCGATACCCTGCAGCAGGATCAATACCGCGGTAACGAATATGACGCCTTTAATGGGGTAAACAGGAATCGATACCATGCCATAGGTGGTTTCGCCGCGGCTGAATGAACGCATAAAGAAGCTCCAGCCTAGGCTTATCAGCATCCACATAAAAGGTGTGAAGAAAATCAAATAACCGATAACGTCTAACACTGCCTGCTTCCTGCGTGAAAGCAGCCGTTTGATCACGTCGACTTCGACGTGAACGTGATGGCGCAGCCCGTAAGCCGCCATTAACATAAAATGGGCGCCGAACAGCATCTTGGTGATGTCGAAAGCCCAATCACTGGGGCGATCGGTGAAAAAGCGCAATCCAATATCATAAAGAACGATGAGTGTGATAATCGCAATCAGTGGCGCAATGATTCGCCCGAAAACGTCATTGAGCGTATCGATCGCATTGGCAATTGCATTCATGGAGAAACTCCGCAATCAATACCAAAAAGCCGCCCCGATGCGAGGCATCGAGACGGCGGTGAATGCCTTAAAGGCAGGCTTCGATTTCTTTCAGAGAGGGCAGATTGTCGATGGTGCGGCTCATGTTGAACGGTGCGGTAAGATCACGCCAGTTAGCGTAATGCTCCATGTAGCTGATCATGGAATAGTAAACCTTGGCGTGCATCTTATCTTCACAGGCCCCGCGAACGATCACCTCATTGGTGATGTCCTGTATGCGTGCCAGGTCTTCCTCGGAGAACTGGTTGATTTCGACACCGGCTTCCTGGAACTTGATGGTGCCTTCGGTGGATCCGCGTTCGGACCAGGAAAGTGACCAGGCCAGAGTGGCGTCAGCCGCAATCTTCAGCTTCTCTTGGGTTTCTTTAGAAAGTGCGTTCCAGGCATCTTTGTTGATCATGACACCGAATACGCTGGCAGACTGGTGCCAGCCGGGTGTGGCCCAGTATTCCGCCACTTCAGCAAAGCCGGCCGCGTAGTCGACGCCCGGCGTGGAAAATTCACCGGCGTCGATCACGCCGCGCTCGATAGCCTGGTAAATCTCACCGCCGGCGAGGGTGACCTGTGAGCCGCCGAGCTCCTCCAGAACGCGCCCCTGGTCACGTCCGGAAAGACGGATGCGTTTGCCTTTGAGGTCCGCTAGGTTTTTGATGGGGGTACGACCCATGAAACCAGACTCGTTATTGGTGATCCCGTACGGCAGGTAAACCATGTTGTACTTGCCGTAAACTTCTTGGTACAGCTCGAAACCACCCCATTGTTGAATCCAGTTCAGATAATCCACGCCGTTGAACAGGCTGGTGGTGGTGGCGAGCGGCGAGAAGGCGGGGCTGCGGCCTGCCCAATAACCGGGCCAATCACCGGAGGCTTCAATGCTGCCGGTTTCGGTGGCATCAAACACTTCGGTGCCGGGCATCAAGGTGCCGCCGGCACGGAAGTTGATTTCCAACTCATCACCGATCAGCTTGTTGGCCAGCTCAACCCAATGGCGATCGATTTCGATCAGCGCCAAGTTGTCCGGCCAAGTGGTGGTCATGGTCCACTTTTCTTGGGCTTGAGCAGTAGTGGTGATGGATGCAAGAGCGATACCGGCAGTTAGACCGGCGATGGCAAATTGAATTTTTTTGTTCATGTCATATTCCCTAGTGCTTGGCTTTTGAAATTGTTGTTTTTGATTGTCGGGAAATCGAGTTTCGCAGTTGACGTAAGCTGCAAAAAAGATTTTTACAATCAGCCTTCTGCCCCGTCATGCTCAACGTTAATGAAGTTTTTATGAGAGAATTTAACTGTTAGTAAAGACTTTTTTTGCTCGATCTGGAGTAAATCATCTGCTCAGCCTCACTTTTGTTAATATTCGCAGCAATTCGCTACGCTTTGGCGTTGTTGCAAATCTAAAAATCCACTTATATTGATATAAATTTTGCCTATATAAGTGAATCATGATTGTTGACCAAGCATGCCGGCATGTCAATTAAAGCGATCCCTTCCAAACCTGCAGTCGCCGAGGACTGACGTGATCTTGCGGTAACCGAGGTTGAGAGGCGGGCGAGGATACTGAGTTCCAGATCAGGCCGTGAATCAAAATTTGTTATCGACGGGCGATGACATCTATCTCGACCAGTGCGTCCACCGCCAGTGCCGTAACACCGATGCAGGTCCGGGAAGGTAATTTCTCTTTTGGAAAATACGATGTGTAAACATCGTTCATAGGATAAAAATCGCGTTTAAATTCGGTCAGAAAAATCCGCACTGAAGCCACGTCTGAGAGGCCCATACTCATGCCCTCAAGCACCAGTATAAGGTTATCCATGACACGGCGTGTCTGCGCCTCGATGCCTTCAGGAAGCGCTGCGTTTGCATCATTAGGGTCGGTTGGCATCTGCCCGGTCAAAAACACCCATCCGTCTACTTCGGTGGCGTGACAAAACGGCCCGACGGGCGTTGGTGCCTTCTCAATCATATGAAATATGGGTGCAGTCATTTTATTTTTATCTCGCAATAGTGGGGCTGTGTACCCAGCCAGAAACGAAAAAGGGCCCACCCGAAGATGTGCCCTAAGTCGTTGAAATCATGGTCGGCGTGGCAGGATTCGAACCTGCGACCCCTTCGTCCCGAACGAAGTGCGCTACCAAGCTGCGCCACACGCCGATCAACGGCGAATATTATACGGATATGCCGTTATTTTACCAGCCTTTTCCGGATAAAAACGCATCGGTAAAGCTGCGCAAATTGTTATAAACGAACATCTGAGCAGGTGCTGGCAGTGGCCGGGTTTGCAGCTCCTGTTCGGTGTCCAGGCCGTTGCCGGTGCGCACCAAAATTGGCTGGCAGCCTGTTCGGGCGGCGGCTTCCAGGTCTTTTCGGCTATCGCCGACCATCACGGTGCCGGTCAGTGTTTTTAACTTGAAGTGGCGCTGAATTTGCTGCAGCAGACCGGGCTCAGGCTTGCGACACGCACAGTGTTCATCGGGGTGGTGGGGGCAGTAGGCAATGAAGTCTATGTGGCCGCCGGCAATTCTTAACAGGCGGCCAAGTTTGCGGTGCATGGCGTCTAGCGCATCGCGGTTGTAGTAGCCGCGGGCAATACCGGACTGGTTGGTGGCAATGGCAATCCGATGCCCTGCGCTGCACAGGCGGGCAATGGCTTTGATGCTGCCCGGAATGGGGTGCCAGTCGTCCGGCGAGCAGATGTACCCGCCTTCGTACTGGTTGATCACCCCGTCCCGGTCCAGAATGATGAGCACAGTGCTATTTCACCTCTATCCTGTTAGCTGGCGCTGGGTAGCAGGGAAATATCCGCTACCCGCAGGAACAGATTGCGCAGTCGGTTCAGCAGTGCCAAACGATTATTACGCACGGCTTCGTCGTCTGCCATCACCATCACTTCGTCGAAGAAGCAGTCCACCGGTTGGTGCAGATCGGCTAGCGAATGCAGAGCAGCTGTGTAGTCACCCTTCTCGAACAGCGGCAGCACGGTGTCGGTCTGCTGGTTAACCTGTTCGGCCAGGGCGTGTTCGGCGGCGTCTTGCAGCAGGCTGGCATCGACTGTGTCGTGCACTGTGCTATCGCTCTGCTTGGCCAGAATGTTGGACACCCGTTTGTTGGCGGCGGCCAGCGCTCCGGCCTCAGGTAGCTGGCGGAAAGCTTCTACCGCTTTTACGCGGCGGTCGAAATCCAGTGGTCGGGTGGGCCGGCGAGCATGAACGGCCAGATACACTTCAGCGCTAATGCCCTGCTCGTCATAATAGGCGCGGAAGCGTTCCAGCATGTAATCCACCACGCTGGTGGCGGGGTTTTCGGCGGGCAGGTCCGTGAACTGTTGCGCAGCCCAGTCGCAGCAGGTTTGCAGGTCTAAAGGCAACTGCCGCTCGATGATAATCCGTAGCACGCCCAAAGCAGCGCGGCGAAGGGCGAACGGGTCACGGGTGCCAGACGGTGGCTGGTTGATGCCAAACAGGCCGACCAGTGAGTCAAGCCGGTCGGCGATGGCCACGGCACAACCGGTCAGGGTGATGGGCAGGTTGTCTTTGGCAAAGCGCGGCATGTACTGCTCGTTCAGAGCGCTGGCCACGTCGGCGTGTTCGCCGTCATTGGTGGCGTAGTACTGGCCCATGATGCCTTGCAGATCGGTAAATTCCAGCACCATTTCGGTGACCAGATCGGTTTTCGCCAGCATGGCGGCACGTTCGGCCAGTGCCGGGTCGCTGCCAATGGCTTGGGCAATCTTGCCGGCCAAAGCGGCGACTCGCACAGATTTGTCGTAAACGCTGCCCAGTTTATCCTGGAATACGATGGGCTTGAGCCGGTCAATACGCTGGTCCAGGCGCTTTTTGCGGTCGGTTTCGTAGAAAAATGCTGCGTCGGACAGGCGCGGGCGAATCACCTTTTCGTTACCGGCAATCACCTGTGACGGGTCCTTGCTTTCCAGGTTGGCGACGGTGATGAAGAATGGCTGCATCTGGCCGTTGTCATCCACCAGATGAAAGTACTTCTGGTGTTCTTTCATGGAGGAAATAAGCGCTTCAGCAGGCACTTTCAGGAAGCGCTCTTCAAAGCGCCCCATCAGCGGCACCGGCCATTCGTTCAGACCGGTCACTTCGTCCAGCAGGGCTTCATCAATCACGGCAACGCAGTTCTGTTGCTGTGCCAGGGCGTTCACGCCCTTGCGAATCTGCTCCCGACGCTGGGCAAAATCAGCCAGCACGTAGCCTTCCTGACGCAGTACTACTTCGTAGTCGGCCGGGGTAGGGATGATCAACGATTTCGGGCAGTGGAAGCGGTGGCCACGGGTTTTGTTGCCGGGCTTCAGGCCCATGATCGGGTGATCAATCACCGTGCTGCCATACAGCATAACCAGCCAGTGTACCGGGCGCACAAACTCGGTGCGGTGGGCACCCCAGCGCATGCGCTTGGGAATCGGCAGCGCGGCCAGTGACTGTTCGATCAACTCTGGCATCAGCTCGGCGGTGGTCCTGCCCTGCTCTACAGTGCGGAACACCAGCCAGGCGCCTTTGTCGGTTTCCAGGGTGTCGAGCTCGTCGGGGGTAACGCCCAGCGAGGTGGCAAAACCGGTCAGTGCGCGGGTCGGGTTGCCGGCGTCGTCAAACGCGGCTTTTACGGCTGGGCCGCGCTTTTCCACCGGCTTGTCGGGTTGGGCGTGGGCCAGGTCGCGAATACGCAGGGCCAGGCGCCTTGGTGCGGCGAAAGGTTCTACCGCGCCAAATTCAATGCCGGCGGCTTGCAGGCCACTGACAATGCCTTGGGTGAACGCGTCAGACAGCGGCTTCAGGGCTTTTGGCGGCAGTTCTTCGGTGCCCAGTTCAACGAGAAAATCCTGTGTTGCCATCATCATGCCTTACCTTTTTCCTGCTGTGCCTGCTTCGCGTTTTTCGGCTTTTTACCTTTGCCGTCGGCTTTGCTGTCTGACTTGCCTTCTACCTTACCTGCGGCTTTCGCGTCGGCGGCTTCGGCCGCGGCCAATACTTCCGCACGAATGCTGTCGCTGGCCAGTGGGAAGCCGATCTTGCGGCGACTGTCGAAGTACGACTGAGCCACGGCCCGTGCCAGGGTGCGTACCCGCAGGATGTAACGCTGACGCTCGGTTACGGAAATAGCGTGGCGGGCGTCCAGCAGATTAAAGGTGTGGGAGGCTTTCAGTACTTGCTCGTAAGCAGGCAGCGGCAAGCCGGCTTCAATAAGCTTGGCACTTTCGCGCTCGTACACGTCAAAGCTGTAGAACAGGAATTCGGTGTCGGCGTATTCGAAGTTGTAGGTGGACATTTCCACCTCTTGCTGCAGGAACACGTCGCCGTAGGTCACAACGCCGTTGGGGCCTTCAGTCCACACCAGGTCGTACACGCTGTCTACGCCTTGCAGGTACATAGCAATGCGTTCAAGGCCGTAGGTCAGCTCACCAGTGACCGGGTAGCATTCCAGGCCGCCAACCTGCTGAAAGTAGGTAAATTGGGTAACTTCCATCCCGTTCAGCCAGATTTCCCAGCCTAGACCCCAGGCGCCCAGGGTGGGCGATTCCCAGTTGTCTTCCACAAAGCGGATGTCGTGAACCAGTGGGTCCAGCCCTAGTGCTCTCAACGAATCCAGGTAGAATTCCTGCAGGTTGTCTGGTGACGGCTTCAACACCACTTGAAACTGATAATAGTGCTGCAGACGGTTGGGGTTTTCGCCGTAGCGGCCATCGGTAGGTCGGCGGCTAGGTTGCACATAGGCGGCGTTCCAGCTTTCCGGGCCTATGGCGCGCAAGAACGTGGCGGGGTGAAAGGTGCCAGCGCCCACTTCCATATCCAGCGGCTGCAGAATAACGCAACCGTGCTTTGCCCAGAATGTCTGTAGCTCCAGGATCAGCCCTTGAAAGGTTTTGATGTGTGGCCTAGGGGTGTTCGTTGCCTTGTCTGTCACGACGGTTGCCTGCTGTTCGGTCTGTGTGTGGTGCCCCGGCGCCCTGTTCTGCTGATGGGCACGCTGAAAACGGGGGCATTATACGCTGGTCACGCCAGCATTTCTAAAGGCAGATCAGAAAAAGGTCAGCCCTACCTGGAACAGTTTTTCCACTTCGTTGATTCGCGACTTGTCTACCAGGAACAGGATAACGTGATCGTCTGGCTGCACGCGCAAGTGGTCGTGGGCGATCAGCACCTCGTTGTGGCGCACAATCGCTCCGATAGTCGTGCCCTGAGGCAGGTTGATTTCGTCCAGTCGCCGGCCCACCACTTTTGATGAGCGGTGGTCGCCGTGGGCAATGGCTTCAATGGCTTCGGCAGCGCCGCGGCGCAGCGAATGCACGTTCACCACGTCGCCGCGGCGAACGTGGGTGAGCAGGCTGCCGATGGTGGTTTGCTGGGGCGATATGGCAACGTCTATTTCGCCGCCCTGAATCAGATCCACATAATCCGGGTTGTTGATCAGGGTGAGTACTTTGCGAGCGCCCAGGCGTTTGGCCAACAAGGAAGCCATGATGTTGGCTTCATCGTCATTGGTGACGGCGCAGAACACGTCGGTGTTCTCGATGTTTTCTTCCAGCAGTATGTCTTTGTCGGCGGCGTTGCCTTCCAGTACCACGGTTTTGCGCAGGTTTTCCGACAGCATGATGCAGCGCTCGTGGTTGCGCTCCAGCAATTTTACCTGATAACGGCTTTCCAGGGTTTGCGCCAGGCGCTGGCCGATGTTGCCGCCACCGCAGATGAAAATGCGCTTGTAGGGTTTTTCCAGCGGTTGCAGTTCGCTCATCACCGAGCGGATGTGGTTGGCGTCGGCAATGAAGAACACTTCGTCGCCGTCTTCAATCACCGTATCGCCCTTGGGCATGATGGCGCGGTCTTTGCGGAAGATAGCGGCTACCCGGGTTTCAATGCGCGGCATGTGGGTGCGCAGGTAACCCAGTTCCTGGCCCACCAGCGGCCCGCCTTTGATGGCGCGAATAGCCACCAGCCTGGTGCGGCCTTTGGAGAACTCCAGCACCTGCAGGGCGCCGGGATTTTCAATAAGCCGGGTAATGTGGCGGGTAACCAGCTGTTCCGGGCTGATCAATACGTCAATCGGGAAGCCGTTGGAGTTTTCATTGTCTTTGCCGGAAAACAGTTCCTGATAGGCAAGATAGGAGGCGGCTCGTACCCGACAGATTTTTGTCGGTGTCTTGAACATGATGCTGGCAATCTGGCAGGCCACCATGTTGGTTTCATCGCTGTTGGTGACCGCGATCAACATGTCGGCGTCTTCGGCGTTGGCCTGCTTCAGTACTGACGGATACGAGGCCCTGCCCTGCACCGTGCGGATGTCGAGTCGGTCCTGCAATTCGCGCAGGCGCGCGCCATCGCTGTCTATTATGGTGATGTCATTGGCTTCGTTGGCGAGGTTTTCCGCCAGTGAAGCACCGACTTGTCCGGCCCCAAGAATCAGAATGTTCATTGTGCAGGTTTCTCCAGAACGGCGTAGAAAAAGCCATCGTGCCCGTCGTTCAGTGGCAGTAATTGGCGCCCGGCGGGCATGGAGCGGCCCCACAGAGCCTCAATCGTAATCAGTTCAGCGTCGGTCTGCTGTTTGCAGAAACGCTGCACAATGCGGTGGTTTTCCTGTGAAAATACCGAGCAGGTGGCGTATACAAGGCGCCCGCCCGGTTGCAGTATGCGCCACATGGCAGCCAACAGGCCCAGCTGGATTTGCGCCAACGGAACTACGTCGGATTCCCGCCGTAGTAATTTTATGTCTGGGTGGCGGCGAATCACGCCGCTGGCGCTGCAGGGTACGTCCAGCAATATGCGGTCAAACGGCTGGCCGTCCCACCATTGATCAATATCGGCAGCGTCGGCTTGCAGCAGGCTGGCGTGCAGATCCAGTCGGTCGAGATTTTCTTGCACTCGCGGCAAGCGCTGCGCGGACTCGTCAACAGCGACGACTTCGGCTGCCTGGGGGCAGCTTTCCAGTATGGCGCAGGTTTTGCCACCGGGGGCGGCGCAGGCGTCCAGAATGCGCTGGCCCGGGGCCAGGTCCAGCAGGGTAGTGCACAGCTGGGCAGCTTCGTCTTGCACGCTGACGGCGCCTTCGGCGAACCACGGCAGGGTGTCCACCGGTACCGGCCGTGCCAATTGAATGCCGTGTGGCGCAAAGCGCGTGGCGCTGGCGTTAATGCCGGCGTCTAGCAGCAGTTGCAGATATTCGTCGCGGCTGAAACGCAGCGCATTTACCCGCAGTGTCATTGGCGCCTGGGTGTTGTTGGCATCAACAATGGCCTGCCAGTCATCGGGCCAGTTGTGGCGCAGTTTTTCGATCATCCAGCCGGGGTGGCTGTAACGGCTTGTATCTTTGGCAGTCGCCGGGGCCCCTTCACGTTCGGCGCTGCGCAGTACGCCGTTCACCAGGCCGGTCAGGTGGGGTTTGTCCATGGCGCGGCAGGCTTCTACGGTCTCGTTCAGCACCGCATAAGTGGCCTGCTGGCTGAAACGCAGCTGGAACAGCGCTACCAGCATCAGGTGGTGCACCACCCGGTCGTGGCTTTTCAAGGGCTTCTTCATGCGCCCCTGAAGCTCGTCATCAAGCCGGTGAAACCAGCGGCAGGTGCCGTAACACAAAGCCTGAAGCTGCGGCCGCAGATTCAGTGGCAGGCGCAGCAGCGAAGGCGGTAAGCACTGCGACAACGACTGGCCCTGCTCTACCGACAGCAGAACCTCGGCAGCAATGGCACGTATAGGGGCGTGTGATTGCATGTTATTGCAGCTCCTGGCCGGGCAGTAGAATCTGTTTGCCACCGTTTATCAGGTCGTTCACGCTTTGCGCCCGGGCGCCGGGCAACTGCACCTGGCTGATTCTTAAAATACCACCCTCGCCACAAGCAATATCAATGCCTTCGCGCTGGCGAGCCAGCACGGTACCGGGGTTGATTTTGTCGCCGCTCCGTTCCTGTTTATGTTCCTGGGCCAGGTGCAAGCGAATGCGTTGGTCGCCCAGATCGGTAAAGGTGCCAGGCCAGGGATTAAACGCGCGAATGAGCCGTTCAATGCTCAGGGCATTGCCGTGCCAGTCAATCTGGCCTTCCTGCTTCGCCAGTTTGTGGGCGTAACAGGCTTGTTCGTTCTGTTGGGCTTGCGGCTGCAGCGTGCCCTGCTCCAGCGATTGCAGCGCGGTTACAATGGCCTCGCCGCCCAGTTCCGCCAGCCGGTCGTGTAGGCTGCCGCCGGTGTCTTCACGCTGAATGGGTGTAGACACTTTCAACAGCATAGCGCCTGTGTCCAGGCCTTCATCCATCTGCATGATAGTAATGCCGCTTTCATCGTCGCCTGCTGCGATAGCACGCTGAATGGGCGCCGCGCCGCGCCAGCGCGGTAGCAACGATGCGTGAATATTCAAGCAGCCGTGAACCGGTATCGACAGCACAGAAGCGGGCAAAATCAAGCCGTAGGCGGCAACAATTATCACGTCTGGCTTTAAGTCGGCCAGCTGCTGGCGGGCGCCTTCCATTTTGAAGTTGTCGGGTTGAAAAACCGCGATGCCGGCATTCAGCGCCGCCTGTTTCACCGGCCCCGGGAGCAGTTTTCGGCCACGGCCTGCTGGCCGGTCTGGCTGGCTATACACGCCCACCACGCTGTATTTGGCGGCAAGTAGGGCTTTCAGGGCAGTGGCGGCGAAATCAGGGGTTCCGGCAAAAACAATACGCACAGTGTTTGGCTCTCTGTTGGACTTTTCGTCGAATTCTTAGTCGGATTCTCTGATCCATTCAATACGAAAAGACCGGGCACAAAGGCCCGGTCATCAGTTTTATGGCTGTTGTGGCACCAAGACCACCTTGGTAAATGCTGGCTCAGGCACTCGTTTTAAGCGCTCTCTAAGCACTCTTCTTCTGCAACTTTTCCAGCTTCTTGCGGATGCGTGTACGCTTTAGCGAACTCAAGTAATCCACAAACAATTTGCCGTTCAGGTGATCCATCTCGTGCTGGATGCACACCGCCAACAGCCCGCGGGCTTCTATTTCAAAAGCTTCGCCATTGCGATCCAGAGCTTTAATGAAGCAATGTTCAATGCGCTCAACATCTTCATAAAATCCTGGTACCGACAGGCAGCCTTCCTGCATGGCTTCCAGATCGCCGTCGAGTATCTCAATTTTAGGGTTGATGAAGACCCTGGGTTCGCTGTTGTCCTCCGACAGATCCATCACGATGATCTGCTGGTGCACGTTTACCTGGCTGGCCGCTAGGCCGATGCCGGGCGCATCGTACATGGTCTCGAACATGTCGTCGATTAGGGTTCGAATCTCGTCAGTTACGGTGATAACCGGCTTGGCGAGGGTTCGCAGACGTGGGTCCGGGTATTCAAGAATGTCTAAAATCATAGTGCGTTACTTTTGTAAATGCCTGCTTTGGACAGTGAATGCCAACATTCGTTCGCGTACAAAGGATGTCTGAAATGCGACCTTGTACTGCGCTTTTCAACCCCGAGGTGTTTATGATGCGGGACATACTTACCCGGCCGGGGCATTTGCGTGTTGGCTCTATGACCGTATTATCTAACAATTTGGCGATTGAGTACAAACTGATCAGTCAATTGAGAAAAACTATGGAAGATGCCTGTACGGGTGGGCAAACGTTAAAAGACCCCGGCGGTGAGCAGATAACACTGCAATTAACCGAGCTTCTTCTATAGTAACGGGAATAACAACAGATTAAGCTGAAAATAGCGGGCGAAAGCCAGCCGGACTTCGGGCGCCAGCCGACCGAATTTAAGCATCAAGGCACGGGATCAAGGACTTAAACGATGAGGAAACTGCTGTACGCTCTGGCCGCTACAACGCTGCTGTTTACCGCTTGGGCCCAAGCAGCACCGGAGCTGCGGTCGGATCATCCCGAACGTTATACCGTTGTTAAGGGCGATACCCTGTGGGATATTTCCGCCCGCTTTTTGAACAACCCCTGGTACTGGCCAGAAATCTGGCAGGTAAACCCCCAGGTAGCCAACCCTCATTTAATTTATCCCGGTGACCGCTTGGCGTTGGTGTACATTGATGGCCAGCCAAAAATCATGAAAATGGCCAACGGTGACGGTGTGATCAAACTGTCTCCGCAAGTGCGCTCCGAAGCCATTGATACGCCGATCCCGGCCATACCGCTGGACGCCATTGCCAGCTTTTTAACCGATACCCGCATTGTGACCCCGGAACAGATAGCGGCTGCGCCTTACGTGCTGGAAGGTGAGGACAGCCGAATTGTTACCGGCGCTGGCGATCGCGTTTACGCTCGCGGCCAGAAGCCTGCGAACACGGTGGGCGTTTTTCGCCGTGGTAAGGAATTTGTCGATCCGAAAACCGGTGAATTTCTGGGTCTTGAAGCCCGCAGTATTGGCACCGCCAAGGTTACTGCCACCAACGGTGATGTGTTGACGCTGCTGCTGAGCCAGTCCAACGAGGAAATTCGCATTGGTGACCGTTTGCTGGTGAATGCCAGCCGGCCCCTTTCTACCAGCTTTGTGCCCACCGCGCCGGCGAAACTCGTAAGCGGGCAGATGATGGCGGTAGATGGTGGCGTTAACCAGATTGGCCAGTACGATGTTGTTGCTATCAATCTGGGCCTGCGGGAAGGCATAGAGCCGGGCAACGTTATGGCCGTGCTGCAAAGCGGCAATCTGGTGCGCGATCCGGTCACTGGGGAAACCATTGAGCTGCCGTCTGAACGCGCCGGTCTGCTGATGGTGTTCCAAGCTTACGAAAAAATGAGCTACGGTCTTATGCTGCAAGCCAGCCGGCCGCTGGCGGTGGGTGATCAGGTAACCAACCCTTGATAACTCGATAAAAACCCGAGCCGGGCATGGAATGCCCGGCTTTTTTCTGCGCGCAAGGAAGATGCCCGTGCCCCAGGTACCCCTGTTTTCGTTCGATACGCCGCCCGGCACCGACCTGACTGACTCCGCTGTTGACCAGATATGTGATGACAGCCCGGAGCGGGCCCGGCAATGGCTGTTTCTGAGCCAACTGCCGGGTTTTGGCCTAAGAGTGCGGCGCCGGTTAGCGGCGCACGTTCCGCAACTGCCCGATCTGCTGAATATGGACAGCGCCAGCCATAAAGCTATGGGCCTGCCAGCAGAGGCTTGTGAAGCCCTTGCTGCCTGGCGCCGTGATGATCCTGCACACCCGGCACTGGTGGCCTTACGAGTTATAGAAAACGCCTGTGAGCGGAATGGTATTGGCCTTGTGCACTGGCAGTCGTCGGCCTATCCGTTACCGCTGCGCCACATTCATAACCCGCCTTTATTATTGTACATTCGTGGCGACACCAGCCTGCTCGGCCGTGACCAACTGGCGATTATTGGCAGCCGCCACGCCACTCGTGCCGGGCTGGACCACGCCCGGGGCTTTGCTGCAGCGCTTGGCGAGTGCAATCTGTTGGTTAGCAGCGGCCTGGCGCTGGGTATCGATGGTGCTGCCCACGCCGGTGCGCTGGACGCCGGCCATCCTACCTTGGCGGTGATTGGCAGCGGGCTTGATAAAATCTATCCGCGCCAACATCAGCGTCTGGGGGAGCGGGTGATTGCCAATGGTCTGCTGGTGTCCGAGTACCCGCCGGGCACCCAGGCCCGCCCCGCACATTTCCCCCAGCGTAATCGCATCATCAGCGGCTTGAGCCGGGGTGTTCTGGTGGTAGAGGCAGGTTTCAAGAGCGGCTCACTGATTACCGCCCGGCTGGCTTTAGAGCAGGGCCGCGACGTGTTCGCCATACCGGGGTCGGTACACAGCCCGGTAGCCCGTGGTTGTCACCAGCTGATTCGGCAGGGCGCTACGCTGGTAGAAAGCGTGGCCGACATTCTGCAGGAACTGGGGGGCTGGTGGAGTGAGCCGACCACACCGGGGGCAAATACAAACAGCGTCCAAAATGCTGTCACCGAGGGCCTGGACAGCCGTGAAATCGCCGTGCTGGAGGCTTTAGGGTATGATTCGCAATCAACCGATGTACTGGGTTCGCGTACCGGTCTGAGCGCTGATCAACTGATGCAGTCCCTGCTTTTATTAGAACTTCAGGGCTTAGCCACAGCGGCGCCCGGCGGATATGTCCGTATTGCCTGAACCCGGTGCCAACAGTGATTTATTCAGGCTCGACTCCCCTATGGCAACAGACCACCCGCTGACCGACTGGCAATTACACTGCGCTCGCCGCACTCTGCACCAAGGCGGTGTGCTCGCCTATCCAACGGAAGCCGTTTGGGGTCTCGGCTGTGACCCTTGGGATCAGGTTGCGGTGCAACGCATTCTGGATCTGAAACAGCGCCCCGTGCGCAAAGGCATGATTCTGGTGGCGGCTTCTGTCGAACAGATTGCTTTTTTGCTGGACCCTCTAGCGCAAGACCTTCAGCAGCGAGCGCGACAGCATTGGCCTGGTCCCGTTACCTGCCTGTTACCCGATGTGCACCAGCAGGTGCCCGAATGGGTACGCGGCGAGCACAGCTCCATTGCGGTAAGAGTGAGTGCGCATCCGGTGGTAAAAGCCCTATGCAACGCTGTAGGCAGCCCGCTGGTTTCCACCTCGTGCAACCCCGCGGGCCGCGCCCCGGCCCGTTCACCCTGGCAGGTTCAAGGCTATTTTCACGGCCAGCTGGACTGGATGGTGCCCGGTGCGCTGGGTGGAAATCGCCAACCCAGCCGTATAATTGATATCGTTACCGGCCAGCAGCTACGTTAGGAGAAAACATGCCACAGCAACCAGACCCGCAGGCGGTTAAACACTATTTGTTACAGCTGCAAGACACCATTTGCCAGCGCTTGGCTGCGGCCGACGCTGGCGGTGAATTTATTCACGACGCCTGGGATCGCCCGGAAGGCGGTGGCGGTATCAGCCGGGTGATCGGCGGCGGCAAGGTGTTTGAAAAAGGCGGTGTGAACTTTTCCCACGTGATGGGCAATACCATGCCACCTTCGGCGACGGCCCACCGCCCTCACCTGGCAGGCGCGCCTTGGCAGGCGATGGGTGTGTCACTGGTGATGCATCCCCATAACCCCCACGTGCCGACCTCCCACGCCAACGTGCGTTTTTTTATCGCTACGCCGGAAAACGCCGAACCGGTGTACTGGTTTGGCGGCGGCTATGATTTAACCCCCTATTACGGCGTTAACGAAGACTGCGAGCACTGGCACCGCACCGCTGCGAACGCCTGTGCGCCCTTTGGCGATGACGTGTACCCGCGTTACAAGCATTGGTGCGACGAGTACTTTTTTCTGAAACACCGCAACGAGCCCCGCGGCGTAGGCGGGCTGTTTTTTGACGATTACAATACCGGTGACTTCGCCCGCGATTTCGAATTTATGCGCGCCATCGGCGACAGTTACCTTGACGCTTATGAACCCATTGTACAGGCCCGCAAAAATCAGTCCTACAGCGACGCTCAGCGTCAGTTTCAGCTCTATCGCCGTGGCCGCTACGTCGAGTTCAACCTGGTGTACGACCGCGGCACCCTGTTCGGGTTGCAGTCCGGCGGCCGCACCGAATCCATTCTGATGTCGCTGCCGCCTCTGGTACGCTGGGATTATAACCAGACGCCGGTACCCGGCAGTGAAGAAGCGCGCCTGCTGGAGCACTTTCTGACCGGCCGTGACTGGCTCACAGCTTCTTGAAGGGGCAACGATGAAAAATGATCTGTATGCGGTGATTGGCCACCCCATTAGCCATAGTAAGTCGCCGCGGATTCACAGCCTGTTTGCCAGCCAGACTGGCGAAGCGCTTGAGTACACGGCGATTCAGGCGCCGCTAGATGGTTTTGAAAACACCGTAATCGAGTTCTTTGCACGGGGCGGCAAAGGCCTGAACGTGACTGTACCGTTTAAGGAAGCGGCCTGGCAGATGGCTGGCCGACACAGCGCCCGCGCGCTCACGGCCGGCGCGGCCAACACTCTATACCAGGACAACGGCGTGTTGGTGGCCGACAACACCGACGGCGCAGGCTTGGTACAAGACTTGCTGTACAATCACCAAATAGCATTAAAGGGCGCCCGTGTTTTGATATTGGGTGCTGGTGGCGCGGTACGCGGTGTTCTAGCGCCGCTGTTACTTGAACAGCCGCACACGCTGGTGATTGCTAACCGTACGCCGGCCAAAGCGCAGAACTTGGTCACGCTGTTTGCTGATGCTGCCGGTATTACCCTGTTGGATTGCAAAGCGTTCGACAGTATTGCCGGCGATTTTGATGTCATCATCAACGGCACCAGCGCTAGCCTGCAGGGCGATTTACCGCCGTTGTCTGTAGAGCTGATCGGCGCTGGTACGGTGATTTACGACATGATGTATGCGGCCACAAATACCACGTTTAACCAGTGGGCTCTGGATAACGGAGCAAAGCGCGTGTATGACGGCCTGGGCATGCTGGTAGAGCAAGCGGCCGAGGCATTTGAAGTATGGCGCGGGGTGCGGCCGCAAACTGCTCCGGTTATTGCCAGCCTGCGCACCCCTACCTCAGGCTAAACCAGGCGCAAATCAAGCGAAGCAACTGATCAACACGAAGGTTAACGCATGGACATACTAACACTGGTAGGACTGATTGCCGGAGTGCTGGTAGTTGTATTGGCCATGCTGGCTAACGCCTCCCTGCTCACCTTTCTTAACCTGCCCGGGTTGGCTATTGTGCTGGGCGGTACCTTTGCGGTAACGCTGATAAAGTTCCGCCTGAGTTCGGTGATGGGCGCTATTCGTCTTGCGTCACGCGCCGCCTTTATGGACCGTGTGGAGCGCCCCGACGAGCTGATTCGCGAAGTGGGTGCGTTGGCGATGGTGGTGCGTAAAGAAGGCATTTTGGGCCTTGAAAACCACCCGACCAGCAACGTGTTTCTGCAAAAAGCCATCAATCTGTGTGTTGATGGCCACTCGCCAGAACTGGTGGAAGAAGCCTTGCACCACGAAATCCAGCAAAGTTCTGAACGTTATGAGGTTGCGGAAAGAGTGTTCCGTGGCATCGGCGAATCGGCTCCGGCCATAGGCATGCTTGGTACCCTGGTAGGTTTGGTGCAAATGCTCAATACCCTTGATGACCCTTCCTCTATTGGCCCGGCCATGGCAATTGCCTTGCTAACCACTCTTTACGGCGCTTTTATTGCCCAGCTGATCGCCTTGCCGCTGGCGGATAAATTGCAGTTAAAAGCCGAAGACGAAATGCGCAACCAACTTCTGATTACCACGTCAATTCAAAAAATTCTGCAGGGTGAAAATCCGCGGGTAATGACGGAGTTGCTATCGTCGTTCCTGAGCCCCGAGCAGCGCGTTAGTCTGAAACGCGAGCAGGGGGCCTGAGCCTTGGCCCGCCCGGCTCTTGCAACCCTATCCAAGCGTAAAAAAGCAGGCGCCGCCGGTGCGCCCGCGTGGATTGTGACTTTTGCCGACCTTGCCACTTTGCTGCTGACGTTTTTCATATTGTTATTGTCGTTCGCCGAAATGGATATTGAAAAATACAAAGCGATGGCCGGCTCGTTGTCGGTTGCGTTCGGTTCAGGCAACCTGATCGCGGACGGTGGTGGCAGCTTACCGATCAAAATTTCTAACGAGAACAGCAGCTTGGATTCAGACAAACAGTTGCAGGCTGAGCCTGAATTGATCGACGAGCGCGTGACCAACGACCGCGTTACTCCGGTGTCTGACGGCGTCATTACTTTGGCTAGCAGTTTGATTCAGGAACTGGAAAACGAAGTGGCTAGCGGCGCCTTGAGCATCAACTACGACCAGCGCCAGGTGACTATACGTTTCTCTGACGACGCCACATTCCTGTCGGGCGACGCCACCATCAAGAAGGATATGTTGCCCATTATCGAGCGGGTAGTGGACGTGTTGAAAAATTGCCGTGGCGATGTGGTGGTGGCCGGCTATACAGACGACAGGCCCATCGCCAGCAGCCGTTACCGTTCCAACTGGGATCTTTCAGCGGCGCGGGCGGTGTCGGTGGTACATGAGTTGGTTCTGAACCGTGATGTGCCGGCCGATCGGGTGATGGCCGCCGGCCGTGCTGAAACCAACCCGCTGGTGCCCAACAACAGCCCGGAAAACCGTGCCGTGAACCGGCGAGTGGAAATTGCTGTCCGCGATCCGGTGTGCAACGCCGACATCCTCACGGAACAACTTCCAGCGGAAATTGTTCCGTGAGGGCGAGAGCGGGCATCGGCACTTTGCGCTTCAATTCCTACACATTTCTATTTTCAGGCGCTTCTATTTTTATCAGTACGGGTAATCCCCAACTTCAGCCAGATACTCGTTTTTGAGCTTTACATAATTGCTGGCGGTGTACGCAAAAAAGCTGCGTTCTTTATCGGTTAACGCCCTTGCCTGCTTACACGGCGAACCTACATAAAGATAACCGGATTCCAAACGCTTGCCTGGGGGTACCAGGCAGCCCGCTCCGATAATCACCTCGTCTTCCACCACCGCACCGTCCATGATGATACAGCCCATGCCCACCAGCACTCGGCTGCCCACGGTACAGCCATGCAGCAGTGCCTTGTGGCCGATGGTAACGTCGTCACCAATAATCAGCGGCCAACCGCCGGGGTTGAAATCACTGGCGTGAGTGATGTGCAGCACAGAGCCGTCTTGAACACTGCAGCGCGCGCCAATGCGGATTTTGTGCATGTCGCCACGCACAACCGTCATCGGCCAAATCGAACAATCTTCGCTGGTAATCACATCGCCAATCACGAGTGCGCTGGGGTCTACCCAGGTGCGTTCGCCAAATTGTGGCGTGCTACCCTTGTGAGAACGTACATTCACCATTACATAGTCCTTTAGGTGTCTTTTTTTCTGGGATACTCCCCGCATTATCGGAGTCACCTGAAATTACTCGACATTTGAACCGCTGAGAAGGGGAACCATGAATAATCCACTACTGACCAATGATCTGCTGCCGAAATTTGAACACGTGCGCACTGAGCATATGGGAGAAGCAATCGACCAAATTATCAGTGAAAATCACATGAAAATTAACAGCCTGGCGCAGAATGAAGAACCCGACTGGGACACTCTGGTGCAGCCCATGCAGTCGCTTGAGAATAAATTGAGCAACGCTTGGTCGGTCATCTCACACCTGAACGCGGTGATGAACAATGACGACCTGCGCAAAGTGTACAAAAACTGCCTGGAAAAGCTCACCGAATACAGCACCGAGCTGAGCCAGAATGCGGTTTTGTGCGAGGCCTACAAAAAGCTGGCCGCCCGCGATGATTTCAGCAAACTCAGCGAAGCCCAGCAAAAAGCAGTGAAAAACACCTTGCGGGACTTTCACTTGGGCGGCGTTGATCTGCCCGATGATCAGAAAAAGCGCTACGCCGATCTAACCCGCGAGCTTTCGGAGCTGTCCAACAGCTTCAGCGACAACGTTCTGGACGCCACCCAGCATTGGTTCAAGCAAATCACCGATAAAAGCGAGCTGGCCGGCGTGCCAAACAGTGCGCTGGAAGGCGCCCAAGCGGCGGCCAAGCAAAAAGATCTGGATGGTTATGTCATCACTCTGGATTTTCCCAGCTTCCACCCGATAATGACTTACTGCGACAACCGTGAACTGCGCCGTGAAGTGTATGAAGCCTTTGTTACCCGCGCTTCCGATATGGGGCCAGACGCAGGCACTTGGGACAACACCCCGGTAATGGCAGAAATACTCAAACGCCGCCACGCCCTGGCACAATTACTGGGCTTTAATAACTTTGCCGAGCGCTCTCTTGTCACAAAAATGGCCCGTGATACTGACGAGGTGTTGGGCTTTTTGACGGAGCTGGCGAACAAAGCCAAGCCGGTGGCCGAGCAGGAATTCGCCGAACTCAAGGCTTTTGCAAAAGATGAGCATGGTTTAAACGACTTACAGGCCTGGGACATAGGCTACTACAGCGAAAAATTGCGCCAGCAGCGCTACGATATTTCCCCGGAAGCCCTGCGCCCCTGGTTTCCGGTGGATAACGTGGTGCCTGGTTTGTTCCGCGTGACAGAAAAGCTGTTCGATATCCAGATTGAAGCCAAGCCAGAGGTAGAAACCTGGCACGAAGACGCCACCGCCTACTGCATCAGCCGTAACGGCGAGCCCATTGCCTGGTTCTATCTAGATCTGTTTGCCCGCCAAGGCAAGCGTGGCGGCGCCTGGATGGCGGATTGCCGGGTACGCTGGCGCAACCTGCGCGGCACCCTGCAGCTGCCGGTGGCTTTCCTGACCTGCAACTTCACCCCACCGGTGAACGGCAAGCCGTCGTTGCTGACTCACGATGAAGTCACCACCCTGTTCCACGAATTCGGCCACGGCCTGCATCACATGTTGACCCAGGTGGAGGTAATGGACGTATCGGGTATTAATGGTGTGGCGTGGGACGCGGTCGAACTGCCGAGTCAGTTCCTCGAAAACTGGTGCTGGAACCCGGAATCGCTGGCGTTGATTGCTGCCCACCACGAAACCGGTGAGCCGTTGCCGCAGGATATGTTGGAAAAGCTGTTAGCCGCGAAGAACTTCCAGTCGGGCATGGGGTTGGTGCGTCAGCTTGAATTTTCGCTGTTTGATTTCCGTCTGCACGCCGAGTTCGTCGACACCGCGCCAACGAATCCGCTGGATGTGCACCGTCAGGTGCGCGATGAAATAGCGGTTATTGAGTCGCCGGCGTTCAATCGCTTCCCCAATTCGTTTTCCCACATCTTCGCCGGTGGCTACGCAGCTGGTTATTACAGCTACAAATGGGCCGAAGTGCTGGCCGCGGACGCGTTTTCGTTGTTCGAGCAAAACGGCATTTTTGATCCGCAAACCGGCAAGTCGTTCTTGCAAAATATTCTGGAGAAAGGTGGTTCACAAGAACCCATGGAGTTGTTCAAGGCCTTCCGCGGCCGCGAACCCGAGGTAGACGCACTGTTGCAGCAAACCGGCATCAGCCCGCAAGTCGCCTGACTCCATTTGCCATAGGCAACCCGCCCCGCCGGCCAAGGCCGGCAGGGGACATCTAACATGGAGTTATCCAATGCCAAGCCCGAAACGTTTCATCGCCGGAGCCGTTTGCCCCCGCTGTGCGGAGATGGACAAAATCACCATGTACACCGACGACGCCGGTGAGCAAATCCGCGAATGCGTGGTTTGCGGTTTCACCGATGGCACGTCTGACATAGAAGCTCCGGCTGCCCCGGAACTGCAAACCCGCGTGAACAAGCGCAAAAACGAAGACGACCATACGGTTAAGCAGGTGGTGTTTTTCAAAGGTGGGGATTAGGTGACTAAGCACACGCTTACGGAGCCTGATACTGCGTGGAGGGTCGAGGGTGCGGGGTGTCTTTTCTTCTGGGAAAAACAACTCGCTGCGCTCAGACATATTTTTCCCGACAGAAAAGATACCCCACACCCTTCCCATTGGACTGTAGAGATAGGCTGACAAATAACACAGCCAGTTTTTTTGCAAAGGGACGGATTTCAAATCCGTCCCTAGGTTCCCCAAGTTCAAAGGGACAGATTTTAAATCTGTCCCTAATCTTTCAAACTTTAAAGAACCATCGCGGCAACCCACCCAAAACCAAGCAACGGCAAGTTGAAGTGCAAGAACGTGGGCACCACTGAATCCCAGATGTGATTGTGCTGGCCGTCGGCATTCAGGCCGGCGGTGGGCCCCAGTGTCGAGTCAGAAGCTGGCGAACCCGCGTCACCCAAGGCACCGGCAGTGCCAACCAGAGCTATGATCGCCATAGAGCTGAAACCCATTTCCAGCGCCATCGGCACATACAGCGCCGCAATGATGGGAATGGTGGAGAAGGACGAACCAATACCGAGGGTAATCATCAATCCCACTAATAGCATCAACAGGGCCGCGAGGGCTTTGTTGGCGCCGATGATGTCGACCGAGCTTTGTACCAGGGTGGTAATTTCGCCGGTTTCGCGCATGACTTCGGCAAAGCCGGAGGCGGCGATCATGATAAAACCGATCATCGCCAGCATTTTCATGCCTTCGGTGAACAGGTCGTCAGCTTCTTTCCACTTCACCACGCCGGACAGGTTGAACAGCAGAAAACCTGCCAAGGCGCCCAGAATCATGGAGCCTAGCCACAACTGCACCACAAAAGTGACCACGATGGCGGCTAACGCCATCACCAGTGTCATGGGTTTGTAGGTGGTGGTGACTTTTTCGGTGCGAGTTATGGCGTTCAGGTTGTAGTTGCGTTCGCCGCGATAGGTAATAAAAATAGCCACCAGCAGGCCGCAGAGCATACCCAGGGCAGGTAAAGCCATGGCTTTCATGACGCTCAGACCTTCGACATCGCCACCATTGGCGCTGATTTTGGCCATCAGGATTTCGTTCAGATAAATACCGCCAAAACCTACGGGTATGAACATGTACGGGGTAATCAGGCCGAAGGTAAGTGCGCAGGCCACCATGCGGCGGTCCATTTTTAGCTTGGCCATGACATACAGCAGGGGCGGAACCACCAGCGGAATAAACGCAATGTGAATTGGCAGGATGTTCTGGGACGACAGCGCAATGGCCACCAGAATGGCGATGATCATGAAGCGCACGCTGTTCACTGCAGCGCTGCTACCTTCGCTTTGCCCGACTTTGGCGAGAATTTTTTCCGCCAGTAAGTTGGCCAGGCCGGATTTGCCGATGGCTACCGCGAAGGCGCCCAGAACGGCGTACGACAGCGCCACTTTGGCGCCCCCGCCCAGGCCATTGTTAAAGGCATCAATGGTGTCATTTAGAGACATTCCTGCGATCAGTCCGCCGGAAACAGCGCCTACAATCAGGGCAACAACAACGTGAATGCGGGCCAAGCTTAATACAAGCATGATCAGCACCGCAGCAACAACGGCATTCATGGCAAACTCCGGGTACGCGTAATGGGCTATCAGGCCTTCTTGCGAAAGCTGAGATTATAAAAACGCGGTAATGTGCAGTAATTTGCCAGCTTAGTCAAAGGGCTTGTGTAACGTTTAGGGCTGGTCGATACGAGCAAAACGCGGAAGCTGCTCCCCTGCAACGTTTACAGTTTCGCGGAACATGCTGAGTGGGCGAACCCAAAGGCTGTAATCGCCGTAGAGGCAGCGGTAGACCACCAGTTTTTCCTCGGTCTCGCTGTGACGGGCAATGCCGATCACTTCGTAATCTTTGCCCTTGTAGTGCCGATAGCGGCCCGGAAGGATATCTATTTTTTTTTCAGTCATGCGGATGTCGTGCCTCGTTTTCGTTGCACTTGTCTTTGTAGTCCTTTTTGTGACTTTTTTTCACTGCGGGCTTTCAAAGGTTCCGGATATCCGGGTACATCGGTAGCAGTTTTTTAATCAGCCGGTTCTGCGCCGCTGTTGGCACATCGTTTTCTTCCATAGCGAGAATAAGGTTCTCTGCCAGGGCATTAAACTGGGTGTTTGTAATGCCCATGGCCGCGTGGGATTCACGCATCTCGCGCCCAGAATACTGGCATGGGCCGCCGCTGAGCTCACACAACTGGTCTGTCAGGTTGCGATGAAACTGCGCAACGTTTATGCCTTTGAACTGATGACTAATTCGCGTGTCATCCACGATGAGATACAGCAGATCTTCCACCACATCTGCAATGCCTGCGCGCTCGCCTAACTGAAGATAGAGGCTGTTGTCGGGTTCGCGTTGAAAGCTTTGGCAGCCCGTTAGAACAAGGCTGGCCAGAACAACAAGAGCGGCGAAGTGGGTCTTCATTGTGCCTAAGCGCATGATCAGAAACTCCCCTGCAGAGATAAATAAACACCCTGCTGGTTTTTTAGGGTTGCGACATCACCCAGATTAACGAACGCTGCCGTCACGGCCAGTCTACGGTCCGGTACCCAGGCAATAAACAGGTCCCACCAGTCGTCTTCGCGGGCAAAGCTCAGATTATCCGGCTTCTGACGGTACTCGGCGCCCAGCAGCCATTGCCGGTTAATAAAGACGCCGGCGCCGGCTTCGGCCATAAACTCATAGCTATTATTGAGGTCGCCGCCGAAACCCAGCAGTCCGCCCTGGTTGGCACGGGTTCCACGCACGGTGGCGTTTACCAGCAGGTTGCGGCCAAACACGGCGGCAAAAAACAGTTTCGAACCGGCAAAATAGACGTCGGTGCCGCTGTCGTCCCGTGCACCGATGGCTTCCGGTACCGTGAAATCGCGCTGCCGCTTATGTTGTACGCCTGCAGACCACTGGCCCCAAGGACTATAGAGAGCGTCTCCCGTCAGCCGTACTTTCACTCCAAAAATATCCTGATTGAGTTCATTCTGTTTCAGGCTGCTTAGATCCAGGGTCTGCCGAGCGAATGTAACTTCAATCCGATTGTTCCAGTTCAAACCGGCACCAACAACCGCGAGCGTGTAGTCATCCACCTCGGCGCGACTTACGGCCACAGTTCCACCCCATTCTTCATCACTAGCGTAGCTTCCAAGCAAAGCCCAAGGCACTAACCCGCCGCCGGCGCTGCCTTCTATAGTAGTGACGCCACCGGTTGCCCAAAGGCGGCTGCCAACATCCGCAAAGGCCAGGGGTGTTGCAAGAATCCCCAGCGTCAGCAAAGGCGCCCAGACTGCAGCGCCCAGTGTGTTGGAAAAACGAGTCATGGTGAATGCTCCGGCGTTGTTTTGCTCAGTTCCTGCTGGCGCTCTGCAAGGGTCGCAACCGTCTGCGCAAGGTCACCTGCAGAAACCGGGCGGCTTAAATAGAAACCTTGGCCGATGTCGCAACCCCAGGCCTGAAGTAATTTCCAGGTTTCCAGATTTTCGATACCTTCGGCAACTACCTTCAGCCCAAGCCCGTGGGCCATATCAATGGTGGATTTTACAATCAGTTGGTCCTGAGGCTCGGAATTCAGCCTGAGCACAAAGGACTTGTCTATTTTCAGTTCTTGAACGGGTAGCTTGCGCAGCTGTGATAGCGAGGAATAGCCGGTGCCAAAGTCGTCAATGGAAAGAGTTACGCCTAGGTTACGCAGGCGGTTCAGTGTCGCCATGGCTTCTTCCGGGTCCTCCATCAACGCGCCCTCTGTTACTTCCAGAGTGATGCGCTCCATGTTGTGGTGCCAGTCGCTAAAAATTCGGGCTACGCGATCGGTCAGCGCGGGCCAGGTCAGGTCCAATGCCGAAAGGTTGATTGCTACGCCGACATCCAGGCCCGCGTCGAACCAGGCGCGGGCGTCGTTGGCCACCCTCTGCAGGATATGATCCGTTAGATCATTGATCTGCCCCGACTGCTCTGCAAGAAAGATGAATTCTTCCGGTGATATAAAGCCCAACTCCGGGTGTATCCAGCGCACCAGAGCCTCCACTTGCAGTAGCTGCCCGGTGCCGTTGTCCAGCTTGGGTTGGTAGTTCATGTGCAGGCCATTGTTGCGAACAGCACTGTGCAGGTCAGAAACCAGTTTCAGCTCACGTAGATGGTCTTCATCCCGCCCACGCTCGTACCGTGTGACCGCAACGCCCTGCCGGAAGGCGTGTTCGAAGGTCAGGTTTACGCGCCTTCTCAGCTCGCTGGTATTGCTGGCGTCTGCGGGCAATTGCATGGTTATCAGATGAGTGCGCAGGGAAAACGGGGTATTTTCAATATTCCGCGGCGCTTCTACGGTGTCATGCAGAGCTTGCGCTCGCAGATCCAGCGCTTCCGGGCCGAGCTGTGGAATCAATGTCAGGAACTCTCCGCCCCCCGTGCGAGCAATTATGCCGGCATCGGGAAGTTCATCACGCAGCCGTTGTGAGAGGCCAAGCAGGACTTTGTCGCCGAATGCCAAACCGAGCGTATCGTTGATGTCCGATAGGTCGCTCACGCGCAGGCCGATCAGGCTGCAGGGTTTACCGACGTCAAAGCTATCTTTGGCCGATTGCATCAAAGCGTTGCGGTTGCCTAGCCCGGTGACTTCGTCATGGGTTGCGGCATGGCGGATTTCCCCTTCGCGCCGGATAAGCCGGGCCAAAGTGTCACGAAGCGTATCCCTGAGCTGCCTCAGCTCGCCGCCAGTGCGGATATCAGGAGCCGGAGGGTTGTCTCCGTGGCCCACTGCCCGGGCATAATCGGCAAGTTGTAATACTGGCCGGCCGAGATGCCTGGCGGTAAGGAGTGCCAGTAATATCGCCAGTGCCATGATGACAGTGACCAGCAGGGCTATTTCCAAGGCTCGGCTGTAGTAGTTTTGCCGGCTCGCTTCCCGGCTGGTCAGAAGAACCGCTTCGAATGAAATTTGCCCGAAACCTCCCAAATCCAGTATGCGGGTGAAGTAGCGATCGCTTTTGATAAAGTTCTGGTTACTCTCAGATCTGTTCAGTGCGGGGTCTTCGGTACTGTCGATATCGGAGGACGTAGCAAAGTTGATGAAACCGCCAGGGCCGTTCGGGCTCGCTCGGAAAATAACCGAACTGCCACTTAGCCGGGTGATGATGTTTGCCAGTTCCTGATCCAGTTCGAAACCGGCAACCAGCCATGCTCTTAATCCAGGCGCTTCTATGGGAATGACTAGCATCTCATAGCCACGCTGATCAATAGTCAGCAGTGAACGGGCAACACCGCTTTTACGCGCCGTAGCCAGCTGCATTTCGTTGATGTCGGGCGCCTTTTGGGTCAGCGTAGAGGCCAGTAGCTGCCCTTGGCTGTTCAGCAGCAACGCAAAATCCGCGTCTACGCGCCCGCTGTGGTTTTCAAGGGCGCTGTTTAGAGTTGCCGGATCGCCGCTGGCAATGGCAGAGCGAAAACCAAAGTCACGGACGACGACATTCAGACGGGAAAGCTCAAGATCAGTGCGGCGTTCAAGCACCTCGGTGGTAAGGCGCTCGGCGATCGTGAGCTGTTCCAGGGCGCGGCGATTTTCGTCTTCAAACAGGTACACCATCATCAGCGCACCGATCAGCAGGCTTACCAGAGCAACCAGCGCAACCATGGCCGTAACCAGGCGACCGCGAAATCCTATGCGGCTAGTCAGCCCGCCCATCAAAGGTTCTGAAATCGCTTTTGAAGATTATTCATCGGGCCTTCGAGGCTTGGCTCGGGCGTAAGCTCAATGCTGACGGTTTCGATACCGGCGCTTGTCAGGCTGGCGGCCGTAATTTCCCGAATCACCGGCTTGGTATTGTCTGGCAGGCGTGGGTGCCAGATATTCAGGTTTAGCGAGCCGGGTATCTGAGCGTCGCCGAAGTCCAGCGCGATCGTTACCTCGCCCTGCTCATTGGTTTGGCCTATTGAACGGGTGTTAGCCACGACAATAAAAGCCTGCATATAGTCGTGAATATTACAGCCAAGCTCTACAATTCCGGGCTGGTCAAACAACACCGGCGCTTCGGGCCTATTAGCATAGAGCTCAAGATTGAAGGTTTTTGCCGGCGAAAAAGAATAGACGTGATGCTGGGTGTTGTCTTGATTGGGGAAGTCCACGCTAGAGCCTACAGGCAGAATCAACACGTGGGGATGAAACATTCGGTCTTTCTGAGACACTGCTGACCGCACAGGAGATGGCTTGCTGCCGTCATTCATATACACCACAGCGCCAGCGACCGGACCAGTGCCGTCAGCAAGCTGAACCCCGACCGTCAACTCATCTGCCAGTAAAGAAGCCGGCAGAAGGCAACAGGCTAGCAGCAAAACGGTTTGATTTTTCATTTTGGCTATGAACCTTCCGGTTGGGCAAAATCTTTCGATGGAGCAGAACCTGCCAGGCGGGGTCAGGCGGGGTCAGGTACGGCCAGGTTCGCCCATGAACTTGTATACCCGCAGATTAGCACGAGTTGCTTCCATATCGACAAGCTCACCAGTCTTTACCTTTAAAGTGGTAATGGCGGTCGGATTTCAGTGAAGCTTCAGCACACACGAAATCCCTCTTTGGCACTCAGTTGCGGACGGTATAACGGCCGGAGCCGAAGAAAAAAACCGCCGCCGCACTCATCAGAAAGAAAAACTGCAGTTCTAGCTGTAATCCGCCGTTGCTACTGAGCATCATTAATTGGTGGCTGTGCACCAAGGCCAGGGCCACCAACATGTTTGCGACAATCAGCAGGGCGCCTATGCGGGTATGAAAACCCAGAATAATCATCAGCGGGGCAAGAACTTCGCCAATAATCACGCCCCAGGCAAGGAACGCCGGAAGGTTGTGGCTGACTAACTGGGCTTCAATAAAGCCCACGCCATTCATCAGTTTATCCACGCCGTGAAACAGCAGCAGACCGCCCAGGGTGAGGCGGATAATCAGTTTTCCAAGATCGGTATTGGCAAGCATGGTTTTGGTCCCGAGGCAGGTAAAAAACAGCGCACAGCTTAACCGCTTCGGCGTCAGGCGCAAGCTAGTGAATGTCATATAACAAATGTTAAAGGTAGCAGAGGCTAGCGCCGGCGACGATTGCCCAGAGTAAAGCGGATGTGATTACGCACTAGCAGGTTTTCCCAATACTGTCGCATTGAGTCCCAGGCTGCGTTGTTGGCCTGTGCCACAAACGGGTCCAAGTTAAGATCATAGTAGTCCGGGCTGCCCGCAATCTGCCGCACGGTGATGGCTACGGCATCGTCCAACTCATTGGCGAACGGCTCACCAATGAGTTCGTGTACCAGCAGATTAGCCCGCGTGGCCTCCAGATCCACCAGTTGGCTGCGGCGGAAACTGTGGTTGTTGTCGTACATGTCTTCCATCAGGCGGTGGCACAGATAGGCGCTGATTAAAAGCCCGTCAAGGCCTATATAGTGGCTAAGAAGCACCGACGGGTTGGTGAAAAAACGGACGGCAGCGTCTAGAAAGGGCGTGAATAGCCCTTCGTGGCCGGCGTCGCGGGCACAGGTGTCAACCGCGTGAATCAGCCGCGGGGCCGTTTCGATGTATTCCACCGAAAACTGGAACAGACAGCTAGTCGGTGCTCGACTGTTAAAGCTGATGCACGTTGGTAGCGCCTGGGCACGCAGCTGCAGGTGGCGCAAAAAAGCGCCTGAGCGGGCTTCCCTGCACCTTGCAGTGTCAATGATGTCCAGGACTGCTTTCGGAGTCATGTGTACGGTTGCCGGTGTCGATACGTAAAAGGATCGCAAGGCGCCTCCCGTTCATGTCACGGGTATATGGGTTGTGTAGGCAAATGGCCTGGTTAGGCGCACGGTGAAGCCTGTGATGTGAATAAAGTGTAGACGACTATTTCAGCCTTGCCGGCCAGGGCGTCAACAATTTAATCTGGCTGCGGGCAGCTGTTATGGGCCTTCGTTACTACGAAACCAGCGCCCCTGACGATTAAAATGCAGGTATACCAATCCCATACTCAAAGCTCGTGCCAGCATCAGGCTGATCATCGCAAACCACAACCCGTGATTCCCCCAGCCGGTGGTCAGCCACCACACTGGCAAATACACGCCCAGGGCGGCAAATAGCATGGTGTTCTGCATGGCTCGGGTTTGGGTGGCACCAATGAAAACGCCGTCAAATAGAAACCCCCACACCGCGGTGAAAGGCAGCAGCCACACCCAGGGCAGATACTGCCAGGCGTTAATTTGCACGGCTTCGATGTTGGTTAATAATCCGATCAACGCCTGCCCGCCCAGCACAAAAAGCGCTGTCAGGAGTAAGGCTCCCCAAATCGACCAGCGCAGGGCAGTGTCGAATACCCGCTTGAACTGGCGCCGGTTGCCACGGCCGACGGCCTCGCCGATCAGAGCTTCAGCGGCATTTGCAAAGCCATCCAGAGCGTTGGAAATAACCAGCAGAAAAGTAAACAGTACCGCGTTGGCGGCCAGAATAGCGTCGCCCTGGCGCGCGCCTTGAGCGGTAAAAAAGGCAAACGCCAGCAGCAAGGCGATGGTGCGCACCATAATAAAACGGTTTACCTGAAGTATGCGCCGGTAGTCTGCAAGAGTGCCGATCAGCGCGCGCGTCATGCGCTGGCCTTCGGGCATGCGCCGTAACACAATCGCCAAACCAATCAGCGCCGCGCTGTATTCCGCGATCACCGTAGCCATGGCGACACCGCGGCTGTTCCAGCCGAACCCGGTCACAAACAGCACATCTAGCACCAGATTCACGCCATTGGCCACCACCAGCATGATCATTGGGCCGCGGGAATACTGTGTGCCAATCAGCCAGCCCACCAAAGTGTACTGGCACAGCACCGCCGGCGCGCTCCAGATGCGTATGGCGGCGTATTCGGAGGCAAGTTCCAGCACGCCGGCGCTGGGGTTCATCAGCGCCAGGCCTGTGTGTATCAGTGGCTGTTGAAAAGTAATTAGCACCAGACCGATGGCCACCGCCAGCAACAGCGAGCGCACCAGCAGTGCCACCTGCCCGTGTTCGTCACGTTTGCCCCAGGCCTGAGCTGCCAAACCGGTGGTGCCCATTCGCATAAAGCCGAAGGTCCAGTACAGAATGCTGAACAGGTTGGCGCCTACAGCCACGGCGCCAAGATATTGCGGATCTGGCAGGTGCCCCAGCACGGCGGTGTCTACCAGACCAAGCATCGGCACGGTAAGATTGGTGAGCATCAACGGCCACGCCAACGCCCATAATCGGCGATCCAGGCGGGTTAAACGGTACAAGGGCGTCATAAACGGCTATCCAAAATAGTCACGGCGGTAAAGCGCTGGAATCATAACATTGTTGAATTTCAGCTGTTTGTTAGCCTTTTTGTCATCTATTATGCCTATAATAGAGTTCGAGATATTTGAAAGCAGTCTTTTACCCGACAATAATAATCTATGTGGAGACGCAATATGCGTGCGCACGCAAATCGGGCTTTGGCCCTATGCGGCTTGGCTCTGTTCCCGGTGATGTCCATGGCGGACTGGACCATGAACATGAGCCCCGGTGTTACCCAGACTAGCAACGACATTTACGGTTTACACATGACCATTCTGTGGATTTGTGTTGTTATCGGTGTTGTAGTGTTCGGCGTCATGTTCTGGTCGATCTTCGCCCATCGTAAGTCTCGCGGTCACAAACCCGCGAACTTCCACGAGAACACCACGGTGGAAGTGCTTTGGACCATCATTCCTTTGGTTATCCTTGTGGCTATGGCGATTCCGGCCACCGTTACGCTGATTGATATGTATGACACCACCGAAGCCGATGTGGACATCAAGATCACCGGTTATCAGTGGAAGTGGAAATACGATTACCTGGACGACGAGTTCGGTTATTTCTCCAGTTTGAGCACCCCCCGCGACCAGATTAATAACCGCCAGGCCAAAGGTGAAAATTACCTGCTGGAAGTCGATAAACCGCTGGTGGTGCCGGTCGGCCAGAAAGTGCGGTTATTGATGACTGCAAACGATGTAATTCACTCTTGGTGGGTGCCAGAGTTCGGGCTGAAAAAAGACGCGATTCCCGGTTTTATCAACGAAGCCTGGATTCGGGTGGACACGCCGGGCACCTATCGTGGTCAGTGCACCGAGTTGTGCGGTAAAGACCACGGCTTTATGCCCATTGTTGTAGAAGCGGTGCCGCAGGCCGAATACCAGATCTGGGTTGGTGAGCAGCGCGCTGCGGCCGAGAAAGAAAAAGAGCTGACTCAGAAAGAATGGACCATGGCTGATCTGATGGAGCGCGGTGAGCAAAGCTATCAAAGTGCTTGTGCAGCCTGCCATCAGGCCGATGGCAGCGGCTTGCCGCCGTCATTTCCGGCTTTGCGTGGCAGTGCTATCGCCGTCGGTGACATAGCTGGCCATATCGATATTGTAGTCAACGGCAAGCGCGGTACCGCCATGCAAGCCTTTGGCGAGCAGCTCAACGAGGTCGATATTGCGGCGATTATCACCTATGAGCGTAACGCCTGGGGTAACAACGTGGGCGACATGGTGACGCCCAAAGAAATTTTTGATTACAAAAGCCAGCAACAACAGTGACCTGTTGGCAGCGCCAAGCTGCCAACCCAGGCCCCTACAAGAATAAAACGGCGGTTACGGGAGATATTATGAGTACGGTTGCAGACGCTCACACCCCAGAGCACACCTCAGAGCACACGCACGAACATCACGGTCCGGCTAAAGGTTGGACTCGTTGGCTGTTCACGACCAACCACAAAGATATCGGGACCATGTACCTGATATTCAGTTTTGGTATGTTCCTGTTGGGCGGCACCATGGCCATGGTCATCCGCGCCGAACTGTTCCAGCCCGGGCTACAAATCGTACAGCCGGAATTTTTCAACCAGATGACCACCATGCACGGCCTTATTATGGTGTTTGGTGCGGTGATGCCGGCCTTTGTGGGTCTGGCTAACTGGATGATACCGCTGATGATTGGCGCACCGGACATGGCCTTGCCGCGGATGAACAACTGGAGCTTTTGGCTGTTGCCCTGCGCCTTCCTGATTCTGGTCTCTACTTTGTTTATGGACGGCGGCGGCCCCAACTTCGGCTGGACCTTCTACGCGCCGCTGTCGACCACTTATGGCCCACCCAGCACGACCTTCTTTATATTTGCGCTGCACATTGCCGGTGCTTCGTCGATCATGGGTGCCATCAACGTGATTGCCACCATTCTGAACATGCGTGCGCCGGGCATGACCCTGATGAAAATGCCAATGTTTGTATGGACTTGGCTGATTACCGCGTTTCTTTTGCTGGCGGTTATGCCGGTGCTGGCAGGTGTTCTAACCATGATGCTGATGGACATCAACTTCGGTACCAGTTTCTTTGACGCCTCTGGCGGCGGCGATCCGGTGCTGTTCCAGCACATATTCTGGTTCTTCGGGCACCCCGAGGTGTACATCATGATTTTGCCGGCGTTCGGCGCCGTTTCACACATAATCCCGGCGTTTTCCCGCAAGCCGCTGTTTGGCTATGCGTCTATGGTGTACGCGGTGGGCGCCATTGCACTGCTGTCGTTCCTGGTATGGGCTCACCACATGTTTACAGTGGGTATTCCCGTCGCCGGCCAATTGTTCTTCATGTACGCCACATTGCTGATCGCGGTGCCCACCGGGGTTAAGGTGTTTAACTGGGTAGCAACCATGTTCCGCGGCTCGCTGACGTTCGAGGCGCCGATGCTGTTCGCTATTGCGTTCGTTATTCTGTTCAGTGTGGGCGGGTTTTCCGGGCTTATGTTGGCCATTGCTCCGGCCGATTTCCAGTATCACGACACCTACTTTGTGGTGGCGCATTTCCATTACGTGCTGGTACCCGGTGCAATCTTTGGCATTTTTGCGTCTGCGTACTTCTGGCTGCCCAAGTGGACCGGCTACATGTATGACGAAACCCTGGCCAAAACCCATTTCTGGCTGTCGTTTGTGGGTATGAATCTGGCATTTTTCCCCATGCACTTTCTAGGATTGGCGGGTATGCCGCGGCGGATTCCAGATTACGCCCTGCAATTTGCCGATTTCAACATGGTGTCCAGCATTGGTGCGTTCCTGTTCGGGGCTACCCAGCTTCTGTTCCTGTTCATTGTAGTAAAATGCGCCCGCGGCAGCGGTGAGCCAGCGGCGGCCAAGCCTTGGGACGGCGCGGAGGGCTTGGAATGGACGGTGCCCTCACCTGCGCCCTATCACACCTTCTCCACACCACCGGAGGTGCATTAATCATGTCGGAACACCAAGAGTATTACGTACCGGAACAAAGCAAGTGGCCGATTATTGCTACTTTCGGATTGGGTACGACGCTGTTCGGTGCGGCGACCATTATGGTCGATGGCGGTCAGGGTGCCAGCACCAGTAGCGGGTGGATGATCTTTGCGGTCGGCCTGTCATTGATGACCTATATGATTTTTGGCTGGTTTGGCAACGTGGTGCGTGAAAGCCGCGCTGGCCTCTATAGCCCGCAAATGGACCGGTCTTTCCGCTGGGGCATGAGTTGGTTCATTTTTTCTGAAATCATGTTTTTTGCGGCGTTTTTTGGCGCCTTGTTTTACGCTCGGGTGTTTGCCGTTCCCTGGTTAGGGGGCGAGGGTGATCGCGGTAGCTCAAATATGCTGTGGGAAGGGTTTCAGGCGACCTGGCCGCTGATTAACACACCCGACCCCAGTTTGTATCCAGCGCCTAAGGGCATTATAGGGCCTTGGGGCTTACCGCTGATGAACACCATTTTACTGGTGAGCTCGTCATTTACTATTACCGTTGCCCATCATGCGTTAAAAGCCGATAACCGTAAAAAACTGAAGCTGTGGCTTGGCGCCACTATTATTCTGGCGCTGGTATTTGTGGGTTTGCAGGCAGAAGAATACATGCATGCCTATCAGGAGCTGAATCTGACCCTGCAGTCCGGGATTTATGGCAGTACCTTCTTTATGCTGACCGGGTTCCACGGCGCTCACGTGATTTTGGGCACCATCATGCTGACTGTAATGTTAATTCGCATCATCAAAGGTCATTTCAGCGCCGACAACCACTTCGGGTTCGAAGCGGCGGCCTGGTACTGGCATTTTGTCGACGTGGTGTGGATGATGTTGTTTGTCTTTGTGTATGTGATCTGACACCGCTCATTAGTGGTTACAGTGTTGCGGTCGGGGCTGCAGTCAGGGTGTGGGATTCAGCGTCAGGCCGCCTTGCCAGAGCGACAGCAGAATGACCAGCAGCAACAGCACGCTCAGGGCAACGCGCAGCGCTAGAGAGTTAATGACGCGATTGGTTTTTCCCCCGTCGCGGATCAGAAAAAACAGGCCGCTGAACAGGCTGGCGATCACCGCCAGTAACAGGACAACAATGAATATTTTTAACATGCACGGGTCCGTTGGGTTATCGGGTCTATATATTATAGCAAGGTATGAGTAATTCACGGCGTTACTGGCACTGGGATTGGCGTCTTATGCTGTTTAGCGGGCTGTTTTTACCGCTGTTGCTGGTTTTGGGGATATGGCAATTGCAGCGTGCCGAGTTTAAGCAGCAACAGCAGGGTCAGTGGCAACAGCAGATGTCCGAACTGGCTTGGCCGCAGCTGGTAGAGCAGGGCCTGGATGCAGGTAGGCCCGTGAAGCTTAACGGATCATACGGCGATACCACCTGGCTGCTGGACAACCGCACCCGCGATGGCATGGCCGGATACGAGGTGTTAACGGTGTTTTATCCACTCCAAGGGCCGGCGCTGGTGGTCAATCGCGGCTGGGTAATTGCTCCCCGTACCCGTCAGCAATTGCCGGATTCCTCGGTAACGCAGGAACAGGTGGAGATTTCTGGACGCTTGGCAGATTTTCCTCAACCACCTGTGCTTGCGGCCTCTGAAGCAAGCAGCGGTTGGCCAAGACGCGTACAAAGTTTGCCGCCGGAGATAGCACAAGATGCGGTGCCGGAATTGCCCAGATTGATCTTGCGCCTAGCAGACCAGAACCAGCCGGGCGCTTTACGGGCTGACTGGGCGCCAGACCGAATGGCCATTGCGACCCACTACGGTTACGCAACCCAATGGTTTGCTTTGGCGCTAATGCTAACTGTATTGACGATAGTGGCGAGTTACCGTAAAACCGCAGACTAGCCACACAGTCGTCCTGTAATAATCTTAATAACAGACCTATAACAGCCGTGACCCGTTCAGGAGCCAATAATGACAACAACGGTGGCCCAGCAGACTTCCCAGACAGCTTCGCCCAAGCCCATGAGTCCGAAGCAAATACGCAAAGGGCGTCGCATGGCGCTGCTACTTATGGCGGTGGGTTTTGGCCCGATTATTCTGGCCAGCGCGATGTTCTATGGCGGCTGGCTCAATCCGGCTGAGCACACCAACAACGGTGCTCTGGTGACGCCCCTTGTTCCGCTCAGCAGTTTGCAGTTGCAAACCGCGCAGGGCACGCCGTTGGCAGCCCGTTTCGGCCCCACGCAAACCAGCGCCACGTGGTTGCTGCTGGTGGTGGCCGACAACTGCACCGAGGTTTGCCAACAACTGCTGTACACCACCCGCCAAACCAACATTGCGCTTGGTAAATACGCCACACGGGTCAGCCGTGGCGCGGCCCTGACAAGCCTGCCACCGGCTCTGGCCCAGCGCTGGCCGGCAGACTTTGAGCGTATGGAGCGTTTTACGCCATTGCCGGCACAAACTCCCGTATGGCCGCCCGGCGTGGAGCCCTCCCAGGCGCCACAACTGCTGCTGGTAGACCCGTTAGGCAATATCATGATGCGCTACCCGGCAAGCGTGCCGGGGGGTGATGTTTTGGACGACCTGAAACATCTGCTGAAAATTTCGCGAATCGGCTAAGGCGGGTGATGATGACGAAGAATTACGCCGGGAATGCCGAATCCATAAAGATATACCGCCTGATGTTGCGGCTGGCAGTACTGGCCGTGGGACTGGCCGTGGTAGTGATCATGCTTGGCGCCTGGACCCGGCTGGTACACGCCGGCCTGGGGTGCCCGGACTGGCCTGGTTGCTACGGTTTTCTGACGGTACCGCAAGGCGAAAGCAGCATTGCCATTGCTAACGCGCGCTTTCCGGAAACGCCGGTGGATGTGGCCAAGGGCTGGCCCGAGATGATTCACCGCTATGCTGCCGGAACACTGGGTATTCTGGTGTTTACACTGGCCGCATACGCGGTACGCCAGCGCAAACTGAATGTCCCAGTAAAGCTGCCCCTGTTTATAGCCGGTTTTATTGTGCTGCAAGGCGCGTTTGGCATGTGGACCGTCACCCTGAAATTGTGGCCCCAGGTGGTGGCTTTGCATTTGCTAGGAGGCTTTACCACCCTGAGTTTGCTAGCGCTGCTGGTGTTAAGACTACGCAGCCGTGTTCGGGGTGGGTCGGCGCAAACAGCCGTGTTGAAGTCTGCCCGTTCGGGCTCGCGGCTTCGCCCCTGGCTTTATGGTGGGTTGCTGCTGGTGATTATGCAGATTGCGTTGGGTGCTTGGACAGCCGCCAACTACGCCGCCGTGGCCTGTACTGATTTACCCACCTGCGGTGGCCAGTGGTGGCCGCAGGGAATGGATTTTGCCCACGGCTTTGACATAACCCAGCACGTTGGGCCCAATTATCTGGGAGGCCAGCTTAACGCTGATGGACGGGTGGCTATTCATGTCAGCCATCGCCTGGGCGCCGCTGTTGTGCTGGTTTATTTCAGCGTGCTACTGGCGCTGCTGTGGGCCCGGCGCCGGCGCAATGGCCTAGGTCAGTCAGTAGCTGTGGTAGCGGTTGTTCTGCTGGCACAGATTGCGCTGGGCCTGGCTAATGTGATTCTCTACATTCCGTTGGCGGTCGCCGTGGCCCATAACGCCACCGGTGCGTTGTTGTTACTTAGCGTGATCCAGCTGATCTGGCATCAACGTCAGTTGTCCCAGGGCTTGCCGGCACCGCTTTCGGGTGTTAAAGGCAATAAAAACAATTTGATGAACTCAGGAAAGCATCAGGAGATAACGGCATGAGTGAGCAAGCGAACGTCTTGCCGGTACCGACCAACGCTATTGGCAACCCCGTCGACAACTCTTTGGGCAATTCGGCAGGTAACCATACCGCTGCGCACTGGCGTGACTATCTGGAGCTGACCAAGCCCAAAGTCGTCGCGATGATGATTCTCACGTCGGTCATTGGCATGCTGCTGGCGGTTTCCGGTCTGCCGTCTTTGCAGGTTCTGGTGTTTGGCAACGCTGGCATTGCGTTACTGGCCGGAGCGGCTGCGGTGATTAACCACGTGGTGGACCAGAAAGTGGACATTGTTATGGCGCGTACTCACAAGCGTCCGGTAGCCACAGGGCGGATTTCTGCTGCTGAAGGACTGTTATTCGCAGGCGTATTGGCGCTGAGCGGCATGGCAATATTGATGTTGTTGGTGAACAGCCTGACAGCTTGGCTGACATTAGCGTCGCTGGTGGGTTACGCCGGCGTGTATACGCTGTTTCTGAAACGGGCCACGCCGCAGAATATTGTGATTGGCGGGCTAGCCGGCGCCATGCCGCCGCTGCTGGGTTGGACCGCGGTAACCGGGCAGGTAGACGGCCACGCGCTGCTACTGGTGCTGATTATTTTCGCCTGGACACCACCACATTTCTGGGCATTGGCGATTCACCGTAAGGAAGAGTACGCCAAGGCCCGCATCCCCATGCTGCCGGTGACCCACGGTAATTACTACACGGAACTGCACATCCTGCTGTACACTATTATTCTGCTTGCGGTTAGCCTACTACCGTTTGTGACTGGAATGTCCGGTATGATTTATCTGGTCGGCGCCCTTGTGCTTGGCTCGCGCTTTTTGCAGTATGCGATACGCTTGCTGCGCGATGACGATCGGCGCGTAGCGCTGGACACCTTCAAATATTCCATCACCTATTTGATGGCACTGTTTGTCGTGTTACTGGTTGATCACTACGCCTTTATCTGACGCTTAAATATGGAGCCCCGATGACCCGCCAGATTCGCAAAACGTTAATCCTGCTGGTACTGGCGGTGGTGGCTGTATTCGGCCTTTCGATAGCGCGGTATCAGCTGGCGGAGCCAGCACCGGTCGAACAGCCACCGGACTTGGCCAGCGCCAATATCTATGTGTACGAGCAGCCGCGGCCAGTGATTGAATTTGAACTCACCGATGAAAACGGCCAGACCGTTACCCGTGAAAATCTCCGCGGCCATTGGACCTTTGCTTTTGTAGGCTACACCAACTGTCCGGACATCTGTCCGGTAGCCATGGCGGCCCTGCGCCAGACCAACAAGTTGCTGCCTGCGACCTTGCCCCAGCCCCGTTACCTGCTGATCAGTGCCGACCCAGAACACGACACGCCTGAAGTTCTAAAAAATTATACTGGCTTCTTTGGTGAAAATTTCCACGGTTACAGTGGTGATATAGACATAACCCGCGCCCTGGCGACCAGTTTGGGAGCGGTGTTTGTGCAGCGTGAGACAGAGGATGGTTTACTGGTGGATCACAGCGGCCATTTTGCACTGATCGGCCCCTCGGCCGAAGTGGTGGCGCTTATTCAGCCGCCCCATAAACCGCAGCAACTAGCCGATGGCTTCGAGCAGATCTACCGCTGGGCAGATCGCCGGCGTTAGACAAACAGCTCTGCTTATTAATTCAGTCCTGCTTCAACGTTTTTTATAATCACAAGTAACTCACATGACTCAAAAAACGGCCCCTTCCGCGCTTCACTCGTCGCCGGCTACTCCTCGCGAACTTTTTACCGCACTGGCCGCCGGTGCGGTGCTTCTTCTAGTGGTGCACGCCCTTGGGCGCTTCATGTACACGCCACTTTTACCGTATTTGGTGAATGACGGCCTGTTTTCCGCGGCAGACGGTGCGGCCGTGGCCACCTGGAATTATATGGGCTATCTGATGGGTGCCGTACTGGCCATCCGCTGGCACCGCATTGACCATATTCGCCGTATTTTGCCGCTGGCCGTAGTGGTGCACATTGTCACCAGTTTGCTGGTGGCGGTTGAAACCGATCTGACGGCTATTTCCACGACCCGCTGGCTTAACGGCGTCGCCAATGGTGTGGTGTTTGTGCAGGCACCAGCGCTTATTCTGGAGTGGCTGGTGTTGCGTAACCGAGCAAGCCTTAGCGGGCTGGTGTATTTTGGCGTGGGTTTTGGCCTGCTGCTGTCCGCAGGTGTGGTCAGCGGCACAGCGGACTGGCTGGAAGGCCCGGAACGCTGGTGGCCGGCGGCTATTATCTCTGTTCCGCTGGCGGCCTGGGGCACCTGGAAGCTGATGCAGCTAGATGTGCCGATGCATCCACCGGTGGCTATCAACAATAGCGGTGAAGCTCTCAGCACCCGGCTGTTCGACCGTGCAAGTACGCCACTGTTCGTGGCTTACGCCGGCGCTGGCTTGGGTTATATTCTGCCGATGACGTTTCTGCCGCTGCTGGCCAATGTCGAGCTGCAACCGGGTCATTGGTTACAGGACGGCAGCTGGTTGCTGGTGGCATTGTGCACCATTCCGGCACCGTGGATCTGGAACCGTCTGGGTGCGGTTATCGGCGATATTTTGGCGCTGAAGATTAACTTCGCCATTCAGTTGGCGGGTGTTCTCGCGGCGGTGGTGATTCCGGGTGCACTGGGGTTGATTCTATGTGCCATCCTGGTGGGCGTTACTTTCCTTGGTACGGTATTGCTGACCCAGCGCATTGGACGAGCACTGCATCCGCACCAGGGGCCACGCCTGTCTGCGGCGATGGTGGCCTTGTATGGCTTTACCCAAATGGTTGGCCCCTGGTTGACCAAACAGTGGCTGGATGCCGGTGGCACTCTGGCGTCGGCATTCGGTATAGGGGTAGGGGCGCTGGCATTTGGACTTGTGTTTCTGTTTTTCGTGCCGCGGCCTAATGAGTGGCATTCTCGTGCGGTGTGAGGTTTTTGCCGGTAGAGCGTAGCCTGTTGGTTGCGGTGGATTGATCGCGGCGGCGGGGAATGTTTTTTCTTGGAAATGGAACTCGCTGCGCTCAGACACCCATTTCCGGCGAAAAAAATTCCCCACCACCCCGCTCTATGTAACAAAGTCGATATCGTTATGGAAAAGACTAAAGTGGTTTTTGGCTCATAGCTCATAGCTCATAGTAATCGTTAGCGGCTGGTGATCAAGCCTACTGATTCAGGCAATTCTTTACCGAATTAACCGAAGTCTCGTCATGCTAAGCTTTCGGCTTATCACCGGGTTCCGCAGGGTGTGGGGGTGAATTTGAATTTTTGGCCGGACAAAGGTGTCTGAGCGCAGCGAGTTCTTTTCCGGCCTAAAATTCAAATTTGCTCCCGCGCCAACTCCCAATTCGGCAGACTAAGCCCAGCCCAGCCCAGCCCAGCCCAGCGAACCGAACTCAACTAAAAAGCCGAAGCAACGTGCTCCCAATAGAACACATCCTCCCCCAGCTAAAACAAACCTTGGAAACCAATACCACTGCTTTGCTGCAGGCGCCACCGGGCGCTGGCAAAACCACCCGTGTGCCGCTGGCGTTGCTGGATGCACCCTGGCGTCAGGGGCGGCGGATTTTAATGTTGGAACCGCGGCGGCTGGCGGCTCGTTCGGCGGCGCGGTATATGGCCGGGCAGTTGGGAGAGCAAGCCGGGCAGACGGTGGGCTATCGCACGCGCCTGGATACCCGGGTGTCGGCGGCTACCGTGATTGAAGTGGTGACCGAGGGCATTCTTACCCGTTTGATTCAGAGCGACCCGCTGCTGGAAGACTATGCTGCGGTGCTGTTTGATGAGTTTCACGAGCGTTCGTTACAGGCCGACCTGGGGCTGGCTCTGGTGCGAGAATCCCAGCAGGTGCTGCGGGAGGACTTGAGGGTGTTGGTGATGTCGGCCACGCTGGATACGGCGCCCATTGCCCGTTTTCTGGGCGATGTACCGGTTCTGAGTAGCGAAGGGCGGGCGTTTCCAGTGGAAGTTTTGTATCGGCCTGCCGCGTCGCCGCAACGCCCGCCGCGTATGGTGGACCAAGTGACGGGGGTGGTGCTTGAGGCCTTGGCTCAGCAGCCGGGCTCGGTGCTGGTGTTTTTGCCTGGCGCGGGTGAAATCCGGAGGGTGGCGCAAGCACTGGCGGGGCAGGTGGCGTCGGATGTGGTGATTGCGCCATTGTTTGGCAATTTGCAGGCGGCGGAGCAGGATCGTGCGATTGCTCCGGCAGCTGAGGGCACCCGCAAGGTGGTGCTGGCCACGGCGATTGCCGAGACCAGTTTAACCATTGAAGGCGTGCGGGTGGTGGTTGATAGCGGTCAGCAGCGGCGGGCGGTGTTTGATCCCGGAAGTGGCATGACGCGGTTGGTGACAGGCCGTCTTTCAAAAGCGTCGGCAGAGCAACGTAAAGGCCGCGCCGGGCGAACCCATCCCGGGGTGTGCTATCGCCTGTGGAGCGAGTCTGAGCAGTATGGTCTGGCAGATTTTACCCCGCCGGAGATTCGCGAAGCGGATCTGGCGCCGCTGGTTTTGGAGTTGGCCCAGTGGGGCGCGCGGTCGCCCGATCAGCTGCAGTGGGTTGAGCCGCCGCCGGCGGCGCATTGGCAGCAGGCGGTTGAATTGCTGCAATTGCTGGATATGCTGGGCGAAGACTGCGCCATTACTAGCCACGGTAAGGCGGCGCGGGCACTGGGCGTTCACCCGCGGTTGGCGCACATGGTACTGCTGGGCCGTTCATTGGGGCTAGGTTCCTTGGCGTCAGAATTAGCGGCACTGCTGGAAGACCGGGATCTGCTGGGGCCGGGTGCTGGCGCCGACATGCACGAGCGCGTGCGGGTACTGCATGGTGAGCGTGGCCACGCACGGGTGGATCCGGCGCGCATTCAGGCGGTCCGAAAGCAGGCCAGGCGCCTGGAACCCGCAACGTCATCGGCACACCATGCCTCTTCGGTGGCGCCCACTGCGACAGAGGTGGGGCGTTTGCTGGCGCTGGCTTATCCGGACCGTATAGCCCGCCGCCGGCCCGGTGATGCGCCCCGTTACCAGCTTAGTAATGGAAAGGGTGCGCTGCTGCGCGACGACGATGCCCTGGCCCGTTACGACTGGCTGGTGGCGGCGGATCTGGACGGTAAGGCCCGCGAAGCGCAAATTTACCTGGCGGCGCCGGTGGATTTGGCGACTCTGGAAAGTGACCTTGCCGCGCACATTCAGCAACGTGACGAAGCCGAGTGGGATGATCGGCGCGGCACCGTGGTTGCGCGCCAGGTGCGCCGCTTGGGTGCCTTGCTGCTGGCCGAAAAACCGCTGGCGAAACCGCCTGCAGAACTGATGCAGCAGGGCTTACTGGCCGCGGTGCGGCGCAAAGGGCTGGATAGCTTGCCCTGGACCGCCGGCGCCAGGCAGTGGCAAGCGCGGGTCGAGCTGCTGGCATTGCATTTCCCCGAAGACTGGCCGGATGTCAGTGACACAGCGCTGATGGATTCGCTGGAGCACTGGCTGGCGCCCTACCTGATGGGCCTGAGCCGTTGGGCCGAACTGCAAAAGCTGAATGTGCACGGCGCACTGAACGGCTTGCTGAATTACGCCGAGCAGCAACGCCTGAACGAGTTGGCGCCGACTGCGTTGACGATTCCAACCGGTAGTTTGGTGACGCTTGATTACACCGCGGAAAACGGCCCGGTGCTGGCGGCCAAGTTGCAGGCGCTGTTTGGCTGGACGCGCACGCCCACCGTCGCCGGTGGTCAGGTGCCGGTGTTAATACACCTGTTATCGCCTGCTCAGCGGCCGCTGGCGGTCACGGCGGATCTGGCCAGCTTCTGGACCAATGTGTATCCACAGGTGCGCAAAGACACTCGTGGGCGCTACCCCAAACATCCTTGGCCGGAAGATCCGCTGACCGCCGTGGCTCAGCAGGGCGTGAAACGTAAAGCTTAGCGCTTGATCGCATTTGGTTATTTGCTGGCCGACCAGCCTGAGCGTCAAATTACCTATACTGATAGTGCTTGCCAGCGGGTAAAAAACGCTTAAAATTCGAGCACTTCAACCTGTGTGAAACCCTCATGCACTGTGTCTCGTTTGATATTTTCCGCACTCTTGGTTTTCCCGATACCACCGTACTCAAGCCGGATCAGTTTTTGCGCCATAAAGAATTGCTGCGCGACGCAGACTGGGTACTGTTTCCGGAGTATTGGCAGCTGAACGCTCTGGTGCATGGCCTGAAATGTCGGGTGTTTCCCAGTATTGCCAGCTACCGCATTGGCCACGACAAGGTGGAAATGACCCGGGCGTTTCAGGCTGTTGCACCTCAGCACACGCCTTGGACGTTGATTGCCGCCAATGGCCCACAGGAGCGCGAACAGATATGGCAGGACATGGCCTTGCCCTTTGTCGCCAAGCTGCCAAAAGCGAGCATGGGCGAAGGTGTGTGGCTGATTGAAAACGGGGCCGATTGGCAGCGCTACTGCGACCGTACCGACGTGCTCTATGCCCAGGAATATCTTCCCTTGGAGCGAGACGCGCGGGTGGTGATAGTGGGCGACAAAGTCGTCACCGCGTACTGGCGCACTCAGGCGGACCAGGGTTTTTACAACAACGTGGCTCGCGGCGGGCGTATCGATTACAGTCCGGTGCCGGCGGTGGTGACTGATCTGGCCCTACGCTTGGCGCGGGAGCTGGAGGTAGACCACGCCGGGTTTGATATTGCGCTGGTGGAAGGTTACCCCTTTGTACTGGAATTCAATCGCCTGTTTGGTAATCAGGGTTTGGGTCAGGGCACTGATTTGCAGGACGCGATATTGGCGTACCTGCACCAGTGCAACGAGCCCCGTAACCCGGAAGAGCCGATGATGCCCGATCCGGTATGGCCAGTGGCGGTTTAAATCTTACTGGGGTCCTGCTGGCCGGCGCTTGCAGCGGCTGGCATTTTGACTATCTTGTACAACAGTGCGATTCTCGCAGGGTCTGTTTTATGTGTAGATATGCTGATATGCGGACCTTAAAAAAAGCCCGATGATCGCGCTAATCAACGGGCTCTGCCGCCAAGGCGCAGAGCCTTTTTTCTACTGAATACCCTGTGGAGGGACACACCACCCATGACCGAGTTATCCAACGCCCGTATTACCGACTACTACACCGAAAGCACGTTCAACCGCATTCGGCAGTTTGCCGAAGGTAAAGAAACACCGTTTGTAGTGATTGATACCGCCACTATCGATTATCACTATGACGAACTGGTTGAGGGTTTCCCTTATGCACAGGTTTATTACGCGGTAAAAGCCAATCCGGCTCCGCAGGTACTGACTCTGCTGCGCGATAAAGGTGCCAGCTTTGACATCGCTTCGGTGTACGAGCTGGAACAGGTAATGGCGCTGGGTGTGACTGCTGAACGCATCAGTTTTGGCAATACCATCAAAAAAGCCAAAGATGTACGCACATTTTACGAGAAAGGCGTGCGCATGTTTGCCACCGATTCGGAAGCGGATCTGCGCAATATTGCCGAGGCTGCACCGGGCTCAAAAATCTACGTGCGGATTTTGACTGAAGGCACGTTAACCGCCGACTGGCCGTTGTCCCGTAAATTTGGCTGCCAGCAAGATATGGCCATGGACCTGCTGATTCTGGCTCGTGACCTGGGTCTGGTACCCTACGGTGTGTCGTTCCACGTGGGCTCGCAGCAGCGTGAAATTGGCGCCTGGGATGCAGCGCTGGGCACAGTAAAGGTGATTTTCGAGCGTTTGAAGGAAGAAGACGGTATTGAACTGAAAATGATCAATATGGGGGGTGGTTTCCCTGCCAATTACATTACCCGCGCCAATGACGTGAAAGTGTACGCAGAGGAAATTGGTCGTTTTCTGCGCGAAGACTTTGGCGACGAATTGCCGGAGATTATTATTGAGCCGGGCCGTTCGCTGATTTCTAACGCCGGTGTACTGGTGAGCGAGGTGGTGCTGATTTCCCGGAAATCCAGCACTGCCATGCACCGCTGGGTGTATACAGACGTGGGCAAGTTTTCCGGACTGATTGAAACTCTGGACGAGGCTATCAAGTTTCCGATCTGGACTGAAAAAGACGGCGAAGGTGAAGATTGCGTGATTGCCGGGCCAACTTGCGACAGTGCCGACATCATGTATGAAGACCACAAGTATCCGCTGCCGCTGAGTCTGGCGATTGGTGACCGGATGTACTGGTTCTCGACCGGCGCCTACACCACCACCTACAGCGCGGTGGGGTTCAACGGCTTTCCGCCGCTGAAAGATTACTACATTTAAAGACGGGTGATTTAGTCGGGCAAGAACAGCTGCCCGGCTGGCAGATTTCAGACGACAAGGTCGCATTACAAAAACGGGGCCAGACAGGCCCCGTTTTTTATGAGCTGCGCTCCAGCTTCAGGTTGAACGCGATGGGCAGTACCAGAACGCCGTAGGCGATCATCACCCAGAAGGCGTGGCGAATGTCGCCACTGGCGTCTGACACCAAACCGCCGATCATTGGCACCACAAAGGCCACGGTGTAGCCCACCAGAAAGTTACCTGCTGACAGGCGCCCGGTTTCCGCCGCGGACACCAACAATGGCGGCACGGCCACCATCAAGATCAGCAGAAGCCCGGCGGTGAAACTCATAAACGTAGCACTCAGAATGCCGAGCCAGCCCGGCATTAGCACAGCGCCGGCAGCCCCTAGTAGGCTCAGAATCAACATCAGTATCAGAGGGCTTTTGCGCCCCACCCAAAAGCGCGCCATTTTCAGCATCAGAATAGACGCTACCACTTGCGCAAAGTTGTACCAGAACAGGGCATCGGTGAGCTGATCCAGTTCACCGCGCTGTTCTAGCAGGTTACTCATGTACGCGTTGAAACCGAAAAACAACGAGCTGGATACGCCCAGCAGCAGGCCAATTCGCAGCGTCAGCGGATTGGCCCAATCTGGTAGCCAGGCCACTTTGCGGGTGGGCCGCGCCAGATCCCGTTTGGGCAGGAACAAGGCTGCAGCAACCAACAGGGCCGGCAGCGACCAGGCAATCAAGGTGGCGCGCCAGCTCTCGCCTACCAGCGGCATAACCACCGGTAGGGTTATCCCTGCGCCGATGAATTCACCCATCAGCATGCCGTTCATGTAAATTGCCGCGCCCATGGCCATATGGTGGGGTGCCAGCCAACGCGGCAGCAGCGCCGGCAGTGCCGGTTGCATCATGGCAATACCCAAGCCCATAACGGCACCTGCAACCATTAATAAAGTGGTGTCCGGCGCCAGGCCACGGGCGGCAGATCCGATGGTCATGATTAGAATGGCCAGCGCCAGGGTATTGCGCGGGCCGATGCGGGAAATTGCCAGGGAACCGGGCATGGCGCCGATGGCCAGCATCAGAATAGGTAAGGTAGTCAATGCGCCGGTCAGAGTTTGCGACAGCGACAGTTCGTCGGCAATGTACGGTGCTAAAGGTGGCGCAACCAGAATGGGTATGCGCAGGTAGGCACCGGCCAGCCAAAGTAAAACCGCCACCGGAAGCAGGGTAACTGCCGGTGGCGGTAAGGTGCTGCTGTGTTCAACAGCAGCGGGTGTCGAGTTAGTCTTCACTGGTATCCGGCAGGTAGGCACCGTCTTCGTCGTGTACTTCTTGTCCGGTGACCGGCGGGTTGAAGGAGCAGATCAGGCGCATGTCTTCGGTTCCACCAAACAGGATGTGCTTGTCGTGCTTGTCTAAAGCGTAAAGTGTGCCATCAGTAATTTTGTGGTTTTCACCGGTGGCAACGTCGGTGATGGAACCATTGCCAGCTACGCAATAAACCGCTTCCAAGTGATGCTTGTACCAGAATGTGTGTTCGGAGCCGGCTTTGATGATGGTTTCATGGAATGAAAAGCCCATACCGTCTTTTTTTAGCAGCAAACGACGGCTGGTCCATTGCTGGGCGCTGACTTCGCGTTCGGTGCCAATAATGTCCTTAACTCGTACAATTTTCATTAGTATTCCTCACGTTAGAGTAGCGCGGCCGGGTACTTATCGGAGCGCGCTGTTATGGAATAACCCTATAGTATAAACACCTCTGTCATATACTTTTCAACTCCCAGTCGTTGTATGCCTTCATAGCGTGGATAATCACCTGCCCTAGTTTGTGCTGATCACTAGGGTCTGCGGCCTTACCTTTGCGGGCTTTTTCCATAGCCCGATGCAAGATGTTGCGATCCGGTTTTGACAAGCCTTCCAGCCAGTGGCTGTCGGTGGTACCAAGCGCGAGCGGCGCCCGGCCAGCATGGTTTCGGTGGCTTACATGCCACCAGTGATTCAGCGCCCTGCCCAACACCACATAGCCAAACTGGGTGTCTGGCACCGGGCCGAAGCTGGCGGTTTTTACACCGTCGCGCAGGGGGCCTATCTTCAGTGTAGGCAATGGTAGGCGGTCGCCGTAAAAATAACTGCCAGCGGCGCCGATTATGCCGCCGATCAGGGCTCCGGTGCCAAATGACGCACCTAATGTTAGGGCATCAATACCAATACCCCCGATAGCACCAGCACCGAAACCGGCCCCCGCCAGGTAGCCTTTGTTCACGCCCCAGAGCTGGCGACTGTCTTCGGAAAACAGGTCGTGTTCACTTTGCCATTCCAGCTCGGCTTCCTGGCGCTGCAGCTGGCCGTGTTGATAAAGCTGCTGGATATCGCCTCGCAGTTGCTGTTCACGCCGGCGCTGATGCTGATACCAGCTCTTGCGAAGCTCGGAGGCAAGGGAATCTTTGCTCTGGCTGGAGGCACTGGCAGCCAGATCTTCCGCCAAACTGCGGCTGTGGCGGTAACCCATCATCTGCTGCAGGGTTTGCGCAATCAGCGTGGCGGCGTGTTGCCTGCGTTGCTGGCGCTGCCGGTCCAGAAATCCGGTCGCGGTTTCCAGGGGTTTTTCCCAGGCGGGTTCGAGCTGGCCGAAAGCTTTTAAAAGGCTTAGATGTTGCTCGAACGGTGCGCGAACTGCATCGAACTTGCGTACAACCTGAAAGAATTGCCCCAGTGCAGCCTGCCAGGTGTCGCCGTAGTCTTCGTCACCAATGCTGTTGATCAGTGCCAGGCTGGGGCGCCCGGTCCAGCGTAATATGGTCATCTCTGCTTCGTGTTGCGGGCTGTATGGCACCGAACCGTCCACCACGTAAATAATGCCGGCGCCCTCGATTAATGGCGCCAACAGTTCGCATTCGTCGCTGAATTGCGGATTACCGCGATGCTGGGTAACAAACGCGGCTACCGTGGCAGCTCGGTCTGAGGCTGAAACGCTGTGGGCTTCCAGCCACTCCAGTACCCGTCGCGGGCGTTGAAAGCCCGGGGTGTCCACCAAGGTGTAAAGCACTTGGCCGTCTACCTGTAACGGGTAGGCGTGGCTGCGGCGGGTGGTGCCAGGTTCCAGGGCAATGGCGATGGCGTCATTTTGAGACAGCGTCGCCACGATCGAGGATTTGCCTTTGTTAGGGTGGCCCACCACTGCAAATACCGGAGCCTGGCTCATGAGGGCGACAATCCTGTGCTAATAGCGATATCTCCGACTGTAACAAAACCTGGCGGGCAGCGTTCTGCAAAACGTAACCAAGGTTGTAGCTGGCGGTCTGTAGCAGTTGTGGGTGGCTCCCGGGTTTCGGCCGCTAATGGCAGCAAATAAACTCGGCTGCCGGCAGGCCAGCTCTGGCGCGCGCTGGTCAAAAAGTCCAGCAGCTCTCCCGTGGGCGGCTCCCAGCTACTCACCAGCATAAGGGCGGTGACTGCATCGCTGTTGACAGACAGCTGGGCAATTGCCTGCTGATCTTGGCTGAGGCTGGCCAGGCCGCCAACATTGAGCGCCGGGCCTGGGCAAATAGCGGCCAGAGCCGCAGGCAGTGTTTGTTTGTCAGTGACGGTGCCCGCGCCGGCCCAGCTCAGCAGCAGAGCTTTTTCCGGAAGCGGCTGCAACAGGGTATTGTGCCGCGTGTCGGGCAGGTCGTTTGCGTCATTATGTCCGGCGCCGGTATCCAGCACCGGTGTTGCCATGCGTTCGCGCAGGGCGTTCAGCCCCGGGTGGCGCAGCAACAATTTGCGCGCACGCCAATGCACCAGTGCGCTTGCTAACAGGCGCAGCAGCAGGCGTGGCAACACAACCCATACCAACCACAGCATGCTGATAAACGGCCACCACTGGCCCCAGCGTGCCGGTGTGAGCAAGGTGTTTGTGCCGGCGCGAAAAAACCGGGTGGCTTCCACCAGTGCCAGATCTGGTACCGCAGCTGGCCACAACCATGCCCAAGGGGTAGCCAGGGCGCTGGTAAGTTGGTGATAACCGCTGGCGGCGGTATTCAGGGTGGTGCTCCAACCGAACGCCAGGTCTTGAATCACCACCATCGCTAATAGGGTCAGTAAAGCCGTCACCGCAAAACTGAGCCCGCCGCCCTGGGCAGCCCGCGCCATAAGAGCGGGCTGCAGTGGCTGCAAGGCCGGGCGGGGAGCAGGCATAAAGCGGTTCAGCAGTGGTCGCCAGGGTTGCCAGCCCATCACCGACTGCAGGCTGGTCAGCAGCGCCAACAGTAGTTGCAGAGCCACAAAACCAATAATCACGGTAACGTTAATGCGCTGGCCACCGTCGTAAAACAATAGGCCGGCCATGGTAATAATGCCCAGCACCGCGCCTAGCGCTATAAAGCCGTTGTTGATCCGCTGCCAGCGTTGCTCTGTGGATTGGCCGGCGCTTGCAAATTGCTCGCGGCTGTTGTCAAAACGCCCTAGCCAGGCCAGCCAGTGTGCTGGGTCACTTGGGCTGTTATGCTCTTCGCAATTCAGCGCAAACCTGCGGTCGCGACGATGCATAAAGTCTGATGCTTGCTGACCGTCCCGCTGAATCTGGGCGTCGAAATCCATTAACAGGCGAAGAGGCTGTTTGGTGATGGACGTCTTGGTCATTGACGGTTTTGCCGCTGACTGCTTTACCATGGAATAACCCGTTGGTGAATTCGGCGCTTCCTGCTTTGGTGCTAGGATATAGCCAAGGCCTCCATCGACCAACCCCAACGAGGTTCCATGCCCCACCATTTGATGAATTTACGTCACGTGCCCGACGACGAAGCAGACGACATTCGTGATCTGTTCGAGCACGAACACGTTCGTTATTACGAAACGCCGCCCAGTTTTTGGGGCATCAGTATGGGCGGTTTCTGGGTGCACGATGACGACGAAGCCGAGCGGGCGCGACAATTACTTGCAGGCTACCAGCGACAACGCCAAAGCCAGCAGCAGTTGGAATGGCAGCAACGTGTTGCACGTGGCGAAGCCGGCTATGGCAGTATGCTGCGGCGACACCCACTGCGCATGCTGGTAGCCATTATTGCGTTAGGGGTGATTGTAGGCGTTAGCTTGCTGCCCTACCTGCGAATGGGCTAATGCTTAATAGAGAGGTTGAACACGTTATTGGCTGGCTCTGGGCATCTGCTGGCGCGTTAAAAAACGCAGACCCTGTTCTACCGCATTGCCCCCGGTTAGAAAGCTGGTGATGTGGCCACGCAAATGCAGCTTTAGCAAGCCGCTGCTGACGCCGTTGGCCAATAAAGCCTGATGAAAACTTTCAGCCTGGGAAAACGGTACCAGTGAATCCATGCCGCCGTGGAACAGAAAAAACGGGGGTGTTTGCGGGGTTATGTGAGTGATGGGCGAAGCAATGCGATAGGTTTCAGGTATTTGCTGTTTGTCGGCACCCAGAAACTGAAACAGCAACTTGCCCGAATCAAAGCTGGTCAAGTCCGCCGGTATGCCGCCGGCGACCACCGCTTGAAGCCGCGTGTTTGGGCCGCCGTAAGGCTGATTAAGATTGCTGTCACTGCTCGCAACCACAGCCAGTAGCGCAATCAGGTGCGCACCGGATGAAAACCCGAAACCGCTGACCCGCTGGGTATCCAGACCGTAGAGCGAGCCATTAGTGGCCAGCCACTGACGGGCCACCTGCAGGTCATGCAACTGGGCGGGAAAAGTGAATTCGGGGGCAAACCGGTAAGCAATATTGAACACCGCAAAGCCGTGGCCGGCGAGTTCTTCAGCAATCCAAACCATATCCGCTGGCGAACGGCTGTTCCAACCGCCCCCGTGAACCATCAATACCACCGGGCTAAGGCCACTTTGTTGGGGCAAATATAAATCGCCGCTTAACGCCTGAGGCCAGTTTTCGGGGGTGTATACCAAACCTTCCACCACGTCATATTCGGTGGTTTTCGGCTCTGGTCCGATCAGGTTTTCCACGCCGGAGTAATGGCTACAGCCTGGCAGTGAAGCCAGTGCCGTTAGTAGGAAAATGGATGCACCCAGTATTTTTCCGGGATAACTGGCGGCGTGAGGCATGGCGTAAAAACTCCTTTCCGTAAAATAGTCAATCTGGTGCGAGCTATGGCCCGATACTTTGTTTAATACGTTATTTCAGTGTAATAGGCCATTGTGCAGGCACCATCGGGTCAGTTTGCTCCCCGCGAAAGGCGGCCATATAATCCTTCAGTGCATTTGGCACCCGAGTTTTCACCACGCACGACACGAACCCCGGCGGTACCTGCTCAATGACACAACCGTTTAAAGGCAAGAACAAAAGCGGTCTGACGAGAGAGCTGATAGAAGCCCTGATTCCGATGTTTGAACAAGCCAGCGCTGGCGTGATTGCCATTGACCGACGCGCCCGTATTACCTGGATCAACAGCAGTTATTCCAAGCTTATGGGCCTGGGTGATCCAGCCAGTGCGGTTGGCCGCCCGGTGCGGCAGTTGATTCCTCATACGCGCATGCCTGAAGTGCTGGAGTCCGGAAAGCCGTTGTTGCTGGATATTATGGAGCACCAAAAACAGCAGCTGGTGGTGACGCGCTTGCCATTTTTTGACGATGCCGACGAGATTGTTGGTGTGATTGCCTTTGTGCTTTACGACGATCTTCAGCCACTGACACCTCTGGTCAGCAAGTACCGTCGCTTACATCAAGATTTGGCCGCCGCACGCAAGGCGCTGGCTCAAAATGCCCGAACTACCCGCTACAGCCTAGGTGATTTTGTCGGCGCCAGCCCGGGTGCGCTGGAGGTGAAACGTCGTGCCCGCCTGGCCGCGGGGCGCGAAATGCCGGTATTGTTGCTGGGCGAAACCGGCACCGGCAAGGAGGTTCTGGCCCAGGCGATTCACGCCGCCTCTGACCGCGCCGGGAAACCGTTTGTAGGCGTTAACGTAGCGGCCATTCCCGATAATCTACTGGAGGCCGAGTTTTTTGGTGTAGCACCCGGGGCCTTTACAGGCGCCGATCGCAAGCTGCGTGAAGGCAAGTTCCAGCACGCCGACGGTGGCACTCTTTTTCTGGACGAAGTAGGTGATATGCCGCTGGCATTGCAAGCCAAGCTGTTGCGAGCCTTGCAGGAGGGGGAAGTAGAGCCGTTGGGCTCAAACAAGGTCAGCTCTATAGACGTTCGCGTGATCGCCGCAACGAGCCGTGATCTTGTCGCCATGATTGCCGAAGGCGCCTTCCGATCGGATCTTTACTACCGTTTAAACGTGTTCGAAATTCCGATTCCACCATTGCGCCATCGGCTAGCAGACCTCGGCGTATTGTGTGAAGCGTTGTTGGAAGATATCTGCCGCGGTCAGGAACACCAGAGCGAAATGACGGATGCTGCTCTTGGCGTGTTGGCGGGCTACGACTGGCCTGGCAATATCCGCGAATTGCGTAACGTACTGGAGCGTGCACTGACCATGGGCGAAGCGGGTGTTCTGGATGCGGTAGCGATCGGCAAGATGCTGCCGCGCAGCGTAATGCCCGTGGCGGCACACCTGGCCGCGCAGCCTGTACAGCCCTTGGCACAGACATTGGCCGCCGCCGAAGCCCGCGCTATTGAACAGGCGCTCGTGGCAAGCGCGGGCAACCGCAGTAAAGCGGCACGACTTCTGGGCATTTCCCGCTCCGTGCTGTACGACAAGTTGGGCAAGATGTCCTGAATTCCAGACGCCTGTATGGTTATCCGAACAACTACGTACAAGAAATCCTTAAAACTGTTGTTTTTTTCGGACACTTTAAGTATCTGTTTGTCTAAATAAATAGTAACATATTGAATAATATGATTTTTATTTATCTGGCACGGGGAGTGCTAAAGCGGCTTGGCACGAAGAATAAAAGACAAAAATAAAAGGAATCTGAGTATGTCTATCAAGCAAAAGCTGTCTTCCCTCAGTTATGGTGTTGCTGTCGCGGCCGTTATTTCCGGCTCACTGGTCAGTAGTCAGGCTCTGGCCGCCGAAAAAGTGCGTTGGCAGGTGCCTTTGGCGTTTCCATCCCATCTGATCGGCCTGACCACGCCGGTGAAGTACCTGTCGGAAACCCTCAAAGAAGTCACCAGTGGTGATGTCCAGTTGCGCTACTACGAGCCCGGCGAGCTGGTACCGCCGTTTGAAATCATGGACGCCGTTAGCAACGGCAAGTACCCCGCCGGTTATACCTGGGTTGGCTACGACCAGGGCACCATTCCGGCCCTGCCGTTATATTCCGGTGCACCTTTTAACATGGAGCCGCCTGCTTATCTGGCTTGGTACTACCAGGGCGACGGCCGCGAACTGCTGGAAGAAATCTACGCCGAGCGCAACATTCACCCCATGCTGTGCAGCATCATCGGGCCTGAAGGCGCCGGCTGGTTTGCCAAGCCGATTGAATCTCTGGAAGACTTCGACGGCCTGAAAATCCGCTTTGCCGGTATCGGTGGTAAGGTTCTGGAAAAGCTGGGCGCCTCGGTGACCATGGTTCCTGGTGGCGAGATCTACCAAGCTCTAGAGCGTAAGATTATTGATGCTTCGGAATTTTCCCAGCCGGCCATCGACAAGATGCTAGGCCTGGACCAGGTGATCAAGAATTACATCATGCCTGGCTGGCACCAGACTCTGACCACGTCGCATCTGTTGGTGAATATGGACACCTGGAAAGGTCTAAAGCCGGAAACCCGCGCGCTGATCGAAATGGGTTGTCGTTCGGCTACCCTTACCGGCTTTGCCGAAAGCGAATGGGCACAACCGACCGCCTTGCGTGATTACCAAAAAGAAGGCGTAAACGCCATCACTCTGCCAGAGCCCGTCCTGCGCGAGTTGCAAAAAGTGACCAATGAAGTACTGGATGAAATTGCTGCGGGAGACGACATGTTTAACCGTGTGCTAACCAGTCAACGTAACTTCATGGAACACCACTCCATCTGGCACAACAAGGGCTACCTGGCCCGTGATTTCTATAATTACGACTGAGCTCCAGGTGTAAACCGGCGGGCAACAACATGGTTGCCCGCCGCTCTGTTCTGACTCTGCAAACACCGAGGTGACCGTGACGCAACCCAATGTACCCGGGGAAGCTGGATCAGCCCTGCCTATTCGTAAGGAATTACCTTTCAATGCCCTGTCTGTACGTCTGGATAGGCTGGTAGTGGCGGTTGGCCGGCTAGCTTCCTATCTCTGGCTGGTGGTAATGGGCGTTATTCTAACCAGCGTGTTTTCGCGCTATGTGTTGGCGCAAGGCTCCATTGCGCTGGAAGAAATGTCCTGGCACCTGTTTGGCGCCGCTACCATGCTCACCCTGGGTTACGCCGCTGTGCGTAATGATCACGTTCGGGTAGACGTGTTACACGAACACTTTTCACTGCGCACCCAGGCCTGGATTGACCTGTTAGGCATTGTGCTACTGGCGCTTCCAATTCTGTATCTGATGATACACACGATGGTGCCCACGGCATGGACAGCCTGGGTCTATCAGGAGCGCTCGCAGGCGCCCAGCGGCCTGCCTTATCGTTTTATATTCAAAAGCATTTTACCCCTCGGAATCGCGTTGGTGATGATCGCGCTGTTTTCCCGCGCCTTGCGTTGCAGCACATTGCTGTTTGGTTTTCCGCGGGCGACCGCATTGCCAGACGCAGATCGCGCCAGCCCGGGCCATTCCAGCCCCTGATTTCAAAGCCTGATCCCGGCCCCTAATTCAAGAGTCTCGATTATGAGTGTGGACGTTGTTCTGGTTATCGCCATGTTTGCCAGTTTTATGGGGCTTTTGCTACTGGGGTTCCCGGTGGCCTGGTCACTGGCTGGCACTGGTCTAATATTTGGCATTGTTGGTCATGTACTTGTGACCTATTTTGATTCGCCGTTGTGGTTTACCTGGCAGGGCACTATTGGCGTTCTGGACGCTCGCATATACGGCATTGTGGCCAATGAGTTAATGGTGGCGCTGCCGTTGTTTATATTCATGGGCATTATGCTTGACCGGTCTGGTATTGCTGAACGGCTGATGCACAGCTTGGTGAAAGTATTGGGTCCGTTACGCGGTGGTTACGCCATCACGGTGGTTATTGTAGGTGTGCTGCTGGCGGCGTCTACCGGCATTGTCGGCGCTTCGGTGGTGTTGCTAGGTATGTTGTCACTGGGCCCAATGATGCAGGCCAACTACAACAAATCGCTGGCGGTAGGCACTGTCTGTTCCGTCGGTACGCTGGGCATTCTGATGCCACCGAGCATCATGCTGGTGCTGATGGCTGACCGCCTGGGCACCTCTGAGGCGTCGGTTGGCAAGCTGTTTATGGGCGCGCTGATTCCCGGCGTGATGCTGGCCGGGATGTATATTTTGTACATCCTGATTATCTCGTTTGTAAAAAAAGACATGGCACCGGCGCCGGCCAACCGCGAACCACTCACTCCCCGGGCTCTGCTGGATGTGGCAAAAGCAGTGCTACCACCGATGACCCTGATTCTTGCAGTGTTAGGCTCGATCTTTGCTGGCATTGCCACCACCACCGAAGCTTCGGCCGTGGGCGCCGGCGGCGCCATGCTGATGGCCTTTGTCAGCAAACGCCTGGACATGGCTACCCTGAAAGATTCGCTGTACCAGACCAGTCGTACCTCGGCGTTTATCTTCGGCATCTTTATCGGTGCGACTGTGTTTGCATCGGTACTGCGTGGTTTGGGCGGCGATGAAGTGATCGAAGGCGCCATAACCGGTTTGCCGTTTGGGACCACCGGGGTGCTGCTAACGGTTCTGTTTGTGACCTTCCTGCTGGGTTTCTTCCTCGACTGGGTAGAAATTACCCTGATCATTCTGCCGCTGGTTGCGCCGGTATTGTTCAAGATGGGCGTCGATCCTGTGTGGTTTGCCATCCTGTTCGCCCTGTGTTTGCAAACTTCGTTCCTGACGCCGCCGGTGGGCTTCTCTCTGTTTTATATCAAAGGCGTATGTCCGCCCGAAATCACCACTCGCGACATCTATCTGGGTGTATTGCCCTTTATTTTTCTGCAACTACTGGCTATAGCTTTGGTGTTCTGGTTTGAGCCGTTGGCAACCTGGTTGCCCAACGAAGTGTATGGTGGGCCTTGAGCCGCGCCGGTTATGTTTCGATACCTTGCGTCAATAACTTTCATCTAAAGGAGGAAGCGCCATGCGCCTGCACAATCGCATTGCCCTGATTACCGGTGCTGGCCGTGGTATTGGCCGCGCCATCGCTGAACACTATGCCCGCGAAGGCGCCCGAGTAGCCGTGGCTGATCTTGATTACGACACGGCACAGGAAGTGGCTGAAATCATTAACAGCGCTGGTGGAAGTGCGATGGCGCTGGCCATGGATGTCACCGACGAACAGGCGGTGGAGCAGGGTGTAAACTCTGTGGTAGAAGCTTGGGGTGGCCTGGACATTGTGCTGGCCAACGCCGGCATACAACACATTGCGCCACTGCATCAGCTGAGCTTTAATGATTGGCGTCGGGTGATGAGTGTGCATCTGGACGGCGCTTTTCTGCTGACCCGGTCGGCCCTGCAAACCATGTACGCCAAAGGTGGCGGTACAATCCTGTATATGGGCTCGGTACACTCATTGGAAGCGTCACCGATGAAGGCACCTTATGTAGCGGCCAAGCACGGCATGCTGGGCTTGTGCCGTGCGGTGGCCAAAGAAGGGGCTGAACATGGTGTGCGCAGTAATATTATTTGCCCCGGATTTGTGCGCACGCCGCTGGTAGACAAGCAGATTCCTGAGCAAGCGCAGGCGTTGGGCATATCCGAAGAAGACGTAATCTCTAAAGTGATGTTGAAAAACACCGTAGACGGAGAATTCACCACGCTGGCGGACGTGTCTGAGCTTGCAGTGCATCTGGCGGCTTTCCCGTCAGCGGCGCTCACGGGGCAATCTATTGTGGTCAGCCACGGCTGGCATATGCAGTAAGAAAACGGAGCAATGGATGAATAACAACGAACAATCCCCGGTAGTCTGGTCTCCTTCTGACACAGTCCTCAACGACAGCCAGATGGGGCGCTTTCAGCACTGGTTGGAAGAACTCGGTTACGGACCCTTCGCAGATTATCACGCTCTGCACCAGTGGTCGGTGACCGATCTGGACGGCTTCTGGAAAGCCGTCTGGGATTACTGCGGACTGATCAGCCACACGCCCGCGCAACAGGTATTGGGCAAGCGTGAGATGCCCGGAGCTGAATGGTTTCCCGGCATGACCCTCAACTTCGCCGCCAACTTGCTGCGCCACGCCGAAGGCGAACAGGCGAACAGCGAAGCCATTGTTGCCTACTGCGAAACCCGCCCGGTCTTGCGTCGCACTTACACGGAATTACGCGCCGACGTGGGCGCGTTAGAAGCCTATTTGTGCAGCCAAGGCATTGCGAAAGGCGACCGGGTTGCCGGTATCGTCACCAACGGTTACGAAGCCATCGTAGGCATGCTGGCCGCCACCAGCATGGGTGCGGTGTGGAGTTCAGCGTCACCGGACTTTGGCATTGGCGCCATTCTGGACCGTTTTGGCCAGATTGAACCCACTGCGTTGATTGCCGTAAATGGCTATGGTTACGGCGGCAAAGTGTTCCCGCGTCAGCAGGAATTCGCCCAATTGATTAGCGGCTTGCCCTCGTTGAAATGTGTGGTCAGTGTGCCGCAGCTGCCAGACGCACCGGCCATTGAAGGCCCCTTCGTCAGCGACTGGCAGCAGGCCCTTGCGGCCGGCGCTGGCAAGCGGCCGTCTTTCATCCCGGTGGCACCAGACCATCCGGTGTATATCTTGTATTCCTCCGGCACCACCGGCAAACCCAAGTGCATCGTACACGGCACTGTGGGCCTACTGGTCAACCACGCGAAAGAGTTAATGCTGCATGGCGATGTCGGTAGTGGCGACCGCTTCATGTACTTCACCACCTGTGGCTGGATGATGTGGAACTGGCAGGCATCCGCCCTGCTGACCGGCGCGGCGGTGATCACCGTAGACGGCTCGCCGGGCTACCCCAGCCTGAACATGCTGTGGCAAACCGTAGCCGATGAAAAAGTCACCCATTTCGGCACCAGCGCCCGCTTTTTGGCCGGTTGTCGCAAAGACAGCATGACCCCCGCTAAAGATTTGGATTTAAGCGCACTCAGAGTTGTGTTCTCCACCGGCTCGCCGTTGTTGCCAGAAGACTATGACTGGATGTACAGCGACGGCGCCCCGAATGCCCTGTTAGGCTCCATCGCCGGTGGCACCGACATCTGCGGCTGCTTTGTAGGCTCCACACCCTTACTGCCCGTACGCCGCGGCGAAATACAATGTCGCCTTTTGGGCGTAGATGCCGCCGCCTTTGACGACAACGGCCAATCCGTAAGCTCCGGCCGCGGTGAACTGGTGTGCCGCCAGCCCCTGCCGTCTATGCCCGTCAGTTTCTGGGACGACCCAGGCGGCGAACGCTATCGTAACGCCTACTTCGACACGTTCGCCGATTCTGCGCCCGGCGTGTGGGCCCACGGCGACTTCATCGAATTCACCGAACACGGCGGCGCCATCATCTACGGCCGCTCTGACGCCACTCTAAACCCCGGTGGCGTTCGCATCGGCACCGCAGAAATCTATCGGCAAGTAGAAACGGAAGCTGCCATAAAAGACAGCCTGGTGGTTGGCCGACAGATCGAAGGCGACGTAGAAGTGGTGTTGCTGGTGGTTCTGGCCGACGGCGAAACCCTGAACGAAGAACTGCTCAAACGCCTGAAAACCCAAATCCGCAAAGGCGCCAGCCCCCGTCATGTTCCTCGCCATATCATCCCGGTGCCAGACATCCCCTACACCCGCAGCGGCAAAAAAGTAGAACTCGCCGTAGCACGCCTGATCAACGGTTCTGCCCGCATCGACAACCGCGACGCACTGGCCAATCCGGAAGCGCTGGATGCTATTCAGGCGTGTTTGCAGGAAGCGGGGTTGCTGCCGAAGGCAGAGTAAGTGGTTTTGCCCCCAGTCTGACGGCTTGTCCGTAAGACTGGGGTTTGGCTCTTTTCAGTGCGACCCCACTCAAGATCAAAATGTACGAATGTTTCGTAAATTCCCACCCATTCCAGCCGCCACCAACGATTGCAGTCCGCACATAATTCGTTCTTATACTAAGATCTTAGCCGCAATTCCCAAAAAAATGTTATCGTAGTAGGCCTAATAAAAGCCACCAACCAGTCACAGCCAGAGCCAGAGGTGCCCAGCACAGCTGGCGGCCGTGGCCGTCCTGAATCCACCCTTTATAGCTCGAGGACGAACATGACAGAGTCAATCACCAAAATTATCTACACACTGACCGACGAAGCGCCAGCGCTTGCCACCCGGTCACTGTTGCCAATCCTGGAAACCTACGCCAAGCCAGCCGGCATTCATTTTGAAACCAGCGACATCTCATTGGCGGCCCGTATTCTGGCCAACTTCCCGGATTACCTCGCAGAAGACCAGCGAGTGCCCGATGCCCTGGCCGAACTGGGTGAATACACCAAAGACCCCAACGCCAACATCATCAAACTGCCGAACATTTCCGCCTCTATTCCCCAGCTGCGCTCCGCCATCAAAGAGCTGAACAAGCAGGGTTATAAAGTCCCGGAATACAAAGAAAACCCGCAGACCGACGAAGAAAAAGACGCCACCACCCGCTATAACAAAGTACTGGGCAGCGCTGTAAACCCGGTGTTGCGTGAAGGCAACTCCGACCGCCGTGCTCCTGCCGCGGTAAAGGCTTTTGCCCGCAAATACCCGCACTCAATGGGCGAGTGGAGCCCGGCATCGCGCACCCACGTAGCGCATATGAAAGGCGGCGACTTCTACTCCTCAGAGCAGTCCGTCACCCTGGACAAAGCCACCAACAGCCGCATTGTGTTCGAGAACACGAAAGGCGAGCAGACCGTTCTGAAAGCCGAACTGCCGCTGCTGGACGGCGAAGTGGTCGACGGCATGAACATGAGCAAAAAAGCGCTGTGCGCGTTCTTCGAAGCGGCTATTAAAGACTGCGAAGACACCGGCGTGATGTTCTCGCTGCACGTTAAAGCCACCATGATGAAAATCTCTCACCCGATCGTGTTTGGTCATGCAGTGAAGATTTACTACAAAGAACTGTTTGACCAGTTTGGCGATTTGTTCGACGAGATCGGCGTAAACCCGAACAACGGTTTGTCATCCGTGCTTGAGAAAATCAAGCTACTGCCAGAGTCAAAGCAGGAAGAAATTCAGGAAGCATTGCACAAAACCTACGAGCACCGCCCGGAAATCGCCATGGTGGACTCGGTCAAAGGTATCACCAACCTGCACATGCCCAGTGACATTATCGTAGACGCCTCCATGCCTGCGATGATCCGTAACTCTGGCAAAATGTGGGCCCGTGACGGCAAGCTGAAAGACACCAAGGCGGTCATGCCAGAGTCGACTTACGCCACTATTTACCAGGAAGCCATCAACTTCTGCAAAACCAACGGCGCGTTTGATCCCACCACCATGGGCACCGTGCCAAACGTCGGCCTGATGGCGCAGAAAGCCGAAGAATACGGCTCTCACGACAAAACATTTGAAATTAAAGAAGACGGCATTATTCGTGTGATCGCCGAAGACGGCACCGTACTGACAGAGCACAACGTGGAAACCGGCGACATCTGGCGCGCATGCCAGACTAAAGACCTGCCCATCCGCGACTGGGTCAAACTGGCGGTTAACCGTGCCCGAGCCACCGGCATGCCGGCTGTATTCTGGCTGGACGACGAGCGCGCCCACGATGCCCAGCTGATCGAGAAAGTGAACACCTACCTGAAAGATCACGACACCGATGGCCTGGACATCCGCATTATGTCGCCGGTACGTGCTATTCGCTGGACCATGGAACGCCTGATCCGCAGCCTGGACACCATTTCGGTAACCGGCAACGTGTTGCGTGATTACCTGACTGACCTGTTCCCGATTCTGGAGCTGGGCACCAGCGCCAAAATGCTGTCCATCGTACCGCTGCTGAACGGCGGTGGCCTGTACGAAACCGGTGCGGGCGGTTCTGCGCCCAAGCACGTGCAGCAACTGGTTGAAGAGAACCACTTGCGTTGGGACTCGCTGGGTGAATTTCTGGCCATTGCAGTATCGCTGGACGAGCTGGGTGCAAAGCATAACAACCACCGCGCACGTTTGCTGGGCCAAACTCTGGACAAAGCGACCGAAACCCTACTGGAAAATAACCAGTCTCCGTCGCGCTCTACTGGCGAGCTAGACAACCGTGGCAGCCACTTCCACCTGGCTCATTACTGGGCACAGGAATTGGCTGCGCAGGACGAAGACAAGGAATTGAAAACCTTCTTCGCCAAGCTGGCTGAAAAGCTGGGAGCCAACCAGGACAAGATTCTTGAAGAACTGAGAGTGATTCAAGGCAAAGCAGTAAACTTGGGCGGTTACTACCACGCGCCCGCAGGAAAAGTGAACGAAGTGATGCAGCCCAGCGCAACGCTGAACAAGCTGATGGAAGAAGCCCGCGCTTCGGTTTAACACCCTTAGTGTGGCAGCGGCCCGGCAAATAACCCGAGCCGCTGGATTGAAAAACCCGCAAAACGGTCACCGTCTTGCGGGTTTTTTTGGCTATGTCCCAATTAGTTGTTGCGATACTCGACCGGTTGCTTCCAGCAAACAGCATTCGGGAGTTAGCTCAGGGTATCGCTCCAGCAACCGTCGCCAACCCAAGTAGTTCTTCAGGTATTTGGTCGCCACACCATGGAACCGAATCATCCAGTTTTTCAATCGACTGTCGTACGCATTGACGTTCTGGATATGAAAAGCACCGCGGACACGGGGCCGGCGGGCAGATACAGCCTGGTGCTCGATTCCCGCTTTTTTCGCAAAAGCCCGATAAACCGAGGCCCCGTCAGTACAGAGACAGACATCCGCTGCGACCAACGGCTTGAGTGCGCGGCTGACTTCGATGGCATTGAGCTTTGGCAAGATAAAATCTGCGGTTTCCCCGGTCCGATCACGCACCACCAGCACTGGAATTTGGTCGGGCCCCGTTCCGCGAGTTAGGCTGACTCCGCCCCGCTGACGGGCCTTGCGAGAGATTTTTCGCTGGCCTTTGAAGGACTCCAGAAAGAAGGTCTCATCCGCTTCCACGATGCCGGACTCGCGTAGAGCCTGATGCCCCGCAACCAGAGCCAAGAAGCGGTGGCGCCACAAGAAGGCCGTGTTCTTGTTGATGTGACACTCAGTCGCAGCCTGGCGCACGGTTTTGCCGTCGATTAGCGCCTGAGCGTAGCAGAACCATTGCTCACGTTTACGCAGGCGTGCCAACGGAGTTCCGGTCAACGGATTGCAAGTACGCCTGCATTGGGCGCAACGGTAACGCGGCAGATTGTGGCCTGAGCCGCGATGCCTGGCAATGCGGACAGCAGGTGGGAGAGTGCTCGACGAGCAGCGTGTCCGCCGCGCCCGTATCGGCCTGTTGGAAATAGCGGTGTAGTTGATGCCGCTGGCTGGGTGTCAGCTGGCCTAGTTGCAACATGAGGAAGTGAAAGGCTTTGTCGTTCATGGCATAACCTCCGATGAGGAGATATCTGCTCTAAGTATAGCTGCGCAACAACTAACTCAGACATAGCCTTTTTTTATGGGTAGAGATTTTACCCAGTC
>Ga0314774_1000019_pt1 | contig 149423 bp, 136 predicted proteins | sample MetaGCBIA2018_FD_204515 | JGI IMG/M metagenome (GOLD analysis project Ga0314774, IMG submission 204515) | Cryopeg brine microbial communities from Beaufort Sea near Barrow, Alaska, United States - CBIA 2018 | ecosystem: Environmental > Aquatic > Marine > Coastal | place: USA: Alaska... | reverse complement strand
GGCATTGCTGCCAGTATTGGTGACGGTCTTCAGTGGTCATCGCTGATTCCTCGTGGTTGTTACGATGGAATCAGTGTGGCGCGGTCAGGTTGGGCAAAACAGGTGCTGATTTATTGGCGCTTACGCTCGTTCCACAGCAGCATAGGCAGGCCTCCACAATTGTTAAACGTACTGTAGCGCCTAGCTACGACAAGCCATGTCGCCACAGCGCCACAAACGTAAATAAGTAGTGATTTTTTACACTCCCTTGCTGGCGGGGTTACATGTCCAGCGGCTAATACCCATGGCTCGATACGCCGCCAATAGCCCGATGAAAGGGTTTTCCTGATAGAATTGGCGCTTGAAACAAGCCATTCGCGCCACGCATTCGGAATCCGTAAAACGGTCAGAATTGAGTATTTAATGATTACCAACGCACCTTCAGAAAACCGGACTAATCTCTCCGCAACGCCTGCAAACACCGGGCCTGAGCCATCCCGTCGCTTCTGCGTGGCCCCGATGATGGATTGTGCCCACACATAAAAATAATAAATATAATTCAGTTACTTATGAAATTATAATTTTGCTATTAGCACTGTAGGAGCACTGCTCGAAATTTTAGCCTCTTGAAAATCCAAATTCTTTAGGAGGCAGGGCCGCGCTGACCCCTGCCCCGCGCAACTTATCTGATAAACCGTTTCATCCCATCAAGCAGCTCTGTTAACAGCCGCCTATCCAGTTCTGCTGCGCTCTCGATGTAAAAAATGGTCACTTTGATTACGGCGATGATGAATGCTTTGCCCAACATAAAAACCCCTTAAATCAGGTAGTTCGGTTATGCGCTTCAGTAGCGCAACTCAATACTAACCACCCCAGATGCGAAAAATTTAAATCACGGTGAAATAGTACGAGAGTTTTTTCTGCTCGTTTTACACCCTTTTACATTTGACCTTGCTATCCTCGAAATTAAAGGCTCATGCATGGAGCTGCATCCACCATAAATTTAAGGGACTAAATCATGGACAATTCCGAGCAAGCCAAGTACCCAGCGTTACGAATCATTGCAGCTTGGTACAAGGTTTTTGGCTATTTGGTTGGAGGGATACTTGTAATATACGGCGTTATTTTGAGTTTTGGCGATGGGTCGACATCTGTTGGAATCGGCGTTCTTTTGGGTGGTCTCGCTTTCGTGGTTATTTCGGTGGCAACCGCAGAGATTATTCAGGTCTTTCTCGACACTGAAACGCACACAAGGAACAGCGCAGATTTGTTGGGTCAGCTTGTCGATTTGAATAAGAAGAATGCCCGGCCAGCGCCAGCGCCCGCAGAAATAATGAAGCGGCCGATGCCAGCTCGGAAAGCCAATGAAGCTCAAGCGCAATCTATTAAAAACCTGATTCATCACCTTCACAAAGACGGGCTTTCCGACGATGAAATCGTTCGGGAGCTGAAGGCGGAGAACATGCCGACGTTAGACGGCGCGACCAGCTGGAACGCCAGTGCGGTGACGCAGGTATTGTCGCCGAACTGAAGCCCACGTTCGTAAAAGGAACTGGAAGATGAAAAAATCCGGCATTCTGGTTGCCTCATTAATGATGCTTCCGGCAGCAAGTAGTGCAGCTGTTTACCAGTGTGATAAAGATGGCCAGGCAGTGTTTTCTGATGTCCCGTGTGGGCCGAATGCTCAGGAGTTAGACCACACGCCAGCACCAGCTTTGGGTGGACAGTTTGATACCCATTCGAACGCCTACTCTAGCACCCGGCCGCAACCTAAAACGCAAGCAAAAAAAGCAAATCCTTGCCCGCATATTGATTCAACAACTCTCCGACGTCTGAAAATTCAGAATAAGATTCGCAGGGGCATGCTTCCAGCTGATGTCCGCAAGTCTTGGGGCGCGCCCGGTAGCGTCAGGACAGGCGGTACGACGCAGTGGGCGTATCATTATTCCGGTGGCAGCTCTAATTACGTGTATTTCCGCGACGGCTGCGTTTCGGATTTTTCAAGCTACACCCGTAATTACTGATTTACACATACTGCGTTCTGCTCGGTAGGTTCGGCGCTTCACCTATGATCTGCTCGCCTTCTACCCACGCTTTCCCGCCGGCGGCCACAAGTCCGCCCTTGAGCCTCACAGTTTGCCCATCCCTTCGGGTTGCTAAGCTGGGCACTTACCACGGGTAACGGATGCGCCCGGCATTCCCTGTGCCGGACGCATTATTTTGCAGAGAGCTTCGTAAGAATTATTTTGAATTTTCGCCCCGCCGAAACAAAGTGCACAAACGACAGTGTAAGCAGGCCAGTTGCCACAGCAGCAACCAATCTCTGCCAGTCACCCGTAAGGAAGTGAGCCGTTAACGCCGTAACCGCCACCGCTAACCACAAGGTAGCCGTTAAAAGAATCTCTGACACTAAGCGATTATAATGTCCAGTTTTTCTAAGGTTCGCAATAAACGGCCTATCAGCAGTCGAAACAAGCAATGAAATGGCTGTCATCGTAAAACCTATGAGAGTTCCAGACAACGCCACCATCGTTGTAGCCGTTAACCGAGGGTCAGCGATAAACTGCAACCCCTTCCAAGCACCAAAACCAACAGCAGCAGGCAAAACAATATTACTTAATACGAACGCCAGGCTGCCCAATAACTTCATAAACTGTATCCCGCTCGCCTTCGAATGCAGAATTGAGTGCTGCATATATCGACTCCTTCATTGGATACTTACCTGCCATAGAGACATTCTGAACCGACAGAATACGATCGGCTATCAGGTCTATAGGGTGCTCAATTCCATTTTCTTCGACATTCACTTTAAGAGATCGCGCATACCCTGAGCGCATAAATGCTGTAGCTGCTTTCTTCATTCTATCAGCCAGTGCTCTTTTTTCCTTGTCGCCACTTCTACTATCAGACGTAATAGACAGCCCAACACTCGAACCACCTGCCGTTGAGAGCTGATCAAGAAGACCTTTGCTCCAATCATCATCTGGGTACATGTCAGGGTTAGTGGGCCGCGCAAAAGTCACTTTCAGAGCTGTTAAGTTAGCACCGGGTTTCATGAGTCTGTCAACCACATCTCGCTGCAGAACAGGGTCGAACGTGAGCGTTTCCCCAGCTATGTCACTAATGTACCGAGCCAGCTTAGCTGGGCGGCTTCCATGGCCGTTTTGCTCAAAGATCAAAAGCGAATCTGATAAACGAAAGTTGAAATGATTTTTTTCAATCAGGCCTTCGTCCTGCGTTAAATCTAGCTCTCTTTCCTTGCCGCCGGCCTGGCCCGCATGGGGAATCTGGTCTGAGCGAAACTTTGCAAACACTCCGCGAATTGTGTTGCCGTCCGCCAGTTGCTCTACATCCCGAATCTCGAACAAATACTTACCTTCGCTCCAAGCAGGACCGCTCGTGGTACCAACGTATTTTTTAAAGAAGCTACCAAGCTCGAAAACAGAATCTACGGCAACATTACTTACGAAAAATCCGATTGTTATCTTTTTCTGACCTTCAGGGAGCATCCATTACCTCACAGAAATTCAAATAATTTATGAAAAACAGTTCATAAATAGCAGTGAATCATCCATTTTTTGGCCTGAAAGTCCAGTCATCATACTTGTCGTGAATTTCCTGCCGGCTTAAATGCTTATAACGCTGCAGCGATGACCAAGTAGTGTGGCCGCTTACGCCCGACACCCGCGGAATATCCCAGCCCCTCTCAAACAGCCAGCTGATGCACTCGTGCCGCAGGTCGTGAAAGTGCAGGTCTTTGATGCTCAGAAACTTGCACCATTCGGTAAAGCGAACACTGATAGACCGGCCATTAAACGGGAAAATTCTCTCATCGATTTTCGGTTGCGCCTGGATGATCATCCACGCCTCATCCGGCAGATACACGCGCCGGTGATTGCCGGTTTTGTGTGATGGGTGTTTCATGTCCGGCACGATAACGCTTCGGGTGCGCTCATCCAGATCCGTCCAGAGTATGCGGGTAATCTCATCCTGGCGGCGCGCAGAGAAAAGCGCGAACAGAATCACATCGGTAGTGCGTATGGTGCGGCGGTGCGCAGTGGTTTTGCCGTACTCGAGTATCTTTTCCAGCTCCCCCAACGTTGGCCGCCGGCTGCGCTGCGCGGGCTTTGCTACTAACCGTTCACGCCGGCAGGTTTCGGCAGCATCGTTCAGGGCTTCCAATGCTGCAGGAATTCCCCACGCGCTACGCGCCGTTTTGAACACGCCACGCATCCATATCAAATCATTGGAGGCGGTATCGGGCTTTACGGTTTTGATCCGGTCGACAATGTGTGCAACAAAATCACGGGGCTGTATTTCAATCGCATCGAGCTTTGCAATCTTATAAGTCTGCAGCCGCACCAGGTCCGCTTCTTTGCTGCGACCAAAGCCAACGCCGAATTCATCCGCGTAACGTTTGATCAGCTCACCGATCGTAACGCCCCGGTGCCGCGCCTGGTCCAGTGCGCCGGGCGCCTGCAACTGAAGCTCCAGCTTCGCCGCCCATTCTTTCGCTAATGCCTTACGATCAAACGTGCGGCTTTGCTGATAAACTATCTTTCCCTGGCGCCGAACACGCACATCAGCCCGCCAGGATTTGGTACCGTCACGCCGAGTACGCGGAATAATTGAAGCCACAGTGCTACACGTCTTTATTTTGTAGGATATTTGTAGCACTGAGAATATTAAAACGGCATAAAACAGGCAATAAATGGTTAATAATAGCAACACAAGAACACCCCTAAATCAGACTATAGAGCCCGTAAACACAGGCACAGAGCCTTCTAGGCGGTTCAGCGTCGCACCGATGATGGAATGGACTACCCCGCATTATCGTTACATGGCGCGCCAGCTCAGCACGCACGCACTGCTGTACACCGAAATGGTCACTACCGGTGCTTTGATCCACGGCGATACCGAGCGTTTTTTGCACCACAACGCGGCAGAATATCCGCTGGCGTTGCAGTTAGGTGGCAGCAATGCCGGCGAACTGGCGCATTGTGCGGGCCTGGCGCAGCAGTTCGGGTTTAGCGAGGTCAATCTGAATGTGGGCTGCCCCAGTGACAGGGTGCAGAACAATATGATCGGCGCCTGCCTGATGGGCCATCCGGATATTGTAGCTGAAGGCTTTAAGGCAATGCAGGCGGCTACGGACATTCCGGTCACGGTGAAACACCGCATTGGTATTAATGGCCGCGAGTCCTGGGATGAGCTGTGCGGCTTTATTGAAACGGTGGCAGCCGCGGGCTGTAAAACCTTTATTGTTCACGCCCGTATCGCGGTTCTGGAAGGGCTGAGCCCGAAAGAAAACCGCGATGTGCCGCCGCTGAAGTACGATTGGGTGTATTACTTGAAAGCCAAGTATCCGCAGCTGGAAATCATCATTAACGGTGGCATAAAAACCGTGGATGAATGCCACCAGCATCTGGCCCATACCGATGGCGTTATGCTGGGCCGCGAGGCGTACCATAACCCGTGGATTCTGACGCAGGTAGACAGCGAGTTTTTCGGCGAGCCGGAAAAGACTGTTAGCCGCCATGACACTCTGGAAGCCATGTATCCGTTTATTGAACAAGAACTGGCGCGTGGTGTGTATCTGGGCCATATTTCAAGACACATGCTCGGATTGTTCCATGGTGTTCCGGGTGGGCGCCAATTCCGCCGTTACATCAGCGAAAATGCTCACAAACCGGGCGCCGGGCTAGATGTTTTGCGCGAGGCCCTGGCCAAGGTTCCACAAACGGGAATTGCCACCGTATTTACCGAAGCGTAATGCCATTTAATGGCTGAATAACCTTTGGTTGTCTTGTTCGGACTGCGGTGGCCCGTTACTGTAGTGATTCGTACTTTTTTAATACCAACATAACCGACGTAGCAGGACATCAGCGCGAATGAGCAACAAGCTTGAGCAACTGAGAACCATGACCACCGTCGTGGCTGACACCGGCGATCTGGATGCCATTGCCGCCTGGCGCCCGCAAGATGCCACCACCAACCCGTCACTTCTGCTCAAGGCCGTTGAGTCTGACGCTTACCAGCCGATGGTCGACAAGGCCATTGCCGCGGCAAAACGCCAGGCCGGCGCAAGTTCGGGCCGACTTGGTCTGGCTACCGATATTCTGGCGGTGTTGGCTGGCGGCGAAATTCTGCAGCTGATTCCTGGCGTGGTGTCTACCGAGGTAGACGCCCGCCTGTCGTTTGACACCATCGGTACACTGTCGCGCGCAAGGCGGATGGTAGAGCTTTATGACCAACAGGGTATAGATACCCAGCGCGTGCTGATCAAGATCGCCGCCACTTGGGAAGGCATCAAAGCCGCCGAGCAGCTGGAAAAAGAAGGCATTCGCTGCAACCTTACTCTGCTGTTCTCGTTCGCCCAGGCCGTTGCCTGTGCACAGGCCGGGGTGGCACTGATTTCACCGTTTGTTGGCCGTATTATGGACTGGCATCTGGCAAACAGCGGTCGCGACAGTTTTCCAGCCAGTGAAGACCCAGGCGTGCTGTCGGTGGCGCGTATCTACAATTACTACAAAACCAACGATTTCAACACCGCGGTGATGGGCGCCAGTTTCCGCAACATCGGGCAAATTGAAATGTTGGCCGGCTGTGACCGGCTGACCATAAGCCCGGCGCTGATGCAGGCGCTCCAGAACGAAACGGGTTTACTTGAACGCAAACTGAGCCCGGAAGGCGCCCGCTCCAAAGACAAGCGCAGCCACATGGATGAAAAGCAGTTCCGCTGGGATTCAAACACCGATGCCATGGCGACCGAAAAGCTGGCAGACGGCATTCGGCTCTTTGCCGCCGACCAGCTAAAACTGGAAGCGCGGATACGCCAACGGGCTGAAGCCATCGCCTAAGCTCTTGAATTCGAGCAGGCCCTTTAATAACCCGGAATACATACAGGCTCGGCACCGCGCGGAAGCTGCGCAATAAACCTTGAGGACACACCATGCTAGCCATTCTTCATCCTGACACACCAATGGACAGCGAGGCTTATCGCACCACGTTGAATTTCCTGGAAAATTTACCAGGCGTTTCAGTACGCGTCCACGAAATTCAAGGTGCCACACAGCGGTTAACCGAAGTGTATTTGCTGGGCAACACCAAGGGCCTTAACAAAGAAGACATAGAAGCGCTGCCGGCGGTCGAACGGGCTATCCGCATTTCCGAAGATTACCGAATTCTGGGACGCCATAAAGACAACAATCGTCAAAACGGCTTTACCTACAACGGCGTGGAATTCAACCAATCCAACCTGAATATTTTTGCTGGCCTGTGTGCGGTGGATGTGCCCGAACACGTCGAGCAAATGATGCAGGCGCTGGAACAGCACGGCGAAGTGTGTACCCGCATGGGTGCGTATAAGCCACGCACCAACCCCTATTCGTTTCAGGGCCATGGCAAGGGCTGCTTGCCATGGGTGTTTGAAAAAGCCGGCAAGCACGGTATTAAGGTGGTGGCCATGGAAATTACCCATGAAAGCCACATTGAAGAAATTGATAACTGTCTGGAAAAGCTGGGGCGCCCTACCGGCGTCATGCTGCAAATTGGCACCCGCAACACCCAGAACTTTGAGCTTCTGAAGGCCATTGGTCGCCAGAGCACCTACCCGGCGCTGCTTAAGCGTGGCTTCGGCATTACCTTGAACGAGTCTTTGAACGCGGCGGAATACCTGGCGTCGGAAGGCAATGCTAACGTCATTTTCTGCCTACGCGGTATGAAAACCGAAGCGGGCCAGCCCCACCGCAACATGGTAGATTTCGCCCACGTACCCACGGTAAAACGCCTGACCCGCATGCCGGTGTGCATTGACCCGTCCCACTCTGTTGGCAGCCGTGACCGCGCGCCGGACGGCATTCTGGAAGTGATGCACGCCACCGCACAGGGTGTTGTAGCTGGCGCCAACATGGTGTTGGTAGATTTCCATCCAAAGCCGGAAAAAGCTCTGGTAGACGGTCCTCAGGCGCTGTTGATGAACGAATTGCCGGCGTATCTGGAAGACATCCGCCTGTGCCACGACACCTGGAAAAAACGCCAGGCAATTTATAAGACTGTTAAGGATTCGCTGGCCAAATGATTGTATACGGACACCGCGGTGCCAAAGGTGAGGCTCCGGAAAACACTCTGGAAGGCTTTGCACATGCCTATCGCCAGGGCATACGCCATTTTGAGCTGGATCTGGTGCTGTCGAAAGACGGCATTCCCGTGCTGGTACACGATTTAACGGTGAATCGTACAACCACGTTTAAAGGTAATGTCAGCGATTACACTCTGGCAGAACTGACCGGTATGGACGCCCGCCGTAACGTCAGTTCCTGGCCGAGCCCGGTAGGCATTCCCAGCCTGGATCAGTTGCTGGATCAGTTTGACGATCTTGAACACTTGCAGCTGGAAGTAAAAAGCGATAAATCCCCGCGCATGAATGTGCTCAGCAACCGGCTAACGGAAATCATTCAGGCAAGACGGCTTTATGACAAAGTGGCCGTAACCTCGTCTGATGTTCATTTTTTGAAGGAAATTCGCCGGCGTAATCGCAATATTCGGTTGGGGCTGGTGGCAGAGCGCAAGTTTCCGCGGCCGATGACCATTGCCAGCCGTCTGGAAGTGGAATACTTGTGCATCAACTGGAAGTTGCTCAGCAAGGAGCTGGTGGAGCATGCCCACCGCAAGGGTATGCACGTATCGGCGTGGACAGTGAACCGCATTTTCGACATGCTGGAACTGGAAAAAATGGGGGTAGACAGCATTATTACCGACTACCCGACCAGCACCATGACCTACTTTGACAATCGTAGCCGTTACCGGCGGGCTCTGCCCGACAACAGTAGTGTCACTGCGACGGGCACTCAGCAGGCGGCGGGCACTCACTAAAACCGTTAGAAAATCCGGTTCAGTCCGTTCAGCGCTGCTACCCGATAGGCTTCTGCCATGGTCGGGTAGTTGAAGGTAGTATTGATAAAGTAGTTTAGAGAGTTTGCTTCACCTTTCTGGTTCATGATGGCCTGGCCGATGTGAATAATCTCTGCAGCTTGGTCACCAAAACAGTGAATACCCAAAATTTCACGGGTTTCACGGTGAAACAGAATTTTCAACATGCCCACCGCCTCCCCGGTAATCTGCGCCCGTGCCAAGTCCTTGAAGAACGCCTGGCCCAGTTCGTAGGGCACTTTTGCTTCGGTCAGTTCGCGCTCGGTTTTACCCACCGAACTGATTTCCGGAATGGTATAAATACCGGTAGGCACGTCTGACACAAAGCGGAAGTAGTCGTCTTGGACAATGTCAGAGGAGGCAGACCGGCCCTGGTCATAGGCGGCACTGGCCAGGCTGGGCCAGCCAATAACATCGCCGACAGCATAGATGTTCTCTACCTCGGTGCGGTAATGGTCGTCTACCGCCAGTTGGCCGCGGCTATTCGCCTGCAAGCCAATATTTTCCAACGCCAGCTTGTCGGTGTTACCGGTGCGACCGTTACACCATAGGAACGCATCCGCCCGAATTTTCTTGCCAGATTTAAGAGACAACACCACGCCGCTGTCGTCACCGTCTACGGACTCGTATTCTTCATTGTGCCGCACCAGAACGCCATTGTTGCGCAGGTGGTAACTCAGGGCGTCGGAAATATCGTCATCCAGGAATTGCAGCAAGCGGCTGCCCGGGTTGATTAAATCCACTTTCACGCCAAGCCCGGCGAAGATAGAGGCGTACTCCGAACCAATCACCCCTGCGCCATAAATAATCAAGGTCCGCGGCGTGTGGGATAGGCTCAGAACGGTGTCTGAGTTGTAAATACGGTGATGACGAAAGTTCAAATCCGGCGGTAAATAAGGGCGCGAGCCCGAAGCAATAATTGCTTGCTTGAAGTGCAGGATTTCCACGCCTTTGCTGCCGCGTACTTCCAACTGGTTTGTATCAACAAACGAGGCGCTGCCGTTGATCAAGTCAATACGGTTGCGGGAATAAAATTGAGTGCGCTGTTTAACCTGCGTGCCGATCACTTTTTGAGCATTCTGCAAAACACGCGGAAACGAGAACCAGCGTGGTTCGCCGATGTCGCGGAACATTTGGTTGGTGTTAAAGGTAATGATCTGCTTGACCGAGTGGCGCAGGGCTTTCGACGGAATGGTACCCCAGTGGGTACAGTTGCCGCCTACGGTGGTTTTATCTTCAACAATGGCTACGCGCTTGCCGTTTTTCGTTGCGTTCATCGCAGCGCCTTCGCCGGACGGTCCGGCGCCGATAACCACTACGTCGTAATGATGCTCTGGCATACCCGCAGTAACTCCTTATCTGGGTCGCAAATTATACGTTATTGTCTGTTTTCGCTCAGCTTTTAGGACGAGTGGCATCGGAGCCCAGACTGCTATCTGCTTCGCCCCCAACGCGTTCGGTGTTTTCTTCACATTTCTGGGTGTTGCCGCCGCATATATCACAAGAGGAGCTGATGCCCAGTGCGCCAATGCCACCGCAGGTACCGCTGATCGGTTTGCGGCCAAAAATAACGCCCACCGACATGCCCGCTACCAGCAGAATCACAATAAAAAACACCAGAAAAAAAGTACCCATGCTGTTCTCCCGCTACTGGGTTATAAAGGATGAAAATGCCGGTGTGTAGTGGGTTTCAAACCCCGCCTCACCGCGCACTATAAAATAAGCCGGTATATTCTCGCGGACCGCCAACGCCATGGCATCTTCGAATCCCATGACATTAAAACCGGTAGCCAGAGCGTCAGCGCGCATACAGTTTTCCGCAATCACTGTGACCGACGCCAGGTTGTGGGTAATCGGTTTACCAGTTTTCGGGTCCAGTGTATGGGAGTAACGCTGTCCGTCAAATTCGTAATAGTTACGATAGTCGCCGGAAGTAGCCAGGGCACGATCATTCCGGACACTGTCCACAGCTAAGGCTCCGCCCACCACTCCACCCAACGCGACTATGCGATTCACCTGCTCTGCGGCATCTCCGGGTGTTTCGATGGCCAAGCGCCAGGCCGAACCATCGGGCTTCAGCCCTCCAACACTGACTTCACCGCCGATTTCGACCAAATAACCGCTAATGCCTTCTGCTGCCAAATAGCGGGCGACTTCGTCAACGCCGTAGCCTTTGGCAATAGCACTTAAATCCAGATACTGCGCTTCACTGGTACGTATGCCGGGGGGCTGGTCGCGCAGCTCGATTTTTTCATGACCGGTACGCGCTAATATTCTGGCCAACGTGGCCTCGTCTGGCATTTTTTCTGGCCGCGCATCCGGGCCAAACCCCCACAGATTGACCACAGGGCCTATAGTGATATCAAAGGCGCCGTCAGTGAGCGCTGACACCGTTTCCGCTTCCAGCAGCACGGTATACAAAGGGGCTGACAACGCGGTCCAATCGGACTGGTCTGGCAGCGTATTAAAGCGTGACAGTTCTGAATCCTCGCGCCAGGTCGACATGGCTGCGTCTACGCTCTCCAGAGCCTGTTCAATACCGCCGGCAAGCTCCCGAAGCCTGGGCTGGTCCTCTTCCATCACCACGCTGATGTGGTAACGGGTGCCGAAGATCGGCCCGGAGATTTCCCAGATCTGTTGTTCCGGCTTAAACGAACAACCCGCCAAGGCCGCCACAACCAGTGCAAAAAACACACTGATCATGACCGCCCGGGCGGGTTTAACCATGTTGAATAACATCGGTATTTTACTAGCCTCCGAAGTCATCCAACATGATGTTTTCATCTTCTACGCCCAAATCTTTCAGCATCTTGATAACCGATGCGTTCATGATGGGCGGCCCGCACATGTAAAACTCGCAGTCTTCGGGTGCCGGGTGATCTTTCAGATAGTTTTCAAACAGCACATTGTGGATAAATCCGGTGTCACCATTCCAGTCGTCGTTTGGCTGGGGGTCAGACAAAGCCACGTGCCACTCAAAGTTATCGTTTTCTTTGGCCAGGCCGTCAAAGTCTTCGACGTAGAACATTTCCCGTACGCTACGTGCGCCATACCAGAAGCTGATCTTGCGCTTGGAGTTCAGCCGCTTGAGCTGATCAAAGATGTGGGAACGCATGGGCGCCATACCGGCACCGCCGCCCACAAACACCATTTCCGCATCGGTCTTCTTGGCGAAGAACTCACCAAACGGACCCATCACGGTCATCTTGTCCCCTGGTTTCAAATCAAACACAAAACTCGACATGATTCCCGGGTTGTGGTCGGTGCCCGGAGGTGGCGTGGCGATACGGATGTTAAACTTCAGCACGCCCTTCTCTTCCGGGTAGTTGGCCATGGAGTAAGCACGGATCGTATCCTCCTTGTTGATGGCCTTGTAGCGCCAAATATCGTGCTTGTTCCAATCTTCACGGAACTCTTCTTCAATCGCAAATTCCTTGAAGTCGATTTCGTACGCCGGACATTCCAGCTGTACATAACCGCCAGCACGAAAGGCAACTTCTTCACCCTCTGGCAACTTCAGAATCAATTCTTTGATGAAGGTGGCCTGGTTGTGGTTGCTCACCACTTCGCATTCCCACTTCTTAACACCGAAGAACTCTTCCGGCACTTCAATTTTCATGTCCTGCTTTACCGGAACCTGGCACGACAGGCGCCAGCCTTCTTTTTCTTCCCGGTTAGTGAAGTGGGTTTTTTCGGTGGGCAGCATCGCGCCGCCGCCTTCAAAAACCTTGCACTTACACTGGGCGCAGGTGCCGCCGCCGCCACAGGCAGACGACAGGAAAATACCGCTGCCGGCCAGTGTGTTCAGTAGCTTACCGCCGGCTTCGGTTTGCACCGTGTGCTCGGGGTCGTCGTTAATTTCGATGGTCACATCACCGGTACTGACAAGCTTGGAGCGGGCCGCGAGAATAATCGCAACCAGCGCCAAGACAATCACGGTGAACATGACTACGCCGAGAATAATTTCTGTATTCATGGTCTCGCCTTTTCGTTTATCCGAATCACCGGGTGAATTACAGGGAAATGCCGGAGAAAGACATAAAGCCCAATGACATCAAACCCACGGTAATAAAGGTTATGCCCAAGCCACGCAGGCCTTCCGGTACATCGCTGTACTTGAGTTTTTCCCGAATGCCGGCCAAAGCCACAATCGCCAGTGCCCAACCTACGCCGGCGCCGAAACCGTACACCACACTCTCACTGAAGGTGTAGTCGCGCTCTACCATGAAAAGGGCTGCACCCAAAATGGCGCAGTTCACGGTAATAAGCGGCAGAAACACCCCAAGTGCGGCGTATAGCGCAGGTATGTACTTGTCCAAAACCATTTCCATGATCTGCACAATCGCTGCGATTACACCAATGTACGTAATCAATCCCAAAAAGCTCAGGTCTGTGTTGGGCAATCCGGCCCAAGACAACGCACCTTCACGCAGGATGTTGTTGTAAATCAGGTTGTTCACCGGCACGGTAAGGGTTAGAACCACCACAACGGCAATACCCAGACCGGTTGCGGCTTCAATTTTCTTGGAGATCGCCAGGAAGGTGCACATACCCAGGAAGAAGGCCAGAGCCATGTTTTCAACGAAAACGGCCTTAATCAGCAGGCTGATGTAATGTTCCATCAGAAGGCCTCCTTATGGGTGTGGCGTGACATTTTGTAGTCTGCCTCCTCCACCTGTTCTGGTTTCCAGGCACGCAAGGCCCAGATGGCCAGGCCGATAATAAAGAACGCGCTGGGCGGCAACAGCAGCAGCCCGTTGGGGACGTACCATCCGCCCTGGCTGACAGGCACCATCAGGGTAACGCCAAATAGCGAACCGGCACCCAGCAACTCACGGAAGAAGGCGACGAACAGCAACATCACCGAGTAGCCCATGCCGTTACCGATGCCGTCAAGAAAGCTCAGCCAGGGGCCATTCTTCATGGCGAAACCTTCAGCGCGACCCATAACGATACAGTTGGTAATAATCAGACCAACGAATACCGACAGCTGCTTCGACACTTCATAGGCGTATGCCTTTAGCAACTGATCCACCACGATAACCAGAGAAGCAATAATGGTCATCTGGGCGATGATGCGAATACTGTTCGGAATCTTCGCCCGCACCAGCGATACCGCCAGGTTGGAAAACGCAGTTACCGCAGTAACGGAAAGACACATAACAATGGTGACGTTCATGCTGGTGGTTACCGCCAACGCTGAACAGATACCCAAAATCTGCAACCCAATCGGGTTGTTGCTGAAAATCGGTTCAAACAGAACCTGTTTCGCGGTCATTTCGGACATGATCAGACCTCCCCTTCACGAAGTTTCTTGAGGAACGCCGCGTAGCCACGATCACCCATCCAATAATTCACCAGATGCTCTACACCGCGACTGGTCAAGGTGGCACCAGAAAGCGCGTCCACTTTGTGTTGCTTGTTCGCAGTATTGGCATCAACACCGCCTTTTACCAGGCGGATCTGCGGCTCGGTTTTGTTTTCGTCGTAAAGCTGCTTACCCACCCACTGGGACTTCCAGCGCGGGTTATCCACCTCACCACCCAGGCCCGGCGTTTCCGCGTGGGCGTAAAAGCCCAGACCTTCGATGGTGTTCAGGTCGCCCTCAAGAGACACAAAGCCATACAAAGTGGACCACAAACCATAACCGTGAACCGGCAGTACAACGCGCTTGACCTGATCGCCTTCGCGCAGCAGATACACCTTGGCTACATTAGGACGACGCTTGATGCCCGCCAGGTCTTCCTTGGGAGGAATCTTGGTGGACATATCCGGGTTAGACGCGGCTTTGTACATGTCGTACTTCATCGGGTCTTGAACATTGACCGATGCAGGCTCAACAAAGGCGCCAGAATCCAAATCTACCAGGCGAACATCAAAACGGGTGAAGATATCTTCGATCTGCTCGGCACTGGCGGCTTCCGGCAACATGCCCGAGGCTGCCAGAATATTGGTTTTGATGTCCAGGTTCTGATTTTTGATCTGAGCCGGGCGCAGCATTACTGCGGCGGTCGACACGATAACTGAAAACACGATACTCAGTACCAAAGCGACCATTAACGTTCTGGCGACTGTTTCTTTAGCTTTAGCCACGAGCGAGCCTCCGTTTAACATTGGCCTGAACAACGTAGTGGTCCATCAGCGGGGCAAACAGGTTGGCGAATAGAATCGCCAGCATGATGCCTTCGGGAAAGGCCGGGTTTACGACACGTATCAGAACGGTCATCACGCCCACCAAAATGCCGAAGCACCAGCGGCCGGTGTGGGTCATGGCAGACGATACCGGATCTGTCGCCATAAACATCATACCAAAGGCAAACCCACCAATCACCAAGTGCCAGTGTGCCGGCACGGCAAACATGGGATTCGTTTCTGACCCCACCACATTCATTAGCAACGAAGTGGCAATCATGCCCAGCAATACGCCCCCAACAATGCGATAAGAGGCTATTTTCATGATCAGCAGCACAGCGCCACCTGCCAGCACAGCCAGGGTTGAGGTTTCACCCATAGAGCCCTGAATGGTCCCCATGAATGCGTTCGCCCAACCAATCTGGCTTTCCAGAGCTTCAACACCGCCGCTAGCAGCCCAGCTCAGGGATGTCGCGCCGCTAAAACCGTCGACCGCTGTCCATACCGTGTCACCGGAGATCTGCGCGGGGTAGGCGAAGTACAAGAAAGCACGGCCGGTCAGCGCTGGGTTGAGGAAGTTTTTGCCAGTTCCGCCAAACACTTCTTTACCGATCACGATACCGAAGGTAATGCCCAAAGCCACTTGCCACAAAGGCACGGTAGGCGGGCAAATCAGCGCAAACAAAATCGAGGTTACGAAAAAGCCCTCGTTGATTTCATGGCGACGCACGGTGGCAAACATCACTTCCCAGAACCCGCCGACAATAAAGGTCACCGCGTAGATGGGAATAAAATAGGCCATACCGTAGATGAAATTATCCAGCAAGCCAGCACCCGCGCCGGTTACCGCCAAAGCGTTAATAAACGCCGTGCGCAAACCGCCGTCTCCGATCAAAGCCTCCGGGTTGGTGGCCAGGTAGCTGTTGGCCTGAAAGCCGATGTTCCACATACCGAAAAACATGGCCGGAAAGGTGCATAGCCACACTGTGATCATGATGCGTTTCAGGTCAATGCCATCACGCACGTGAGAGGTGGATTTGGTGACCGAACTGGGCGAGTAGAAAATGGTGTCTACCGCTTCGTAGAGCGCGTACCAACGCTCGTGACGACCACCTTTTTCAAAATGATGCTCGATTCCGTCGAGAAACTGTCGGATAGCCATAACTTAGCCCTCGATCTCGATGCGGGTCAGGTTCTCTCGGAGAATTGGCCCGTATTCATATTTACCCGGACACACGAAGGTGCACAGAGCCAGATCTTCTTCATCCAGTTCCAGCGCGCCCAGTTTCTGGGCCATTTCCGTGTCACCGACAATTAACGCCCGCAACAGCTGGGTTGGCAATATGTCCAACGGCATGACGCGCTCGTAAGCGCCCACTGGAACCATCGCTCGCTCGCTGCCGTTGGTGCTGGTATTGAAGTTGAATCGTTTGCCACCGGTCAGTTTTGACAGGTAGATGTTCAGCGTCGAGAATTTATTCACACCCGGCGACAGGTAGGCCATGAAGTGCCTGCTATTGCCTTCAGCCAGCACCGACACCTGATTGGCGAAGCGCCCTAAGTAGGCGCAGGTGCCTTCGGCCCGTCGGCCGCCAAACACTGAGCCCGATATCGGACGCAGTTCGCAGTCGGTTTCGGTTTCGCCATCCAACAACTCAACCAGACTGGCTCCTAAACGTGTACGAACCAAGCGAGGCTTCAGAGCTTTTGGACCGCCAATTGAGACAATACGCTCAATCGGAAGTTCACCGGTGACGAACAGCTTGCCAATATCAATCACGTCCTGGTAATTCACAGACCACACAGTTTTGCTGAGCGATACCGGGTCCAGGTAATGAATATGGGTGCCTACGTTACCGGCAGGGTGAACACCGTCACACTGATTGACTTCAATAGCATCAGATTTGGGCACTGCCACGTTTGAGCCCGGCTTACCTGTTACAAACACCTTGCCGGTGGTCAGTTTGGCAATAATGCTCAGGCCATTTTCAAAGGCCTTGCTGTTTTCGGCAATGATGATGGTAGGGTCTGCGGCCAGCGGGTTGGTATCCATCACCGACACGAAGATTGAATGAGGCGCGGAGTCAATAGCCGGCACTTTGCTGTACGGACGCGTTACCAGCGTCGCCCACAACCCGGATTCGATCAGGTTATCAACAACCTGCTGGCGCTCCAGGCCCGCGATATCGGCTTCGTTGTAACGCGCGAAGATTTCCGCCTCGTTGCCATCAATTTCGATGACAATCGACTGGAAAACCCGACGGTCACCACGGTTGATCTCTTTCACCACGCCCGCTGCCGGTGAGGTGTAACGAACGCCTTCGGTCTTCTTGTCCATAAACAGCAGCGTGCCGCGTTTAACGCGATCTCCTTCCTTCACAACCATCGTCGGCTTCATGCCGTTATAGTCAAAGCCGACAAGTGCCACGTGGCGAATCGGTTTGCCGTCGGTGATGGTCTGTTCGGGGGCGCCGCTGATGGGAAGATCCAGGCCTTTTGTGATCTTTATCATTAGCCTCATCCAATCATCAGAAACTATTCGATGTATTTACCACGCCAGACGCATTACCTCGAACTCCCTGCACATACCTCACCGGTGTGGTGTTGAATGGCTTGCCGTAAAGCGGTTAGCGTTACGCAAGCACAGACCGGTGGCAGAGGAAGGGTAAGAAGCGGGCGTCAGACATATCCAAAATCGCGCTAATTATAGAGAGTCGGGGCCCGCATTTCCACCGCAAAGGCCCACCAGTTTGTTGCTTAAGGTGAAGTGGGTGTGTTTGTGCCGTGCCGAAAAAAAGCCCCGACAGCCAAAACTGAAGGGGCTTTTTTTCACTCATCAGGCAATTACCTTAGAGCCAGCACGACCAACTCAGCCACGAACGCGCTTGGGGAAAATAGGATAGTTGATGCCTGCCATCTGGCTAACAACCCTTATAACCTGTGCGCTGTAGCCGAATTCGTTGTCGTACCAAACGTACAGAATCAGGCGCTTACCGGCAGCAATCGTTGCTTGAGCGTCCACAATACCGGCGTGGCGCGAGCCAACAAAATCGGTCGACACCACTTCTGTGGAGTTTACATAATCAATCTGCTTTTGCAGTTCGGAGTGCAGTGCTATATCACGCAGGTATTCGTTAACGCTTTCTACATCCACCTCTGTCTTCAGATTCAGGTTCAGAATCGCCATGGAGACGTTCGGCGTGGGCACGCGAATGGCGTTACCCGTCAGCTTGCCTTTCAGTTCTGGCAGCGCCTTTGACACCGCCTTAGCGGCGCCGGTCTCGGTAATGACCATGTTCAGCGGCGCACTGCGGCCACGGCGACTGCCTTTGTGGTAGTTGTCGATCAGGTTCTGGTCGTTGGTGTAAGAGTGCACCGTTTCTACGTGGCCATCTTCAATGCCGTATTCGTCGTAGATCGCCTTCAGCACCGGGGTAATGGCGTTGGTGGTGCAAGAGGCGGCCGACAGAATTTTGTCGTCGTCAGTAATCCAGTCGTTATTGATTCCGAAAACAATGTTCTTGATGTCACCTTTGCCCGGCGCGGTCAGCATGACGCGGCTGACGCCTTTGGATTTCAAGTGCAAGCCCAAACCTTCTTCATCGCGCCACATGCCAGTGTTATCAATCACAATGGCATTGTTGATGCCGTACTGGGTGTAGTCCACCTGGTCTGGCCCGGCGGAATAAATTACCTTGATGAAGTTACCGTTGGCGATCAGCGCGGAGTTTTCCGCGTCAACACGAATAGTGCCATTAAAGGGGCCGTGCACGGAGTCGCGACGCAACAGGCTGGCACGCTTTTCCAGATCGTTGTCGGCACCACCATGGCGCACAACAATGGCGCGCAGGCGCAGATTGTTACCGCCGCCGGCTTTTTCAATCAGAATACGGGCCAGCAAGCGGCCGATACGGCCAAAACCGTAAAGCACTATGTCTTTGGTGTCGTTTTGGGCATCTTCTTCCGACTGGGAAGCGTACAAACCTGCGATGGATCCGATTTCCTGGGTAAGAAACTCGTTCAGATCGCCACCAATAGCACGGAATTTAACCGCCAGTTTACCGATATCTACGTGGCCACGTCCCAGTTCCATAGCGTCCATCGCCTGAAGAATGGGCAGGGTGTCGTGTACCGACAACTCGCTGTCTTCTACCTGCCGCACGTAACGGTGGGCGCGAATGATGTCAATCACTGACTGATTAATCACCGAGCGGCCGTAAACCGACGTGACCACGTTGTTACGTCGGTACAGGCGTCCAATTAGCGGGATCATGGCTTCGGCGGTAGATTCGCGCTCTGTCCAGTTCGACAGGTGCTGGTGGATCTGTTCGTGGCTCACGGTTTAAGACCTCTGGATAGAAACGTTTTGGGCATGCAAAGTAAACATGGAAAAAATCGGGTGAGGTATTATCCAATTTAACGCCGCCTACGGCAAATCCAACGCCCGTTTTTGCAGCCACTCGACCCCTCATGCACTGCAGCGGTAGAATGGCCAGCTTATTTACCGGCTCTCGAATTCGAAAAAGGCACATTTTCCAACATGACTAGCACTACCCTGCTTGCCCCGGAGTTTCCAAAAAAGCCTGCCGATCATCGTGTCTGGGGTCAACTACATGGCAGCAGTGACGCTCTGGCCATTTGTGAAAGCGCGCGCAGCCATCAGGGGTTAACCCTGGTGATCACCCGCAGCACCGCCGACGCCATCCGCTTAGAACAGGCAATGCGTTTTTTTCTGGGCCTGCCAGCGGAAGAAGACGGCCCGGCCATAAGCGCCGATGGCCTGGAATTGCTGTCACTGCCAGACTGGGAAACCCTGCCTTACGACCAGTTTTCACCTCATCAGGATATTATTTCACGCCGTATTCGCACCCTGCACCGCCTGCCCTCTACCCAACGCGGCGTGCTCGTCGTGCCTGCGCGCACCCTGATGCACCGATTGCCGCCGGTAAATTACCTGCAGGGCAACACCCTGCTATTGAAAGTTGGCCAGACGCTGGACATCAACAGCTGGCGCTTGCAGCTTGAAGCGGCTGGCTACCGCTATGCCGACAACGTTTACGAGCACGGCGAATACGCTGTGCGCGGCGCCATTCTGGATATTTTCCCTATGGGCGCCAGCCAGCCCTACCGCATTGATTTGTTCGACAACGAAATTGAAACCCTGCGCACCTTTGATCCAGACACCCAGCGCTCGGTTGATCGCATCCAGCAGGTGGAACTGCTGCCGGCGTTTGAATTCCCTTGGGATAAACAAGCCCGTTCGGCGTTTCGCGGGCGCTGGTTCGAGCAATTCCCCAACGCAGACAAAAGCGCGCCTGTGTATCAAGACGTCAGCCAGGGCATCACATCGCCAGGCATCGAATATTACTTGCCACTGTTTTTTGATGCCACCGCCACGCTTTTTGATTACCTGCCGGCCAGCACCCGGGTGTTCACCGCTGACGGCCTGAACGAATCGGTACAGCAGTTCGACAGCGAAACCCGCAACCGCTATGAAGACCGGCGCCACGACCGCGTGCGGCCAATCATGCCGCCAGCCCAGCTATTTTTGCAGCAGGACGAGCTGTTCGGGCTACTCAAGCAGTTTCCACGGGTAACCACACGCACAGCCACCGACGACGGCAACGGCAACGGCAGCGGCAGCGTGAACTGCGCCGCCCTCGAACTGCCAGACATAGCCATGGACGGGCGCGCAGCAGACCCTGCCGGGCGCTTGAAACGGTTCATCACCGAATTCGACGGGCGCATTCTGATTTGTGCCGAATCGTCTGGCCGGCGCGAAGCGCTGATCGACAACCTGGCCCAACAATCCCTGCAACTTCAGGCGCTGGACGGCTGGCAAAGTTTTCTGGATAGCCCGAAATGCAGTTTGGGCATTACCATCGCGCCTATGGAGCAGGGCTTGGTGCTGCCAGACCGTCAACTGGCGCTGATCACCGAAACGGCTCTCTTCGGTGAGCGGGTGCTGCAGCGCAGGCGCCGGGAAAAGCCCACTGAACTGAACGACGACGGCTACCGTGACCTTTCGGAACTGCGTATTGGCTCGCCGGTGGTGCATATTGACCACGGCGTGGGCCGCTATCAGGGTCTGGAAACCATCACCGTGGAAGGTGAAGCCAGCGAATTTCTGATGCTGGAATACGCCGGCAGCGCCAAGCTGTACGTGCCTGTGTCTAGCCTGCATCTGATTTCACGTTACGCCGGCAGCGACACCGAACACGCGCCGCTGCATAAGCTGGGCACCGATCGCTGGAACAACGCCAAGAAAAAAGCTCTGGAGAAAATCCGCGACACCGCGGCTGAGCTTTTAGACGTGTACGCCCGCCGCGAAGCCCGCAAAGGCTTCAGCTTCGAGAACCCGCAGGAAGCCTACCGCACCTTTGCAGCGGGCTTCCCGTTCGAGGAAACGCCGGATCAAGAAGTGGCTATTATGGCAGTGCTGGAAGACATGACCAGCGAACGCCCGATGGACCGATTGATTTGCGGCGATGTGGGCTTTGGCAAAACCGAAGTGGCCATGCGCGCCGCGTTTGTGGCCACCTGGTCTGGCAAACAGGTGGCGGTGTTGGTGCCCACGACTTTGCTAGCGCAGCAACATTACGAATCTTTCCGCGATCGCTTTTCGGATACCGCCGTTAATGTAGAGCTGCTCAGCCGCTTCCGCAGCGGCAGCCAGACCAATAAAGCGCTGGAGGCTATGGAAAACGGCAAAGCCGATATTGTTATTGGCACCCACAAACTGCTGCAAGGCGACATTCGGTTCAAGAATTTGGGCTTGGTGATTATTGATGAAGAACACCGCTTTGGCGTGCAACAGAAAGAAAAGTTAAAGGCGCTGCGGGCTGAAGTCGACATGCTCAACCTAACGGCCACACCCATTCCCCGCACCTTGAATATGGCCATGGGCCACCTGCGTGACCTGTCCATCATTGCAACACCACCAGCGCGGCGACTGTCGGTAAAAACCTTTGTGCGTCAGCGCGACGAACCCATGGTAAAAGAAGCGATTCTGCGGGAAATCCTGCGTGGCGGTCAGGTCTATTTTCTGCACAATAATGTCACTACCATTGAAAAAACCGCAGCAGATCTGCGCCAACTGATTCCCGAAGCCCGCGTTGGCGTGGCCCACGGCCAGATGCGCGAGCGCGATCTGGAACAGATCATGACGGACTTCTACCACAAGCGCTTCAACGTACTGGTGTGTACCACCATCATTGAAACCGGCATAGACGTGCCCACCGCCAACACCATTATTATCGAGCGCGCAGACAAATTTGGCCTGGCCCAGCTGCACCAGTTGCGAGGCCGGGTGGGTCGTTCCCACCATCAAGCCTACGCTTACCTGCTCACGCCACCACCGAAAGCCATTAGCTCCGATGCAAAGAAGCGCCTCGAGGCCATTTCTGAAGCCCAGGATTTGGGCGCCGGTTTTATGCTGGCCACCCAAGATCTGGAAATCCGCGGCGCCGGCGAACTGCTGGGAGAAGAACAGAGCGGGCAAATCGAGAGCATTGGTTTTACCCTGTACATGCAACTGCTGGACGAAGCGGTAAAAGCCATTCGTGAAGGCCGCATACCCAACGCTGAGCTGCCATTGAGCCACGGCACCGAAATGAATTTGCGCATTCCGGCGCTGATTCCAGACGATTACCTGCCAGACGTTCATAACCGGCTGATGTTGTATAAACGCATTGCCAGCGTTTCCAATGATGAACAATTAAAAGAACTTCAGGTGGAAATGATTGACCGCTTCGGATTGCTGCCACAACCGGCTAAAAATCTGATGCGCCAGGCGGCGCTGCGCATGCGCGCCGAGGCCCTGGGAGTGGTTAAAGTAGACGCTGGCAAGGAATGGGCGCGACTGGAGTTTGGCAACAACACCAGCGTGGACCCGTTGGCGCTGATTAAGAAAGTGCAATCCGACCCCGGCGAGTACCGCCTGGAAGGCGCCAACAGTTTCCGTTTTCGGCTGAACGACACCTCAACCAATGGTAAGCTGGATGGCATTGCCGCTATGTTCGATGAACTGGCACCGGCCAAATCCTCAGGCCGGCCCCGATGACTGTTGGAGAAACTGACTTGCATAAACGCCCGGGTTCACCCTTTACCATGACCGCGCTGGTTCTTTTGATATTGGTAGTAGGCGCGCCGCTGGCCCAAGCCAGCGACCGCTATCGCGCGGAATTCGTGATTCTGGAACGCATTATTGCGCCCGAAAACCTGGTCGAGAATATGAGCGGGCAAACGGTCACCCCCACGCCGGTTATTAACAAGGCGCTTTGGGTAACACCTGAGGGCGGTGGACCGCGCAGCTCATTGGACCAGGTCAGCGGCCTTTATCTGGACAGCGCCGCTGCGCGGCTGACCAACAGCGGCCGGTTCCGCATTCTGGCCAAAGCCGGATGGCTCGAAGATTTTCCGCAGAACTACGGTGGCGAACGCCTGGCGGTAGCCATTGGCGACTGGTTGCCGCAGGCCAGGCAGCGTGACGTGGAAGGTTATATAAAAATCGATCGCAAGCGCTTTTTGCATGTGGAAGCGCACCTGAACCATTGGCAAGACGCTACCTCAAAGGCGCAGCCCGGCGTTCAATCTGAACCGCAGCTGCTGACCTGGATCCGTGAAACCCGCCGCATGCGCAGCAGCGAAATCCATTTTTTGGACTCCCCCACCATCGGTGTGTTGATCTATTTCGCGAAAATCGAGAACTAAGCCTACAAACCCCCAAGCTCGGCAACGGAAGCCTGTAGCAGGGTTTTCACGGCAACCATGCCGTCGTCAATCGCTCGCTGAATGTCCACCATGGTGATGACCGTGTTGGACTTGCCGGCCGCATAATTAACCACCAGGCACAGGCTGACATAACGCATACCCAGCTCCGCCGCCAAAGCCGCTTCTGGCATACCTGTCATACCCGCCAGATCACAGCCATCACGCTCCATACGGCGGATTTCCGCAGCGGTTTCAAGGCGCGGCCCTTGGGTGGCACCGTAAACCCCGTGACTGGAAAAGCTTAATCCCAGACGTTCCGCTTGCTCGATCATAATCGCCCGCGCCGGCTCGTTATAAGGCCAGGTGAAATCAATGTGGGTAACGCTATCCAGCTCGCCCTCAAAAAACGTACCTTTGCGACCCCAAGTATAATCAATCAGCTGGTCCGGTATGACAATGTGGGCCGGGCCCATATCCGGGTGTATGCCGCCCACAGCGTTAACGCTCACCAACGTGCGTACGCCGGCATCAAAAAGCGTCTGGATATTGGCGCGGTAGTTAATCTGGTGAGGCGGTATCCGGTGTGGGTTACCGTGGCGGGCCAGAAAAAGCACACGCTGCTGGCCCAGTAAACCACTGGTGAGCACCGATGAAGGCGCACCCCAGGTATTAGTCACGCTTTGCTCACCGGTTAATTGCAAGCCTTCAAGTGCGGTCAGGCCGGTGCCGCCGATAATGCCCACGGGGCGTTCAGCGAGGTTTTGCATGACGGCTCTCCACAGAACTTTCCTGGCCTGAGGTTTGTTCGCGGTCGTCGCGCAAAGAGCGCTCGCCAGCCTCGTTACTGGCGTTATCGCCGCCCTGGCCACCGTCGGAACTGTGTTCCAGATGCTTCAGCTTAACGCTATCGGCCACGTGCAGGGTCTGGGTCGGGAACGCCACTTCGGCCCCATGGCCAACAATAATGTCGCTGATTTTTAGCAGCACGTCCTGCTTCACTTCGTGATACTTCACCCACTCGCGGGTTTTTGTGAAGGTGTACACCATGATGTCCAGCGTGGAATGGCTGAACGCCAGAAAATTCACAATCAGAGTTTGGCTGGTTTCAATCTCTTTGTGATTTTTCAGCATCGTGCGAATATCGTTAACAATGTCCTGTATGCGGCCTATATCGTCATAGCGCACGCCAATGGTTTCACTGATTCTGCGGTGAGACATACGTGACGGGTTTTCTACCGCAATGGTGGTAAACGTAGCGTTAGGTACGTAAAGCGGGCGTTTGTCAAACGTACGGATGGTGCACATACGCCAGCCGATCTGCTCTACCGTGCCCTCAATATTGCGATCTGGCGAGCGTATCCAATCGCCTACCTTGAATGGGCGGTCGAGGTGAATAATAAAACCGCCAAAAAAGTTGGCCAGCAGGTCTTTAGCAGCAAAACCGATGGCAATACCACCCACACCGCCGAACGCCAGTACACCGGAAATACTAAAGCCCAGGGTTTGTAAGGCAATCAAAACCGCAGTAATCACCACCACCAACCGCGACAGCTTACTGATGGCGTTGACGGTGGTGTAATCCATCGGTTTCTTCATTTTAACCGGCGACACTAACACCTGCTCAATCTGCTTGATCAGGCCCAACACAGCCCAGCTCACCACCCAGATGAAGCCAATTTGAAGCAAGGCGTCGTTGGCGGTAAACACATCCGCTTCGGAATAGTAGTAGGCCACTTCCGCCGCCCAGTAAACGCCCTGCAACCAGATAAAAAACACCAGAGGCAAACGTATGGCGTGCAGTATGGCGTCATCCCAGATATTGCGGGTTTTAACAAACCTGCTTTCCAAGGCGGCAATCACGTGGCTGGCGATGTAGGCCACCGTTGCGGTACCAAATACCAGACCAAACACAATAAGACCCACGCGCCAGCCCGAAGACAGCAGCTCGAAGTGCGTCATCCAACCATTAAAGGCCACTATGCCTTCCTCAATCATGGAATCCCTCTTATGCAAAACCGAAGAATGCGCCAGGCAGCTCTGCCGGTGCTCTGTAATAACAGGTTAAAATCGACGTACTAAAAAATGAACACCGGCATCCCTGGCTTTAATCGGACAAACAGTGCCACCAGGTCGGCGTTGCGCATGCGCACACAGCCGTGGGACAACGGAGTGCCCATCGGCTCGGTGTCAGGAGTGCCGTGAATGTATATGAAGCGGCGAAAAGTATCGACCCCGGGGCCGCGATTTACGCCCCACTGCCGGCCGCACAGCCACACTATTCTGGACAGAATAAAGTCACGCTCGGGGTGGGCCATGGCCAATTCGGGGCTGTAGATTTCGCCGGTCGGGCGGCGGCCACGGAATACGCTGTTCAGCGGTTGCCCGGCGCCAATCATGGCGCGAATATAATGTTGGCCCCGTGGGGTGCAACCACTGCCATCGAGTTCGCCGGCGCCGTTGCGCGCCGTGGACACCGAATAATCAGCCACGCACGTAGAAGCTACGTCAAACAGTTGCAGACGCTGGCGGGCTATATCAATAATCAGATGACTGACAGCAGCAGCGCCGATAACCACAATAGGCTCCGTTCAGGCTTAGTGGCGGCACTGGCTGATTAAAACACAGCCAGTGCTTCCTGGTCGCAGGGCATAGGCGTCAGCATTGGGTCTTTCGCCTGCATGCCGGCTGCCAAAAACGGCACCAGCCGCGCAGCAATTTCCTGCACGCTGGTTTCCACGCCCATCTTGTTGGCTAGAATATCACGTAAAGCTTCGTTACTGGACATAGTGAAAGCGGTGGCGCCAAGCATAAACTGAATGCGCCAGTAGCGATCGACCGCCGACAACTCTGGCGTAGCTTCTTTTAACAAGCGCATGAAACGGCTGAAAGGTTCGCTGTATTCCTGCTCCAGAAATTTTCGCAAATGCCCCTGCGACTGAGTATAAGCCAGGCCAAGAAGCCGCATGAAAATCGCAATGCCGCGTTCACTGCGCTGTGGCATTCGCACCGCGCTTTCGGTCAGGGCACGCAGGGTCTGGTTTAACGTTGGCGCTTTGCCATCACAACTTTTTTCCAGATCGTCAAACGCAGCTTGGGCGGTGGCTGAAAAAGGCGTTAAAAAGCGGGCAAAAACTGCTTGTATCAGGGATTTTTTGGAGCCAAAATGATAATTAACGGCGGCAAGGTTCACTTTCGCCCGGCTGGTGATCATCCGCAGCGATGTTTCAGCAAATCCGCGATCGGCGAACAATTCTTCCGCTGCGTCCAGAATGCGATCTACAGTATCTGATTGCGCCATTGTTAATCCTGATTCCGTAAAAAACGTATGTTTTAAACATACGTTTGAAAAATCAGCTTGTCAAGTTAGTGCTGCCGTCAATCGTGACCTACTCCAGCTCCTGCTGGCGGCTGTCCAGAAACACCTGCTGCAGCCTCTGGTAGGCTTTGTCTGCCTCTACCAGATAGAACAGATACAGGCGCACGTATTTGCGCTCGGTTAATTGCCGCACCAGTGTGTGCTTCTCCGATGCTTCCCGTAATCGCGAAAAGCTGTGACTTGCCAGCGCAGGGTTGAACGCAGCCATGCGTTCACACTGCCACACCAAACCATCGCTTCCCTCTAGATGCGCCACGTGGCGCCTGGCGTCACGCAGCATTTGCCGACGCTGCTGCATGAGCTCCCGGTGTGACGGGCGTGAGCTGAACACCCTGCGCACCGGCGGCAGCGCCAGCAGCAGCGTCGTAACAAACGCGCCAAAACCGGTACCGCCCAGCCAGGCCGGTAATACGCCGAGCACTCCGCCAATGAACAACACAGCGGCAATAACCACCGCCAACAACCATAGATCCCGGCACCATCGCGCAGCGGAAATCCGGGCGTTATCCGGCCATTGCTCCATCGTCAGCAAGTCGTAATCGGCCAGCAGCACCCGGTCACATTGGCGCATTATCAATCGCAACTGGCGCTGGCGGTTGGCGGCTTTATCACGGTTGCCGCCAAAATCAGCATCGCGACTGCCCGAAGCGTCGGCAGCCATGGCTTCAGACGATTGCCCCGCAACAGCCACAGCCTTATCCGCCACGACTGGCGCCGGGTCGGCCGCCCGGCCTTGGCGCAATACGGCGGGCGCGACGGCTAAAGAAGCCGTTGCAGATACCTGTCGCGCCTTGGTTCCTGTGTTTTGGGCCATGGGCAATTCCGCCTGAAAAAATGTGGACTTATTAGTGCTAACGGCGCCAGCAACAGAATCTTGAGGTGTGCGTTGTTACCTCGGCGTCATCTGGTTATTCTGGCCAACCGTATGTCACGCCATCTTTACAAAACGCACGAGGCTTTTTACCCATGTTTACAGGCATTGTTCAAGGCATTGCGACCATTGACGACGTTATCGCCGCGCCCGGGCTAAGCACTTTTGCCATCGCCCTGCCTACCGGCAAAGCCGAAGGCATTTCCATCGGCGCCTCAGTTGCCATTAACGGAACCTGCATGACCGTCACCCGCCAGCAGGGTAACGTGCTGTACTTTGACGCCATGCAGGAAACCCTGCGGCTGACGACGTTGGGCGCTCTGGTGACCGGCAGCCGGGTGAATTACGAACGCGCAGCGCGCATTGGCGATGAAATCGGCGGGCATTTACTATCTGGACATATTCACACCCGCGCGCAGGTTGTCGATATTGTGCGCAGCGAAAACAACGTCAGCCTTTGGTTTGAGGTACCGGCAGACTGGGCCCACTATGTGTTTGCCAAGGGCTACATTGCTATTAACGGCGCCAGCCTGACCATTGGCGAAGTGCATGGCAACCGCTTCAATGTGCATCTGATTCCAGAAACCTTGCGCGCCACCGTATTTGGTGAAACCAGCGTGGGCCAAAGCGTGAATATTGAAATAGACAGCCAGACCCAAACCATTGTCGACACCTTGGCACGCTTGGGTTACGGCCGCCCTGCCGTTTAATCCCGTGGCGTGTTCGGAAGACGTGATTAAAAGGCGTGACTGAAGGCGGTGATCAAAAGCGGTCATTGAAAGCCACGAGCGCCCGATGTTAACGGCTAGCTTCAAGCACCACAAATTTCGGGTTAGCGTCTAGCTGGCGCACCTGGGGGAAAAAGCGGCCGAGGCTGCGGTGGTATCCCAGATGCCGGTTGCCCACCAGCAACAGTCGTCCACCGGGGCGAAGATGGCGGCGGGCGGCGGCAAACAGCGCCAAGGCGATATGATCACCCACCATCCCACCGTCGTGAAACGGCGGATTAAGCAGTATCAGATCGAACTCGCCACCATCTGCGGAAATGCTGTCGGCATGGTGGAAAGAAAATGCGCTGTGGGGGAATTCGCGGGCGGCGTTGGCAGCGGCGCTTATAACCGCCTGGCTGGAAACATCGCTGAAGGTCAATTCAAGGTGGCTGTTAGCCGCAAGCGCTGCCAAGCCAAGTACGCCATTACCGCAGGCTAAATCTAACACCCGCGCGCCTGGCGCCAACGTTGCGGCTGCCTGCGTAACGTGGGGCAGCAATGCCCGGGTGCCGATATCCAGCTTGTCGCGGGCGAATACCGCCGGCAGAGCTGCAACGCTCAGTGCTTTTGCTATTTCAGCGCCCGCAGCAAGCGAGTAGCCCTGCCACGCAGGGTTCCAGTTTGCTAATTCTGCGCTTCCTTTTCGGCATATTACCACCCGCGCTTTTTTGCGCGCAGGGCACACCTTTTCGGTAACAATCGCTTGGGCAAACACGTCCACACTGCGGTCTGGCAGATGTTTTATCATGCCGCCCGCGAGTAGCACGCCGTCGTCTGCCAGCAAGGCATTTACCCGTCTAAGCAGCCAGGCCAGGTAGTCGCCATAGCGGGGAATGCGCATAACCACCAGATCAAACGGGCCACTCATTACATTGACGCTGCACCGGCTGGTTATTGCCGTTTCCTGCGTCAAAACCGGGTCGTCACGCCAGCTCAGCGGCGCGGCCTGATGGCTCGAAATGCTGTGCAGTGGTGGATTCAAGGCAAGATTGTGAGCCAGCACCGGCCCAAGGGCCGCGCTGTCGGCCAGGATAACCGGCTGCAACCCCCATAGCCCTAGCGTAAGAGCGCCGAAGTTGTCATCCACCACCAGCACCCGCGGGTGTGGTTTGTCCGCCTGCTGTTTGTCCGCCAGCCACTTGTCGTCCATCCAATGCGTGGCCTGCTGCAACAGCAGCTCATCCGCCGCATCCCAGGCTTGAAGGCTGGCAGCGTTGGCATTTGGCTTCGCTGCCCTATCAAGCGTTGGCGCAGGCGCCGCACGCTCCAGATTCAACGGCCATATCACTGACGAAAGGCCCGATACACCGTAAACTTGTTGTTTTCCGCAAGGCGTTCAACCGGGCCAATACAACGACGAATCAATGCCTCATAAGGCAGGAAGTTGTTGGCCACTAACCGCAGCTCACCGCCGTGTTCCAAGTGGCTGGCCAGGTCGCGCACAAAGCGCTCGGTCATGGTCATATCGGTGCGCACGCCGCTATGAAACGGCGGGTTAGACACCACCGCCTGCCAGCGGCCGTCTAGCCCGGCAATGCCGTCAGACGCAATAATTTCGCCCCGTGCACCCACTCGGTCATAAGTCGCGCGAGCGCTCAGCAGCGCCTGCGACTGCACGTCTACGGCGTCAACGCTTAGGTCCGTGTTTTCATCAGTCTGCAACCAGGCGCCAATAACGCCGGCGCCGCAGGCAAAGTCGAGAACACGCAGGGCCTTGCCGGCCCTCGTCGGCGGTATACCGGGCGCCGCCCGAACCGACAGGGTAGTCAATGGGGTGCTGGCCAGGGTTTCCAGCAAAAGGCTTGTGCCCGAGTCTAGTTCGCCGCGGCTGAACACACCGGGTAAGCCTGCTACATCGAGCTCCCGACCGGCAACGCTGATCTGGCTCCAATCCAGCCAATCTGCGATGGCAAAGTGCGCAAGCGGTGTTACGTCTTCTGCGCACCACACCTGACAATGCCGCGCACTGTCAATTTTGTGCACCTGAGGCAAGGCCTTGCGCAGCTGTTTCACCGCGCCGGCAATGCCCTCTTTTTTCTCCCCCAACACCAGCAGGCGGCCACCGGGGCACACCAGCCAACGCGCCAGCGACAGCCGCACATCAAGCTCGGCGCGGGCCTTGGGCAAAAACACCACAACAGAATCAAAGGCTGCGGCGGTCAGAGCCGGGGCGTTGTAGCCAAAGGCCACCGGCCAGCTGGCGGCCTGTTCCAGCGCGTGGGCGTATCCGGCGTGCTCGGTCATAGCCAGGCCAGTACTGCCCAACGTTGCCAGCTCGGTCAGTAAATCCGGTGCAATAGCGCCCAGCAGGGCGACCTTACCGGTCAGGTAGGAGCGATTACGAAGCAGCGCTTCGTGGGAATTAGGTAATGCAGACATGGGCGTTCCGTAATTCAGGCTTTAATCAGGCGGCCGGAGCGCACCGGGCGAAGTACCATTTCATCCACCGACTGCTGGCGGGCATGCTCGCTGGTGGCAGCGTTGGCTATGGGTAAGCCCATATCCCGCATTATGCCGTCACGCAGGTCGTACACGAAGCCGTGCACGGTTAAGTCCTGGCCCCGTTTCCAGGCGTCTTGAACAATGCTGTTCTGGCACACGTGGTCCACCTGTTCAATCACGTTCAGTTCACACAGGCGGTCGGCGCGGTCTTGCACACTGGTGATGGGTTCCAGAATGTGCCGGTAACGATCACGCACGTCTTGCACGTGGCGCAGCCAGTTGGCAATCAGGCCAAAGCCCTCGTTTAGCAGGGCGGCTTTAACACCGCCGCAGCCGTAGTGACCCACCAAAAGAATGTGTTTCACTTTCAACACATCAATCGCAAACTGCAACACCGACAGGCAGTTGAAGTCGGTATGCACCACCACGTTGGCCACGTTACGGTGCACAAACAACTCGCCGGGCATCAGGTCCACAATCTGATTGGCTGGCACCCGGCTGTCGGCACAACCAATCCACAAATATTCCGGGGCCTGCTGATTTGATAACCGATCAAAAAACTGTGGGTCCTGCGCTTTAATGCCCTCTGCCCAGGCCCGGTTTTTTTCCAGTAAATAATCCAGTTGCCCCATCTATTTGCTCCAATTTTTGAGTTAAAGCGAAGGATTGAACGGGAATTGCTCCCGTTAATCAATACCTAGTTCACCTCAGAAGCCATTTCTTCCGGCTCAACTGGTACCTGGTGAAGAGTTATCTGCGCCAGGTCCAGTAGTTCCCGCAAGGCTACAGAAAACATGGCGTATTCCGGCTCGGGGCTGCGTTTCAACTCAACCAACATCTCCTGCCAGCGGTCAATCATCGGCTGGTGACGGGCCATCCATTGATCCACGCACAGAGCTACATCACCCGGCTCGCCGGCTTGCTGCAGCACGCCGGTGGTCAGCGCCCGCTGCTGCCAGTTCAGATCTTCACGGAAACTTTCCCGCGCCAGCGACTGCCAATGGCTGGCTGGCACTAGCGCCGAGATGGCGCCGGCAAACCAATTCAACTGCAGACGCTCGCTGATTTCGTAGTACAAGCTGGCCACGGTTTTCAATGGCACGTCTGTCGCTTCCTGGGCTTCGATAATGCCCAGCGACGAATACAAATAGTCGGTACCGGCCAGCACCGGCGCCAGGTCTTCCGGCACTCCGGAATCCATCAGAGCCTGATGGCGCTTCTGCCAGAGTTTACGGGTTTGTCCGTTCAGATAGTCCGGCAGGCCCGCGGTAATAGCCCAAACGCTGTCGGCAAAGCGCTCAATGTGATGAGCAATCGACAGTTCGGCGCGGCGATTGCGCAACAGCCATTTCACAGTGCGCCGCATCAGCCGCATCATCTCTTGCATCAGTTCTATCTGCAGCTGAGCGTTTACATGGAAATCCAGGTCTTCAATGCGGTCCCACCAGGTGTCAACGCGGAACAGATCGCGGGCAATAATCCAGGCCAGTGCTATCTGCGCCGAATCGGCGCCGGTCGACTGTTTGATGCCATCGACAAAAATGATGCCCATATGGTTAACCATATCATTGGCAATCTGGGTGCCAATGATTTCCCGCCGTAGCTGGTGCTCGCCCAGCTCGTTGGCAAATTTGCGATTGAGCTCCCGCGGAAACACCTTCGACATTTCTCCCGCCAACAACGGATCATCAGGCAGGTTGCTGGCCACCAGGGTCTGCTTCAAGTCGGCTTTCACATACGCAATCAACACCGCGAGTTCCGGCCGTGTCAGGCCTTTACCAGCGAGTTTGCGCTGGTTCAGAGCCTCGTCGTCGGGCAAAAATTCCAGCTCGCGGTTAAGTTTGCCTTCTGCCTCTAAGGTGTTCATCAGCCTACGATATTCTTCAATGCGTTTGGCGGCGTCTTCGCTGGCAATGCTCAGCGCCTGGGTCTGGCGATAATTGTTCTTTAGCACCAGAGCAGACACGTCTTCGGTCATGTCTTCCAGCAGCAGGTTGCGCTGTTTGGCGGTCAAATCGCCCATCACAATGGAGCGATTGAGCAAAATCTTGATATTCACTTCGTGGTCTGAACAGTCCACACCGCCGGAGTTATCAATGAAGTCGGTGTTCAAGCGCCCGTCTTTGAGCGCGTATTCAATACGGCCGCGCTGGGTAAGGCCCAGGTTACCGCCTTCGGCAACCACCTTGCAGCGTAGCTCGGCGCCGTTGATACGAACGCCGTCATTGGCTTTATCGCCGACATCGCTGTGGCTTTCACCGCCCCCTTTGACATAAGTGCCAATGCCGCCAACCCACAGCAGGTCTACCTGCGCTTTGAGGATGTGGGCAATCAGCATGTTGGGCGGCACCCGATCTGCTTTAATTCCTAGCAGGGCTTTGATTTCGGGGCTCAGCGGAATGGATTTCGTACTGCGGCTAAAAACGCCACCACCGGCGGATAGCAACTCGCTGTTGTAATCAGTCCAGGCCGAACGCGGCATTTTGAATAGGCGCAGGCGTTCTTTATAACCCTTGGCTGCGTCTGGAGCCGGATCGATAAAAATATGGATATGGTTGAACGCCGCTACCAAGCGGGTTTTTTCCGAGCTCAGCAGGCCGTTGCCAAACACGTCACCGGCCATGTCACCAATGCCCACCACGGTAAACTCGTCATCCGCCGGGTTGATACCCATTTCCCGGAAGTGTCGCTCCACCGATACCCAGGCGCCGCGGGCGGTAATGGCCATTTTTTTATGGTCATAACCGTTGCTGCCGCCAGAGGCAAAGGCATCGCCCATCCAGAAGTCGTAGTCGGCAGACAGGCCGTTGGCGATATCAGAGAATGTGGCGGTGCCTTTGTCGGCGGCTACCACCAGGTAGTGATCGTCTGCGTCTTGGCGCACCACGCTGAGCGGTGGCACAATATTGCCGTCCACCAAGTTGTCGGTAATGTCCAGCAACCCGCGAATAAAGGTTTTGTACGCTTCTTTGCCTTCGGCCTGGAATGCCTCGCGGTTAGAGGCTTTCGGCAGCTGCTTGGCAACAAAACCGCCCTTCGCTCCCACCGGCACAATCACCGCATTTTTTACCTGCTGCGCCTTTACCAGGCCCAACACTTCGGTACGGTAATCTTCAAATCGATCCGACCAGCGCAGGCCTCCGCGCGCCACTTTGCCACCGCGCAGATGCACACCTTCTACTCGCGGTGAATACACAAATATTTCAAACATCGGCATCGGCAGTGGCATGTCCGGAATGCCGGTCGGATCCAGCTTTACGCTGATGTAAGATTTGGGCTGACCAGACTCGTCAGGCTGATAATAATTCGTACGCAAGGTTGCCTGAATCAGCTCCATATACAGCTTGAACACCCGGTCTTCGCTCAGGTTCTCAACTTCTTCCAGCCCCGCGTTAAATTCCACCAGCAGTTTTTGTTGCGTGGCCTCGCGCTTGGCGAAGCTGTAGCCGTTATCCGGATTAAAGCGGGCTTCAAAGTAAGCCAGCAAAACTTCGGTCAAGTTCGTGTGGTGGAATAATGTTTTGGCAATAAAAGTCTGGCTGTTGGAAAACCGAATCTGGCGCATATAACGGGCGTAGGTGCGCAACAGCGCAATCTGGCGCCAGCTCTTATAAGACGATTTCATCAGGCGGTTGAAAGCGTCGTTCTCGGCATCGCCGCGCCAAACACGACGAAACAGCTCGCCGAACAGTGGCCGCAAACGTTGCAGGTCGATCGTGGCGCCAGAAACCGTACGCAGAGTGAAGTCGTGCAGCCAGACCACCTCACCATTGCGATTGGTCATCTCAAACGGATGTTCGCTGAGTACGCGGAAGCCAAAGTTGTCGAACACCGGCATCACGTCAGACAAGGGTACCGGATGGTTTGGATAGAACAATTTGAAGTGAATTGTGCTGTCGTCTTCTTCCAGCGCCCGATAAAAACTCATGGCCATATCGCCGGTTTTGGCGGCGCTGGCAACGTATTCCAGGTCAATAGCGGCGCGGCGTGGTGAAAACATTTCCAGGTAACTGGCGGGAAAACCAGCACTCCAGGTACGCTTCATCTCGCTGCCCTGCTCTTCGCCCCAGGCTTCAGTAAGGGCTTCTGACAGCCCGTCACTCCAGGACTGCGCCAGCTCGAACACCTTTTGGCGAATCTCAGCCAGTGGTAGCTGGCGATTTTCCATCGGCGGCACGCGAATGGTGAACTGTACCCGTGCCAGTACCGATTCGGAGAAATAAGTCACAAATTCGACGTCTTCGGCGCCCAAAGTTTCTACCAGAACCTGCTCGACTTTCAGACGCAGCTCGGTGTTGTAGATGTCCCGTGGGAAGTAGGCCAGGCAAGACACAAACTGACCGTACACGTCTTCGCGTATGAACAACTCAATACGCCGGCGTTCCTGAATGTACAGTATGCCCGTGGCCAATCGCAGCAGTTCATCAGTGTTGAGTTGGAACAGCTCGTCGCGGGGCAACACCGTCAGGATTTGATCAAGCTCTTTGCCGGTATAATCGTCACGGGGGAAGCCTGACTGCGCCATCACACTTTCGAACTTGCGGCGAATCAATGGAATTTGGTCTGGTCGCTCGTTGTACACTCGAGCGGTATAAAGGCCCAAAAAACGCCGCTCACCCACCACTTCACCCTTCTGGTTGAAGCGTTTTATGGCAATGTAGTCCGGGTAGGCTGGCCGATGCACGCGCGAACGCTGGGCGGATTTAGCAAAAATAAACACATCGTCGGTGCGGGTCATTTCCTGACCGGTGCGATTGGGCAACTCATTTAAGCGCACACACACGGGGCGTTCGTTGGTTACCCGCAGTATGCCCAGTTCGGAATCTTTTACCCGGCGCACCTCCACGCCGTTTTTGTCGTTTATAAAGTCGTACTCGTCGTAACCGAGAAACGTGAAATGATCTTCTTGCAGCCAGGTCAAAAATGCCTGTGCTTCTTTTTTCTGTTGCTTGCTGATACCTCCGGCGGAATGCTCCAGCTCCTCGCGACTTTCGATCACTTTCGCGTTTACCCGGGGGAAATCACCCACCGCGATGCGTACTTCGTGCAACACACTTTGCAGTACCTGCTCCAGCTCGGCCATTTCTTCCGGCGCGCTGTGGCGATCAATTTCAATGGCAATAAACGCCTCTTGAGCACACTCGGCCTGTGCAGTCCCGCTCGCATCTTTGCCGTGCAGATCGGCCAACTTGCCATCTTTATCGCGGCTGATCTGAAGCACCGCGTGCTGAATGGAATGGGTACCAATTTCACGCTGGTTAATGGCAATGCGCAAAGAGTCAATCAGAAACGGCATGTTCGGATGAATAATAAAAATCATCGTATGAGTCGACGTCCACCCATCGCTCTCCAGATCCGGGTTGAACACGGAAACCGGTGTTTCGTCTTGTACGCGCTGGCGCAGAAACTGCCACGCTGCCATTACACCGCCATAAATATCTGAAAATCGCCGATTGACCAATTCTTCCAGAGGTATCTGCGAGTAATGCTGGCGAGCAAATTCGCTGATTCGGGTGGCTTCGGTTTTGGCAATCTTCTCGCCAAACGCCTCCTCTAACTTCGAAAAAAATTGTTCCTTACTGGCCAATGTCAGCGCATTCATAGCGTACCTCTGGTTCGTGTGAACGATGGGAACTGGTTTTATATCGTTTTTATGCCGTTGTTATCGCACTAGGATATGTCAAGCGCTTGATTTTTGCCGGCATCTCCGCAAAATTACGGCAACTACTTATCAGTCAGATTGTTGTAGCATAGCTGTCTTTTATCGTTACCGGTCATGAGTACCTTGCCTATGTCATCGTCGTTATCATTACAGCAGACTTTTCTGGATCTTCAGAGCCAGCTGGAAACACGTATTATTGGCCAGAAAACCCTGGTTAACCGCCTATTGATGGCTCTGCTGGCTGATGGCCACCTGCTGGTAGAAGGTGCCCCGGGGTTGGCTAAAACCACCGCCATCAAAACCTTGGCTGAATACATTGAAGGCGACTTTCACCGCATCCAGTTCACCCCTGACCTGTTGCCTTCCGATGTGACCGGCAGCGAGATCTATCGCGCAGAAACCGGTCTTTTCGAATTCCAGCGCGGCCCGGTGTTTCACAACCTGGTACTGGCCGACGAAATAAACCGCGCCCCGGCCAAGGTGCAATCAGCGCTGTTGGAAGCCATGGGCGAACGCCAGGTCAGCGTGGGCATGAACACCTTCGCGCTGGAACCGCTGTTTCTGGTGATGGCGACGCAGAATCCGATAGAACAGGAAGGCACTTACCCCCTGCCGGAAGCCCAGCTCGACCGCTTTCTGATGCACGTGTTGATTGATTACCCCGATGCCAGCGCCGAGCGCAAGATTCTGCACCTGGCGCGCCGCGACTTTCGCCAACCTGCGGCCGCCGTTACCCGCCGTGTGAGTGCCAGCGAGGTGTTTGCCGCGCGCCTGCAGGTGGCCGACGTACACATGTCAGAGGCCGTTGAGGACTATTTACTGGCACTGGTGCTAGCCACTCGCAAGCCTGCAGAGCTAGGCCCGGAGGTAGGCCCGGAACTGGCGCGCTGGGCCAGTTTTGGCGCCAGCCCGCGTGGCACTATCGCACTGGACCGTTGCAGCCGCGCCCAGGCCTGGCTTGATGGGCGCGACTATGTAACACCGGACGATATCCGCAATGTGGCCTTTGACGTGCTGCGCCACCGGGTGCTGCTAAACTTCGACGCTCAGGCTGAAGGCATCAGCACCGACGATTTTTTGCGGCGACTCTTAGAATGTCTGCCGGTGACGGCATAATCCGCCCATGATTCACGGTAACGCATCCAATGTGTCGGCCTCTGCCGCGCACGCCAACGCAGCGCACGACATCGCACTGCCATTGGCTGCGCTGGTAAAGCTGCAGGCAGAAGCCCATACGCTGCGGCTGCCGTCGGCCAAGGCCACCCGCAGCCGCCAGGCCGGAGCTTACGCCTCGCCACAAAGAGGCCGCGGTATGGCGTTTGCCGAAGTTCGGCAATATCAGCCAGGCGATGACATTCGCGCCATTGACTGGCGAGTAACGGCAAGGCGACAACAGGCCCATACAAAAATTTACGAGGAAGAGCGAGAGCGCCCGGTTCTGCTGTTATGTGACTTAAGCCCGTCACTGTTCTTTGCCAGTACCGGCGCCTACAAACAGGTGCGCGCCGCCCAAGCTACTGCCATGCTGGCCTGGGTTGCGCTTTTTGGCGGCGACCGGGTAGGCGGTCTGGTGTTCAATGGCCAGCTTTTAACGCTGCAGCGCCCGGCAGGGCGCAAGACCTCGGTGCTGCGACTGCTAGACAACCTTGCCTGCCTACAACATCAGCCCGGCCAGTTTCATCCCACCCCGAGCGCACCACTGGCAGAGCCGGGATCGCTGGATAACGCACTGGCTGAAGCCTGTCGCGTTGCGCGCACCGGCAGCCGAATTTTCATCATCAGTGACTTTATGCAGCTGAGCGATCACAGCGCTGGCTTGATGGGAAAGCTGGCTCAGCACAACAGCGTCAGCGCCGTTCATATCAGTGATCCGTTGGAGCAGGCATTGCCCCGGCACGGCCAGTTTGCGGTGGCCAGCGACATTGGGCCGCTATGGTTTGACGCCGCGGATAACACGTTTCGCCAGGCCTGGCAGCAGCGCATGAACCAACACCAGGAGCGGTTGCAACATTGCCTGCGCGTGGCGGCGGTCACCCGCATTGATGTTTCTACTGGCGAGCATCCGCGCTTGGCGCTGCGCGCGCTGATGGCCGGCGGGGGCCGCCTGGGATGAACACCCCTAACGCCAACAATGGGGCCAACAATATGGCCGACAACGCCGCCAACGCGCTGCAACAACTGCGCGATATTCATTTACCCGTGAGCGAAGGCTGGTGGCCGCCAGCGCCCGGCTGGTGGTTACTGGCCGCTGCAGGCTTGCTCTGCCTGGTGCTGGCCGTGCGCGGATGGCAACGCTGGCAGCGGCGCAACCGGCGCTGGCAAGCTGTACAACGGGAACTGGCGGCGCTGCGGGCGCAAACGCAAACGCAGAATAGCCCCGTTTGGTTCAGCCAGCTTAACGCATTGCTAAAGCGTGCGGCCCGTGATATCCACCCACTGCAACCGGTCGTCGCCCTGAGCGGCGACGATTGGGTCGCGTTCTTGCAGCACAGTAGCGATAACGCCGTTGAAGCAGACCTGGTTACCACAATGGTGAACGCCTGTTGGCAACCCCACAACAGCTGCGACCCGCAGCAGGCACTAGCCTTTGCCGGGCGCTGGCTGCAACGCCATAAAAAACAACTGCGGGGTGCGCCATGACACTGGCTTATCCCTGGGTGCTATTGCTTGCATTGCTGCCGCTGGCGCTGTTTTGGCGCCGCCGCGCAGCCCAACCCGTGCAAGCACCGGTAATGCCCCTGGGGCACTGGTTAACCGACATGCCGGGGGTGTCCAGCCATAGCGCCAAAAACCCTGTATGGCTGCGTTTGCTCATACTGTCCGGCTGGTTGCTGTTGGTTCTGGCGCTGGCGCGACCACAAGTGGTGGGCGAGGCTCGGCAACTGCCGACAACAGGGCGCGATCTGATGCTGGTAGTCGACATTTCACCCAGCATGGACGAGCCGGATATGGTGCGTCAGGGCCGACGGATTAACCGGTTACAGGCGGTAAAACAGGTGCTGGCCGAGTTTATTGATCAGCGCCAGGGCGATCGCCTGGGCCTTATCCTGTTTGGCAGCCAGGCCTATGTACAAGCACCCCTGACCTTTGACCGAACAACGGTAAACATTCTGCTGCAAGAAGCCGGCCTCGGCATGGCCGGGAACGCAACCGCCATTGGCGACGCCGTTGGGCTCGCGGTGAAGCGCCTGCGCGAGCGGCCCCTAGAGCAACGAGTTGCCATTGTGCTGACCGACGGCGCCAACACCGCCGGCGAAATAACGCCTGACAAAGCCAGTGAGCTGGCACAGGCCAGTGCCGTGCGGCTTTACACCATCGGTATTGGCGCCGGCGCGGATAGCGCCATAACCGGACTGCTGCGGCGCAATCCGTCGCGGGATCTAGACGAGGCCCTACTAACGCGCATGGCGCAGCAAACCGGAGGCCAATATTTTCGCGCCCGTAATCTGGCCGAACTTGCCGGTATTTACGCCAGCATTAACCAGCTCGAACCGGCCCTCCAAGAAGGTCAGTTTTACCGACCGGTGCGCGAATATTATGTCTGGCCGGCGGCGCTGGCGGTAACCCTGTGGCTGTTTGCGCTTTTGTTCCGCCGCTACCAAAAGCTACGCCAGCAACCGCTTCGCCAAGGCCCCGAAACAGAGAAACAGCCCCATGTCTGAGCTGATGATTTCGCAGTTACAATGGCTGCGGCCCTGGTGGCTTTTGCTGTTGCTGGCCACACCGCTGGTGTACTGGCTGGCCCGGCATCGCGGTGACAGCGACAGCGGCTGGTCGGCACTGATACCCCAGCATCTTCTGGCGCCGCTGCTGCCGGAGCCGCGACACAGCACTGCGGACCAGCGAAGAGTGCCAAAAAGAGTGCTAAGAAGAATGCCACGAATCAACAGCCCGCTGGCAGCCGTGCTGGCGTTTTCGCTGATCAGTCTGGCCTTGGCAGGCCCGGTGTTGCGCCAGGCGCCAAGCCCCGCCGCACCGCCCGCCAACAGCCTGGTGATCGTGCTGGACCTGTCGCTGTCGATGCTGGCCACCGACGTGCAGCCGAACCGCCTGACACTGGCCAAGCGCAAGGTTCGCGACATTCTTGCCGCGCGCCAAGGCAGCCTTACAGCTCTGGTGGTGTACGCCGCAGACGCTCACGGCGTAACGCCCCTCAGCGACGACAGTGCCACTACCGAATCCATGCTCGCCGTTCTGGAACCGGTGATGATGCCGGCCGCAGGCAACCGCGCCGATCTCGCAGTGCGCAAGGCCATGGAGCTGCTCGAACGCGGAGCACCGGGCAACGGCCGTATTTTATTAATCACAGACGACGTGCAACCCCGTTACCGCCAGGCCATTACCGAGCTGTTAACAGGCAGCCGTTTCCAACTTGACACCCTCACCGTTGGCACCCGCGCCGGTGGCCCAATCCCTCTGGCAGAGCGCGGTTTTATACGCGACGGCGACCGCATTGTGATCAGCCAGGCAGCGCCCGAGACATTAGCACAGCTAGCAGCGGCCAATGGCGGCAGGAGCGCGACTCTGACGCTGGATGGCCGTGACCTCAGCGCGCTGGCCGTCAGCGGCTCAAACACGGCTTTCGCCAAAACCGACGCGGCACGGCTTGATCCTGCAAAAACACGCCAACGGTCACAGTGGCAGGAAGACGGCTACTGGCTACTTTGGCTGGCCCTTCCCTTGTTACTGCTGATCTGGCGCCGCGGCGCTTTAGCGCTGTTCGCGCTCGCCTTGCTACCTACCCTGCCGCAGCCTGCGCAAGCCCTTAGCTGGGGCGAGCTGTGGCAGCGTGAAGATCAGCGCGCGCCAGCTCTGATAGAGCAGAACCCAAAGCAGGCTGCAGAGCAGCTACAAACGCCTGAATGGCAAGGCACGGCGCTCTATCGCAGTGGCGAGTTCGAAGCCGCCGGTGATCGCTTCGCCGACGTGCCGGGAGCCGAGGGCGCCTACAACCGGGGCAACGCCCTGGCCCAAGCGGGCAAGTTGGCGCAGGCTATTGCTGCCTACGACCAGGCACTCACCCTGCAGCCCCAACACCCGGACGCCCTTGCCAACCGAGCCTTGGTTGGCGACCTGCTCCAGCAACAGGAGCAGGAGCAGGAGCAGGAACAGCAAGAACAAGGTCAACAGCAAGATCCGTCATCCGGACAGGACCCGGGCTCTGACAGCCAGGACGGGGAGCCGCAGAACAGCGAAAACTCCGAGAATGCAGAGAACTCCGAGGATTCCGGAAGGCCGGAAAACGGTGAAAACGGACGCGATCAGCAATCTGACAACAACGGCGATAGCGCAGAGCTCGATGCCGAAATTGATAAAAAATCAGGGAACGAGCCCGAGAGTGAACTCGAGAGTGAGCCCGGTAAAGAGCCGGGCCCGGAACAGGCCCCGGCAGATACCCGGGAAGCCCCGCTGAGCCAGAGCCAAGAGCAGTATTTAAGGCGGGTGCCAGACAACCCTGGCGGTCTGTTGCAGCAGAAATTCCTTCAGCAATACCGGCAACGGCAGACACCAGCAGACAGAGGCGATACGCCATGGTAGAGCAACACCGTAAATTCTCGACGCCGTTGCAGCGGCATGGTTATACCGATTACAGCGATTGCCGTGGCTTTGGTCGGTTTTTGATCATCGCCTTGTGCCTGCTAGCGTTGCCGGCATGGGCGCAAAACCCGACTGAAGACGTGCGAAAGAGTTTTATAGAGCTCTCCACCGACAAAGCCGAACTTTATGTGCAGGAGCAGCTGCTGCTAACGGTACAGCTGTACTTCAGCAATGAGCTTATTCGCGGCGAACTGTCGGAGCCGGCCAGCAATAACGCGGTGATTGAATCCTTGGGCCCACAGCAGGAATACTCGCGGGTTCGGGGTGATCAACGCTACCGTATGATTGAACGCCGCTACGCGGTTTACCCGCAGGCACCAGGCCAACTCAGCCTGGCACCCCTGGAATTTGAAGGCAGCTTTCGCGGCGCCAACGGCCGCCTGCAGACCCTGCGCAGCAGCGAACAACTGTTTGACCTGCCGGTGAAAGACATACCGCCGCAATTCAGCGGCAGCGTCTGGCTACCCGCCACAGGGTTAACGCTGGAAGAAAGCGGTCTCCCCAGCGATAACCGCGTCACCAGCGGTGCAAATCTGACCCGCCAGCTAACCCTGCGCGCCAGCGGCTTGCCAGATGCTACCCTGCCGCCCTTCCCGGCTCAGACAGCGCCGGGGCTGCGCACTTATCCAGAGCCCGCCAAGCGTGCCACCGACATCAGCACCGACGGCTTGATGTCTATATTGCAACAGGCCAGCGCCTTGGTACCGGTGCAGGCCGGCGAGCTGCGCCTGCCCGAGGTGCGCGTTCCCTGGTGGGATACCGCAAGCGATTCAGAAAAAGTCGCGATTATTCCTGAGCGCGTGCTGGTGGTTGCGCCCGGCTCAGGCATCAATACTCAAGCTCAGGCCCAAGCTCCGGCGGTCGCCGCCATTGATGAAACGCTGAATAACGTCGTTAGCGACGCAGATTCAGAATCGGATATGAACGGCCAAAATACCACTGGCGGCGGTGCTTTCTGGCCTTGGCTGGCGTTGTTTATGGCCGTTGGCTGGGGTATTACCGCAGGTTTGTTCTGGCGCGCAAAGCGCTCGCGTTATCGAGCTAACGAGGCAGCCGAGAGCAACCTCGGGCCAGACGATTCAGGGCTCTACAAGGAACTGCTTGCCGCTGCCGGCAACAACAATCCGGACACACCGCGACTGTTACTACGCTGGATGAATCTCCAGTATCCGGACCAGGGATTTCAAAGCTGGCGCCAGGTGGCGGAGTTCTGTCATTTGCCGCCGCTCACTGACGCACTAACCAAGCTTGAACAACAGCGTTATGGCACAGAGCAACCGTTGGAAGACAAGACGTCGGAAAACAAGGTTTCAAACAATCCGACGCAACTGCAACAGGCAATTCGTGAGCTAGAACGCAGACCGGCCAGCCAGGCGGCAAACAATGATCTATCGCCACTGTACCCGCCTGCCATTGATGCATCGCGGCAGTAGCCCCACTCAGGTATAAATCATTGCAGACCACCGCGGTGGCGAAAACGTACGCGGCGCTACCGCGGCAAGGCCCTGCTCATTCGATCAGTAGGCTATCAATCACTAACGTCAGGGGTATTTGCTCACCAGCGGCTACGGTAGCCGGCGCTGCCAGGCTGCCCTGCCAGTCGCCGGCGCGGGCCATAACACTGCTACTGGGGCTTAGGCGCGCCGTGACCATCACTTTTTCAACCGAGGAAATCGTATTCTGCGGAGACATTGCCAAGGAGTCATCCAGACGGATCTCCAACGGCATGTCAGCGGCTTTGAAGCGTGCAACCGCCAGCGGTGGGCCGCTGTTAACGTTGGCCTGGCGGGCAAACACAAACAGCGTGGTATCGGCAGGTACGTCGTTTAAGAAAGCTTCGTCCAGGCTAACGCTGACGGTGACACCAGGGCCGTCACTTTTTAAGGCCTGAGCCGACTGCTGATCGGAAGCCTGAATCGATGCCAGAAAACTCTCAGGCGGTGTTTCGCCCAAGCGGCTGTAGGCTTCGGTAATACCGCCCTCAATAGAATCGCGCTGCGGGTGGTCTGGTGCCACCTGAACAATACGCTGCCAGAAGCCAATCGCTTCGCGGTAGTTTTCCTGGCCAAAGGCGCTGATGCCCAGCAGGCCAAGGGCATTGACCTCGTTTGGGTCAAGCTCCAGCGCGCTGGAAATTACCTGCTGCACCTCTGCGTTCATAGCACCCTGGTATTGGAAAAACATCGCCTGGCCGGCCAGGCCCAATGCCATGGCACGGGACGGATCGTCGCCACCAGCGTGCTCTACGCTTTGCTCCAAACGCTGAAACGCCTGTGCCGCCTGCGGGTATTTTTCCATGCGCATATAGGTTTGCCCCAGCATGGCCCAGCCGTCGGGGTTGTCCGGGCTGGCTTCTAGCTTCGCCTGCAACTGCGCCGCCAGCGACGCCATCTGTTGCTCGCGGCCGGCTTCATTACCGGCCCCCAGCTGTTCCATGGTGATGAACTGCTCTACCTGATCCATAGCACCCCAACGCTCATACAACACAAGGGTCAAAGCGGGAATCACCAGAATGGACACCAGTGCCACCGCCATGCCGGTTTTACGGCCGGGGGTTGAGGCGGCAGGCGTTTCATTTTCAGGAATGTCATCGAGCATGGAACCACCAAGCTCGGTTTTTAGCTGTTGATAGTTGTCTTTATCAAGCACCCCGGCTTCGTATTCCGCGTCCAGTTCCTGCATGCGCGAGCGGTAAGCCAGCAGATTCTGATTGCGCTGGTCTAGCTGTTGGCTCCGGCCAGAGCGGTGGAACAAAACCGGATACAGCACAAAGGCCAATGCCAGCACGATTAATAAAGATGCGGCAATCCAAAACATATTGCTCATGAAAATCCCGTTACCGATGAGAGAAAATCGTTAAATGTGATTGCGGTTTGTTTTGGGCGTTACGCCTGTGAATCCGATTTGCCGTTGTGCCCGTCCATAATCTTCTCCACCCGCGCCCGTTCCTCGGCGCTCAGTTCGCTGTCAACCTGGTTGTTGCGGCGCGATCGCAAAACAATACCACCCACAATTAAAAAGCCGCCAAGCACTGAAATAACCGGTGTTGCCCATAACAGCAGGGTGCGCTTTTCGACTAAGGGCTTGTAACGGATAAACTCGCCAAACCGACCGACCAGCGAATCCATGATTTCTACGTCGCTGGCGCCGTTTGTCATCATCCGATAGACCTCGTCACGCATGTCTTCGGAAATCGGCGAATTGGAGTCGGCGATGTTCTGGTTCTGGCACTTGGGGCAGCGCAGCTCGGCGGTCATGGTCTGGTACCGCTGCTGCTTGTCATCCGTGTCGAAACTATAGACGTCGCGCACTACCGCCTGGGCCGGCAGCGCCAGAACAATCAGCAGGGCTGGTGCAAAGCGGCTGAATAGCCTGAAAATTGCCATCAGTACTGGCCCCCTGCCTGGTTCAAGAGAGGCCGTAAAGTCTCTTCCCACACCTGCTTGTTCACCACGCCTACGTGGCGATGCAGCACCGTGCCGTCAGCACCAATTACAAACGTTTCGGGAGCGCCATACACACCCAGATCAAAACCCAGGCTACCTTTGGGATCATAAATACTGGTGCTGTAGGGGTCGCCCAGGCGCTCTAGCCATGCTTTGGCCTCAGCACGCTGGTCTTTGTAGTTCAGCCCCACAATGGGCACGCCTTCGTTCTTGGCCAGCCACATCAAGTCAGCATGCTCGTCGCGACACGACGGACACCAGGTGCCCCACACATTTAACAGGCGGGGTTCACCCTGGAACACCTGCTGGCTGACTTGCACGTCTGGCCGGTGCAGGTCCTCAAGGGCGAACTCCGGCATGGCTTTACCGACCAGGGCTGACTCCAGCTTTGTCGGATCTTTTCCGATGCCGGAAAATAGCAACACGCCTAAAACCAGAGCCACCAGCAACGGCAAAAACAACAGGACCCGCTTCATCAAGACCGAGCCTCCGACGCTATCACCGGTTTTGTAACAGAAGTCATTACCGGGTGTGCGACAAGGGAGCCACTGTCGGCAGGTTTTGCTTTTCGCTCGGTTGCCCGTTCGCGGATACGGTAGCGTTTGTCACTCACCGCCAGGAAGCCGCCAAGTGCCATTATGAAAGCCCCCAGCCACAACCAGCGAATCAACGGTTTGTACTGCAGCCGAATGGCCCAGGCGTTGTCTGAGATGCGCTCACCAATAGCGACAAAAATGTCGCGGGTAAAGCCTGCATCTATGTCTGCTTCGGTCATCACGTTCATGCCCACCGAATACTGGCGTTTTTCCGGGTGTAATTCAGCCACTTTACGGCCGTCCAACAACACGTCAAAACCACCGTATTGGGCGGTAAAGTTTGCACCCTGGCGTTGGCCAATGTCAGTGAAAACAAACTGATAGTCGCCCACGGTGGCAACATCGCCCAGCTCCATACGAACGTCGCGCTCAATGCCGTAGTTGGACACCACTGTTGCGCCGGCGATGGTCATCGCCAGGCCCAAGTGCCCCAGCACCATGCCGTAATAGCTGCGCGACTGGCGTTTGAGCCCATGCATCCGGCCCTTGCGTGAGTTTGACTTGTCCAACAGGTCCCAGCACGTGGCCACAGCCACCCACACCGCGGTGAAAATGCCAAGAAAAGCCATAATCTTGAACTCGCCGTAACCGACAATCGCCGCGGCGCTGATCAGAATGCTGAGAGCCAGCGGCCACAGCAGTTTGCGCGCCAACCAGCCAGCGTCGGTTTTCTTCCAGCGTGAAAAAACACCAACACCCATTAACAGCCCGGCGGCGATGGCCAGCGGAGTAAATGTCAGATTGAAAAACGGCTCGCCAATAGACAGTTTGCCCATATCCAGTGAGTCCAGCACCAGCGGATAAAGCGTGCCCACCGCCACCAGCAAGGTCGCCGACACCAGCATGACGTTATTCAGCAACAGGAAAATTTCCCGCGACATGGAACCGTAACGGGCGCGCACGTGCACAGTGGGTGCACGAACCGCGTACAGAATCAGGCTGCCAATCACCGTGATGGCCAGCAAAACCAGCAGGAAGGTGCCGCGCTCGGGGTCCGAGGCGAAAGCGTGCACCGAGGTCAGTACGCCAGAGCGCACCAGGAAGGTGCCGAGCAGGCTCAGGGCAAAGGTCACAATGGCCAGCAACACAGTCCAGCTTTTGAACACACCGCGTTTTTCCGTCACCGCCAACGAGTGCATCAGTGCGGTACCCGACAACCAAGGCAGTAGAGACGCGTTCTCGACCGGATCCCAGAACCACCAGCCGCCCCAGCCAAGCTCGTAATAGGCCCACCAGCTGCCCAGAGCAACACCGATGGTCAGAAAGGCCCAGGCCACAGTGGTCCAAGGCCGCGACCAGCGCGCCCAGGCGGCGTCCAAACGGCCGTTAATCAGTGCCGCAATAGCAAAGGCAAAAGCGACTGAAAAGCCCACGTAGCCCATGTACAGCATAGGCGGGTGAATAATCAGGCCAAAATCCTGCAACAACGGGTTCAGGTCGGCGCCGTCGGCGGGAATGTTTGGCAGTATTCGCTCAAACGGATTCGAGGTCATAACGATAAACAGCAAAAAACCAACGCACACGATGCCTAAAACCGACAGCACTTGAGACACCATCACCGCAGGCAGGCGCTGGGAAAACACCGCTACCGCCAGGGTCCAGCCCGCCAGCATCAGAATCCACAACAGAAGAGAACCTTCGTGGCCGCCCCACACCGCACTGAATTTGAAATACCAGGGCAACAGGCTATTGCTGTTGTTGGCAACATAAGCCACCGAGAAATCATCGGTAAGAAAAGCGTAGGTCAGAATGCCGAAGGCCACGGCGACAAACACAAACATGCCCGCCGTCAGCGGCCTGGCAAACGCTTGCAAGCTATCACGGCCGGTGACCGAGCCCACCATGGGCACCACCGCCAGCAACACCGCCAACAGCAGCGCCAGAATGAGTGCAAACTGTCCGAGTTCCGGATACATCATACTTTCCATACTCCACATATTTGCCATACACCACTCACGTGCCACACACCCTTGCGTATCGGGCGTTTAACGGGCATCAGTTGGTCAGGGTTTTGGTAGCTTCAACCGCGATATCGCGGCTTTCGGAGGCTTTTGCCAGAGCGTCAGCCACTTCCGGTGGCATGTAGTTTTCATCGTGTTTGGCCAGTACCTGGTCGGCCACAAACACGCCTTCGCTGTTTAACCTACCCATGGCCACAATGCCCTGCCCTTCGGCAAACAGGTCGGGCAGGATGCCCACGTACTCAACGGTGACGGATTCGGTAAAGTCAGTCACCTTGAATGCTACCTTCAGGCTTTCGGTATCGCGCAGCACAGAGCCTTTTTCCACCATGCCACCAGCACGAATGCGCACATCCGCCGGTGCTTCTCCCGCGGCGATCTGGGTAGGATCATAAAACAGATTGATATTCTGGCGCAGGGCGTAGGTGGTCAAGCCTACCGCCACGGCAAGGCCGACCAGCAGGAACAGCACAATGGTCAAACGTTTTTTACGGATCGGGTGCATGGTTTTTCAGCCACTCAGTCTTGGGAAACATCAACACGGGTGAAGCTGGCCGCTGCCGCCGTGTCCGAATCTGGTTTTGGCGCCCGCGACGAGCGGGAACCGGCGTGCTGACGGCAGCTTTTCAGCACCGCATTGCGGCGCCGATAGGAACCCACCATCAGCACCGCCATCAACACAAAAAATACACCGTAACTAGCCCATACATAGGGGCCATGGCCTTCCATTGCCAAAAACGCACCGAAGGAATCAAACGCCATTATCTGGCACCTCCATTCACGTGAAACAGCTCCTGTACCCAGCGGGTACGCTGTTCACGTATCAGAATTTCCGTCTGCATACGCAGGCACGCCAGCCAGCCAAACACTAGATACAGGCCAATGACCGACAACAGCAACGGCACCCACATTTCGGCCGGCATGCTGGGTTTCTCTGTCAGCTTAAAGGTGGCCGGCTGATGCAGAGTATTCCACCAATCCACAGAATATTTGATAATCGGAATATTCACCACGCCAACCAGCACCAATATCGCCACGGCGCGGGCGGCCGATTTTTCATCATTAATGGCGCGGTCAAGAGCGATCAACCCACCATACAGAAACAACAGGATCAGCATCGATGTCAGCCGCGCATCCCAGATCCACCAGGTGCCCCAAGTGGGCTTGCCCCAAACCGCACCGGTAAACAGCGATATAAAGGTGAGTACCAGGCCCACCGGTGCTACGGCTTTGACAAACACATCGGCCAGCTTCATGCGCCACACCAGTGTAACCACCGCGGCCGAGGCCATCATGATGTAAACCGACTGGGCCAAAAACGCCGACGGCACATGAATAAAAATAATGCGGTAGCTGTTGCCCTGCAGGTAGTCCTTAGGCGCAAACGCCAGGCCCCACACCAAACCAGCGCCGAGACACAGCAATCCAAATACCAGCAACCAGGGCATTAGCCGGGTGGCAATCCCGTAAAACCATTTTGGTGATCCCAGCTTGTGAAAAAATTGCCACATCAGTTAAGTACCTTGCCTCTGTTTGAATCGGTTTGTCAGCTGTTTGACAGGCTGACTTTCAGAGCCGCTGCGCTGGCAAAAGGCGCCAGAGTCAAAGCCAGCACCAGAAAGGCACCCAACAACGCCAGATAGGCGCCAATCGGGGCACCTTCGGCGGCGGCGGCAACAGTGCCGGTACCGAAAATCAGCACCGGAATGTACAACGGAATAATCAACAAGGATAAGAGTACACCCGCTGATCGCAAACCCAGCGTTAACGCTGCACCAATCGCACCGATCAAACTAAGAACAGGTGTTCCGATTAGCAGAGTTAGACACAAAATAGCGATAGAGTTCCCGTCCAGATGCACCATTACACCCAAAACCGGCGTTAACAACACCAGCGGCAGTCCGGTTAGCACCCAGTGCGCCATGGTTTTGGCCAACACCAGCAAGAACAGCGGTTGTGGCTGCAGCACCAGCTGCTCCAGTGTGCCGTCGTCAAAATCGTGACGAAACAGATGATCCAGTGACAAGAGCACCGACAACAGTGCCGCCACCCACAAAATGCCGGCCCCGGCTTCCTGCAAAAATGAGATTTCCGGGCTCACGCCCAGCGGAAACAGGGTGACCACCATCATGAAAAACAGCAAAGGATTGAGTAAATCCTGACGCTGACGAAAGGCCACTTTCATGTCGCGAGCGAACACCGCTTTCATGGCCGCAATCGAACCAACGGCCTGATCCAGGGGTTTAATCATCATAATCAACGGCCCCCGGTGTGAGTACCAGTCGCTTCGTACCTGCAATCTTTACGTTGTGATGGGTGGTAAACACCACGGCACCGCCCTCAGCGGCACGCTCTTGCAGCAGGTTTTCGATGGCCGCCACGCCGCTCGCATCGATGGCGGTGAACACCTCGTCTAACAGCCAAAGGGGTTCGTCGGCAACCAACAGGCGCGCAAGTGCCACCCGCCGTTGCTGACCGGCTGAGAGGTGCCGGCATGGCACCTGTTCGTAGCCCGCCAGACCGGTCCTGGCAAGCGCCTGCACAAGGGCTTTGTCGCCCACCGGGCGGCGACCGGCCATCAGCGCCCGCAGGTTTTCGAGCGGCGACAGCAACGGCTTTATGCCCGGCCGGTGGCCCAAATACAGCACATTGCGTAAAAACGACTCGCGCACGCGCAAACGCGGCTCGCCGCACCACAGCAACTGGCCCGCCCAGGCATCACTAAGACCGGCCAATATACGCAGCAACGTGGTTTTACCGGAGCCGTTGGCACCCTCGACACGGGTCACAGTTGCGGGCAATATGGAAAACGATAAATCACGGAACAGTTCCCGCTTGTCGCGTTCACACTGTAAATTGATCGCCTGTAGCAGCGGTTCAGACATCCGGGCCCCGGTTCCGTATCGATGCAGCGTAGGCTGGCATCGTGTGTATTCAATATTGGCGCGGCGCATTATAGCGAAAGCAGCCGGTGATTACCCATTTCCAGGTTAATTTGGTAGCGATGAAACTTCCCACCAATCCACCCCAACCCACTCCTCAATCCACTTCCCAATCTACGTCGCCCGCCAGCGCCGACAGCCGGCCACCGCAAGGCAGCACCAGCGCGCCTGCCCCAGTCCCGCCTACATCGCCTGCGCTAAGCGCCCAGCGGGTACTGAACCAGTTGCAGATGGGCCGTAACGAAAGCCTGCTGGCAAGAGTCACCGACGTCATTCAACGCCAGAATGGTGGCGCCGAGCTGCTGTTAGATATACGCGGCAAACCGCTTCAGGTTCAGGCCAGTATTGGCGAAACCAAACTTCAGGCCGGCGACTGGATAAAAGTGCTGCGTGCCGGCAACGAATTGCAGCTGATGGGCAAGCTGGCAACTGCCCCGGAAGTCAGCCTGGCACAGGCCCTGGTGCAACGCCTGCCCTGGCAGCAAAGCCTGGACAGCGGACTGGCCCGACTGATGGCCGGCTTGCAGCAAGGTGTGAAGGCCGACACACCGCCCGGCCAGCTGCCCTCGCAGGCTTTCTCGGGCACCGCCGCGCAGCCTCTGCCACCAGCGGCGCGCCAGGCTCTGGAACAATTATTTGTGCGCTTACCTGCCAGCAACCAGCTTGCGCCCGGGGCCGGGCAGCAGACCGCGGCGGTGCAACAGGTACAACAATGGCTGAGCGAAAGCGGGCTGTTTGCAGAAGCGCGACTGGCGGCAACACCGTCGGCAACCCTACCCGATCTAAAACTGGCCATTGGCCGGGTAATCACCGCGCTTCTGGCACAGCAGGGCCAAGGGCCAGAGCACTTCAACCGGCTGACACCGCTGGCTAGCCCAGCGCTGATTCAGGCGCCGTTACAGTTTCCCGGCGCATTCGCCATGGCTCAGACCAGCACCGGTAGCAGCGCCAGAGAAGAACCGCCCAACGTCGGGCAATTGCTGCGAATTCTGGCCGGTATGCTCAACCGCATTACCGTAAACCAGCTGCACACCCAGGTGTTGAACGCTCGCGGTGGCACAGATGCGGGCGCGCCCACCAACACGCTTTTACTGGAACTGCCCTGGATGAACCCGCTACAGCAACCCAAGCTGGCGCAACTGCGGATTGAACAGCATCCGGGTAAAGACGGCAGCGACCGCGGACCATCACGAGCAAGCGTTGGCGAATGGCGCCTGGTGCTGGCGATGGATCTGGACCAGGCTGGCCCGTTGCAATTCGAAGTGAGCCTGCGCCAACAAGCGGTGAGCGCTTTGGTGTGGGCAGAGAAACTGGCTACCTTGCGCCAGGTGCATCAACAACTGCCGCTGCTGCGTAGTAGCCTGACCGATCTGGGGCTCGAAGTGGCGGATTTGGAGTGTCGCCAGGGCAATCCGGGCCCGGTAGCGACAAAGCTGCAACATCGACTGGTGGATACCAAAGCATGAGCAAAAATAACGAGCCGCAACAGTCGTCAGCGGCAGTCGCGTTAAAATACGACGGTGAGCGGGCGCCCACTATCAGCGCTGTTGGCAATCACGAGCTTGCGGACGAAATTATTCGCATTGCCCGCGAACACGGGGTGCCCCTGTACGAAAACGCCGAGCTGGCCAGTACCCTGGCGCGACTGTCGCTGAATGACGAAATCCCCGAACAGCTGTACCAGCTGGTCGCTGAAATTCTGGCCTTCGCCTTTCACATACGGGGCATGACACCGGAAGACGCCGGTCAATAACCCCAAAACCGGGGGTCAGGCTGCCTGGCGTTTCTTCAAGGCAGACACCAGTTCTGCCTCGGGCCGGGAAATACCGCAGGTGTTCATCAGGTCGTCGATATCGGCACCAAGATCAACTAGCCGTGCGGCTTCGTCGTAAGACACCCGCAACGGATCGTTCTGGCGCATTTCTTCGATGGTGGTTCGCAGTTCGTGCAGTTGGCGTTCGCAGGCTACCAAGCGCTGGCCCACTCCCATACCGGTGCTGGCAGTGGCATGCAGTTCGCGGCCAAGAATGTCACAGCGGCTTTTTAGCGCCGCCTGCAACCCCCGCAACTGCCGCCCTTGCAAGACAATTTGCGCGACGAGCAAAGACAGAGCTGTAGCGACCAGAATCCAGGGCACCCATTGGGGAATCTCGGCAAATACATCAGCAAACATAGCAACGTCTCCTTGGTGTGCGTCAAGGCGTCGATCTGCGTTCACTGCCGGCCTAAGACCTTACAGCGTCGAGATATCCGCCCATTCGTGATCTGTCAGCATCTTGTCGAACTCGACCAGAATGATCAGTTCGCCATTTTTGTTACACACGCCCTGAATAAAGCGGGCACTTTCTTCGCTGCCCACATTGGGCGCGGTTTCAATTTCACTGGACTTGAGGTAAACCACCTCGGCCACCGAATCCACCAGAATTCCCATTACCTGATCGGCAGACTCCATCACCACAATACGGCTGGTGTCGGTGATGTCGGCATCGTTCAAGCCAAAACGCCGACGGGTATCAATCACCGTTACCACGTTGCCGCGCAGATTGATGATGCCCAGAACGTAGTCCGGTGAACCCGGTACCGGTGCAATCTCGCTGTAACGCAGTACTTCCTGAATCTGCATCACGTTGATGCCGTAGGTTTCATCATCCAGACGAAAGGTCACATACTGCAGTACCTGGTCATCCTTGGTCTGATTTTGCTGTCCGCTTGGGGCTGCCATTGTGTTAAATCTCCATATGCGGCTGCCGTGCAGGCAGCCTGACCGTCAAAAAATCATCATTAGCGCCCCTATACGCTATTTAAGGGGCATGAATCGTGCCATCACTAACCTTTGTTAGCAGTGAACACTCGCCGGGCCTGTTCAGCTTAAATCCAGGTGCTGTTCGCGCTCGGCACGAACCAGCAGATTCGCCATGCTCTGAACGTCTAGCAGCGCGCACATCTGCTCAATCACTGTGCCTGCCAGCCATGGCCGCTTGCTACGCGACGTGCGCCAGCGCACCTGCTGAGGGCTCAAAGTAAAGGATTGAGCTACATTATCACAAGCCAGTCCCCAGTCACTGTTGTTAAGGTGTATCACAAACCGATAATTAGCGCGTGCGTTTGCCGGCGCCCGACCCGCCATAATCCACTCGGCACTGTCGACCACCCGCAGGTTTTTGTCCCGGCCCGGGCGAATACCCATATACCAGGGCGGGCTGCCAGGCATCGGCATTATATCGTCTTCGATGCGGTAAATGGCCCCTAGCAACACCAAGGGAACCGCCAGCTGCAAGCCTGCCACGGTGAAGATCAGACATTCAAATGGCTTTTCGGCCCACGCAGGCCTTGCCTGCGGCCCGGCTGCCGGCAACAGTTGCGGAGCGGTCACGATCTGCACGGATGGTTCAGCAATTACCGGCTCCGGCTTGGCCGGCAGCGGCTGTGGCGCTATTGCCACCACCGGTATGGCAACAACAGCCTGCGCCTGCGTGTCCTGCTGATACGCCTGATCGGTGGCCGTGTGCAACAGGTCGTCCAGATAACTGGCGATGGCGGCTTGCGGGTCCGCCAGCTGTGTCATTTTTTTGTCAGCCACCAGACGGCTCCAGCCAGGTACCGGTTTGCGCCAATAAATCGTCAAGCAGGCGACGATAAGCGCGCACTCCGTGGGTGTTGGCGTCTACCGCTGAGGGCACTAATCCGGCCTGGCTGGCATCGCGAAACTTTGTGTCTACCGGTATGGCAAAACGCCAGAGCTGATGCGGATAAGTATCACGCAGCATATTCAGGCTTTTATTCGCGGCTTGGGTTCGACGGTCAAACAGAGTGGGCACAATGGTATAGCTCAGGGGATTTTTCTGCGAACGGCTAATCATTTGCAGGGTGTGCAACATGCGCTCGAGACCCTTAATGGCCAAAAACTCGGTTTGCACCGGAATAATCAAATGGCTTGCCGCCGCCAGGCCGTTAACCATCAGCACGCCCAATGTCGGGGTGTTGTCCACCAGCACATAGTCAAAATCATCCCACAGCTGCGCCAGCGCGCGGGAAATCACCCGACCCATGCCTTCAGTACCGATCATCCGCCTTTCCAGGGTTGCCAGGGCAGTGCTGGCCGGCAGTAACGTAAGGTTGGGCACGCCGGTGTCGGTAATCAGCTGTGCGGGCAGTCCTTCGGGTACTTTTCCCTGATGTTGAAACAGGTCAAACAGGCTGTGCTTGAGGCGGTCCGGATCATAGCCAAACCAGCTGGTAAGCGAACCGTGCGGATCCATATCCAGCATCAGCACACGCTTGCCACGGCTGGCCAACAGGTCGCCCAAGGCAACCACGGTGGTGGTTTTGCCCACTCCGCCTTTTTGATTGGCCACTGCCCAAATTCGCACGTTTGACTCTCCTGCCTGTCCTCGGCATTTCACACGGCAATACATTGCCGTTGTGTTGTGGTTCGCGACTGAAAAAGCGCTGTTCACTCTTTTTTAAAAGAAAGACTACAGGAATCGTGCCAGGTTCAGCGTATGGCACCGCGAATGCTGGCATCGCGGGAAATCAGCAGCACCACGCGACGATTACGGCGACGGCCTTCGTCGGTATCGTTGCGCGCCACCGGCTGATGTTCGCCATACCCCACCGCCGCCAGCCGCGCCGGGTCTATACCATCCATCACCAGCATGCGCACCAGAACCGACGCGCGGGCAGCCGAAAGCTCCCAGTTTGACGGAAAGCGGCCACTGTGAATGGACTGATTATCGGTAAAACCTTCAATGCGAATGGCGTTGTCGGTGTCGCGCAGCACGCCCGCAATTTTTTCCATCACCGCGAAGGAATCGTAATGAGGTTCAGCGTCGCCGCTGCCAAACAACAGGCTGTTGGGCAAATTCAGCTGCAACCACTCATCATCTGTGTTCAGAGTAATCACGCCCGTCTCAATCAATTCACTAAACTCCAGCCCGAGCTGGCCGGCCAGCTCCTGAAGCCCACGCGATCGGCTGGCGTTGTCTGGTGCTGGCAAACCGGGAGGTGCCTCGGTAACCACCGGCGCAATGACGGCATCGCTTTCAGTGCGCCCACCAACAACCTGCTGTTCGCCAACGGTAATTGGCACAACCGAGCGCTCCGGGGCGTTGAAAACACCGGTCAAGGTATTTGACAGCACCTTGTATTTGCCCTCGTTAACCGAAGACACCGAATACATCACCACAAAAAACGCGAACAGCAGGGTAATGAAGTCGGCGTATGAGATTAGCCAACGCTCTTTATTGTGAAGATCATCTTGGGGTGGTTTGCGGCGCCGCATAAGCCATTAACACTCGCTACCAGGGAAGAAATCCACGCAAGCGGATTTCGATGGATTTCGGGTTTTCACCTTCAGCGATGGCAATAAGGCCTTCGATCATCATGTCTTCGTAGCGGGTGCGCTCGCGCACCAGCCCGCGCAGTTTATTGGCCACCGGGAAAAACAGAAGGTTAGCCAACGCCACCCCGTAGATGGTGGCAACAAAAGCGGTGGCTATGCCGCTGCCCAGCGTCTCCGGGTCTTCCAGATTGGTCATTACCTGAATCAGCCCCATCACCGCGCCAATAATGCCAATGGTAGGCGAATAGCCGCCCATGGCTTCAAACACCCGTGCCGAATCCAGATCCCGCTGTTCCCGGGTATCCAGTTCTACCTCCATAATGCTGCGAATGGTGTTGCTTTCGGCGCCGTCAACCAACAGCAGTAAGCCTTTTTGCACAAACCGCTCCTGTTCGCTTTCTGCTAGCCCCTCAAGCCCTAGAAGGCCCCTTTTGCGGGCAATAACGCTCCAGTTCACAACTTTGTCGAGACCGTCTTCCAGGTTGACAAAGGGCGGCAAAAATACCCAGCGGGATTGGCTAAACGCGCGTTTCAGCACCGGCCAGGAGGTTTGCAGTATGGTGGCCGCCAGGGTGCCGCCAATAACAATCAGCGCCGCCGGCGCGTTGAACAGCGACGCCAGTGCACCACCGTCCAGCAGATTACCCCCCAGAATGGCTACAAAAGCCAGGATAACACCCAGAAGGCTAAGCACATCCATCAGCTGACCCCATCTTTGAGCCGCTGGCAAACGTCGTTCAGCGACAGAATTTCGTCACTCAGGCCGGCTTTAGCCACTGCCATGGGCATGCCGTAAATCACCGAGCTTTTTTCATCCTGCGACCACACAATCGAGCCGCTCTGTTTCATCATGCGGCAGCCTTCCCGGCCATCTGCGCCCATGCCCGTCAGCACAATACCCAAGGTTTTACCGGGAAAGCTGCGTGCCAGCGAACCAAAGGTGACATCCACTGAAGGCTTGTAATTGAGCCGATCATCGCCAGGTAATATGCGTATCCGGCCTTGGCCACCGCGGCTTTCCACCATCATCTGTTTGCCGCCGGGTGCCAGCAAAGCCAGGCCGGGGCGCAACAGATCGCCGTCTTCTGCCTGACGCACCTGTATTTGGCAAGACTGGTTCAGGCGCTCGGCAAAAGCCTGGGTAAAACTGGCGGGCATGTGCTGCACCAGAATCAGCGGTGCGGGAAAGCTGGCGGGTAGGCCGATGAGCACGTTCTGCAGGGCCACCGGGCCACCAGTAGAGGTGCCGATCGCCACCACTGTGTAGTGCCTGGGTGGCGTACGCCGCTGATGGCGCTCCGGGCTGGCAACCGCTGCAGCTGCAGCGGTCGCAGGGCGCTCAGTTAAGGGGCGTCGCTGCAACGCTGGTATCGCGGCACGATTAGCCGCAGTCGTAGCCCCAACCGCCGCCACTGGTGGCTCATGGGCGCGAGTGCTCCCAGAGCTTATGGGGCGGCTACGGGCGATACTAACAACACGTTCTACTAATATTTTTTGTAGCTGGCTGCTGTTACCGGCAATTTCCTCGAAATTCTTGGGTAGGAAATCCACCGCTCCAGCTTCCAGCGCATCCAGGGTTATCCGCGCACCTTCATAAGTAAGCGACGAAAACATCAGCACGGGTATCGGATGTTTGCGCAGTATTTCCCGCACGGCCGTAATCCCGTCCATGACCGGCATTTCGTAATCCATGGTAATCACGTCAGGACGCAGTTTTTCCGCTTGCTCTACGGCTTCGCGGCCGTTGCTGGCGGTGCCAGCCACGGTAATCTGGCGAGACGCGCCAAGAATTTCACTCAGGCGTTTGCGAAAGAAACTGGAGTCATCAACAATCAGCACAGAAACTGTCATTTATTTCTCCGGGCGATGCCTGCCGCCCGCCAAGTCGGCGGCCGTTCGACAATTAATCGACGATTAATCAACAATGGGTCGGCGATGTATCGGCGCTAACTATAATGTTGCAGCAAACTGGGCACATCGATAATCAGCGCGATCCGGCCATCGCCGGTAATGGTGGCGCCAGCCATACCCGGCGTACCCAGCAGCCCGCGTCCAAGAGGTTTAATCACCACTTCTTCCTGGCCTACCAGCTGGTCCACCACAAACCCGACCTGGCGGGTGCCCATAGACACAATCACCACATGGCCGTTTTCCGGCTCAACATTTCTGGCACCGCCACGAATGAGCCAACGCTTGATGTGGAACAGCGGAAACACCTTGTCGCGCACCACAACACACTCGCGACCATCCACCACGTTGGTCTTGCTCAAATTAAGGTGGAAAATTTCCACCACGTTAACCAACGGCAGTGCGAACGACTGATCAGCAAGCATGATCATCAGCGTCGGCATAATGGCCAGAGTCAGTGGCACTTTGATCACAATGCTTGAGCCTTCGCCCAACTTTGATAACACGCTAAGCTGGCCGTTGAGCTGGCTGATTTTGGTTTTCACCACGTCCATGCCCACACCACGGCCAGACACATCGGAAATTTGGTCTTTGGTGGAAAAACCGGCGGCAAATATCAGGTTGTAGCATTCCTGATCGGTCAGCCGGTCGGCGCCATCCTGGTCATACATGCCCTTTTCGACCGCTTTGCGGCGCAACACCTCAGCGTTCATGCCAGCGCCATCGTCGGTGATCAGCAGCAGAATGTGATCACCCTCTTGCTCCGCCGACAAGGTAATGGTGCCGACTCTGGGCTTGCCGGCCCGTTCTCGTTCTTCCGGGCTTTCAATGCCGTGGTCCACCGAGTTGCGCACCAGGTGCACCAACGGATCTGACAGTGCTTCCACCAGATTCTTGTCAAGATCAGTGTCTTCGCCGTGCATCACCAGATTGATTTCTTTTTTCAGGCTGCGGGCAAGGTCGCGCACCACCCGCGGGAAACGACCAAACACTTTCTTGATGGGCTGCATGCGGGTTTGCATAACAGCCGCTTGCAGGTCGGTGGTGACCACATCCAGATTGGCCACTGCTTTGTGCATCTGCTCGTCTTCGCTTTTGTCACCCAGGCGTTGCAGGCGGTTTCGCACCAGCACCAGCTCGCCCACCATGTTCATGATGTCGTCCAGGCGTTTGGTGTCTACCCGCACGCTGGTTTCCGAAGCGGCAGGGGCAGCATCGCGGGCCGGCGTTTTGGCTTGCGCCGGCTCGGCTGGCGCTTTGGCCACGGCTGAACCCTTCGCTGCTTCGGGCTTTTTAGCAGATTCTGGCACGGCTGCAGCGGCGGCTGTCGGGCTGCCACCCTTGCCGTGAAGCTGGTCTAGAAGAGCTTCGAATTCGTCGTCAGAGATATCAGTTGGCTGGGCACTGCTGGCCTCAGCAGCGGTTTCTTTGGCGGCTGCCGGCGCGCCGGCGAACTGGCCTTTACCGTGAAGCTGGTCTAAAAGGGCTTCGAATTCGTCGTCGCTGATATCGCCATTGCCGCTTGCGACCGAGCTACTGGCAATGGTTTCGCTGGTATCCGCTGAGGCTAGCTTGTCATCGTCTAGGGCGTCGAGCAGCTTCTCGAATTCGTCATCGGTAATGTCGCCCTGGTCGGCGACATCCACCGTCGCGGCAGGCACCGGCGATTGTGGCACAGCCTCACCCGCAGGCAACGCCAGCTGATTCAGCCGGTCGATCAGTTCCTGCGGCGCCGCTGTAGGCGCTTCACGCTGGCGCACCTCTTCGAACATGGCATTCACGTTGTCCAGGGTTTCCAGCACGACGTCCATTAGGTCGGAGGTCACTTTGCGCTTGTGGTTACGCAGGGTGTCGAATACGTTTTCCGCCGAGTGACAGCAGTTTACCAAAGCATGTAACTGCAAGAAGCCCGCACCGCCTTTGACCGTGTGAAAACCACGGAAGATAGCATTCAACAAATTGCTGTCGTCCGGATTCTGTTCCAGATCCACCAGTTGCTCAGACAGCAACTCAAGAATTTCACCGGCTTCTACCAGAAAGTCCTGCAGGATTTCTTCATCGCCATCAAACGACATGTTTGTTCCTCATTGCTCAGAAACCAAGACTGGACAACAGGTCATCCACGTCAACCTGACCAGACAACACGTCTTTGCGTTGTTCTGGCATTATTTGCGGACCCACACCCTGCTCAGCCGAAGGCTGATTGTCCTCCATCTGGTGCACGGTACCGGTCAACTGGTCTACGTGGCCGGCCATCACCACCAGGCTTACCAGGTTTTCTTCCACTTCACGCACAAGGGTGATGACATTTTGAATCACCTGACCTGTCAGATCTTGATAATCCTGAGCCAGCAAAATTTCTGAGAGGTTACCGTACAGTTTGCCGGCGTCAGTACTCAACGCCGCCAAAAACTGATCCATGCGGGCGTGCAACTCGCGGAATTCGGTCGGTGCCATCTCCCGCCGCCGCAGGCGCTGCCACTGCTGATGCAGATCTTGGGCTTCGCTTTGCAAATGACGGGTAACTGGCATGCTTTCTTCAACCAGATCCATGGTCCGATTCGCCGCTTGGCCAGTCATTTTCACTACGTATTCCAGGCGATCGGAGGCATCGGTCATTTTTGACAGAGCTTCTTTCTGTTCGGGGTTGCGCGGATCAATCTGAAAATTACGCATGGCTTCGTGCAGGCTGCGGGTTAGCCGCCCTACTTCGTGATACAGACCTTGATTTCGCACTTCTGCAAGATCGCTGATCATCGCCATAGCGCGGGGATAGTCGCCCGCGCGCACGCTGTCAACCAGCTGTTCGGACTGTTGCTTTAATTTTTCCGTCAGCTCTGGATCCAGGGCATGGCGCTCGCCTGTTGACTTGTTCATGGCTTGTATCCACTCCCCGGTTACTGAATTCGCTCAAAGATTTTTTCGATTTTTTCTTTGAGAACAGCGGCAGTGAACGGCTTTATAATGTAGCCGTTCACACCGGCCTGCGCCGCAGCGACAATCTGGTCGCGCTTGGCTTCAGCCGTCACCATCAGGATCGGCAGGGCTTTAAGCTGATCGTCGGCGCGAACATTTTTGAGCAGGTCAAAACCGGACATGCCAGGCATGTTCCAGTCGGTCACCAGGAAGTCGTACTTGCCGGTTTTCAGCATCGGCATTGCCGTGTTGCCATCGTCGGCTTCGTCGGTGTTGGTGAAGCCCAAGTCACGCAGCAGGTTTTTAATAATACGCCGCATCGTGGAAAAGTCGTCCACAATGAGAATTTTCATATTTTTGTCCAAGAGGACCTCCAATCGGTGGAATCTAGTCGAATCTCGTTGCGTCACTGCCTGCAACCCACGGGTTGCAAACGCTAGAATTATGTAGGGTCCGTTTTCCAGTCGGCTAACCGGCTGCGTAGGCGCAAGGCAGCCTGGCTGTGAATCTGGCTGACCCGGCTTTCGCTGACGTCCAGCACAGCGCCGATTTCCCTCAGGTTCAATTCTTCCCGGTAATACAGGCTTAGCACCAGTTTTTCACGTTCTGGCAGGGTTTCAATAGCCGCCGCCAAACTGTTACGGAAGGCGGACTCTGACACCCCGTGTAACGGGTTATCATCCGTCTCTGATTGTTCTATCGGCGGCTCGCCGGATTCATTGAGCTCATCGAGACTAAAAAGCCGACCACTGTTAGAGTCGGCCAAGGAGCTGTGGTACTCCGGCAGCGTCATATCCAGCTCAGCAGCCACTTCGACATCGTGGGCTTCGCGGCCTTCTCGGCCCTCTACAGCTTTGATGGCCTTGGAAATGCGCCGGGAGTTTCTGTGCACCGAACGCGGCACCCAGTCGCCTTTGCGGATTTCGTCCACCATAGCGCCGCGAATACGAATACCCGCGTAAGTTTCAAAGGTAGCACCTTTGCCCGTTGAATAACGTTGCGACGCCTCAAGCAAGCCGATCATACCGGCCTGCATCAGGTCTTCAAGTTGCACGCTAGAGGGCAATCGCGCCAGCAGATGAAGGGCAATCTTCTTGACCAGGGACGCGTGCTCTTCAATCAGCCGGGAAGCGTCTGAAGCACCCGACCGTTGATAGACTCCAAGATCTTTCGCCAATGTCATAAATCCGCTTTTTGTACGGGATGTGTTTTAAACTTCGATGAGCCGCTCTATAAAGAATTCGAGGTGACCCCGCGGCGATGATGGCAGCGGCCAACTGTCCACTTTTTCAGCAAGGGCCCTGATGGCCAGCGAGGCTTTTGCTTGCGGGTAAGCTTCCAACACCGCTTGCTGGCGCCGCACCGCTTTTTTGACGGCCTCGTCAAAGGGCACCATGCCTACATATTGTAACGCTACATCCAGAAAACGCTCGGTAACCCGGGTCAGTTTTTCATACAAAAGCCGGCCTTCTTGTTCTGTGTGCACCTGATTGGCCAGAATCCGGAAGCGGCTGGTGTCGTAATCGCGGTTCATCAACTTGATCAGGGCGTAGGCATCGGTAATCGAAGTAGGCTCGTCGCACACCACCAGCAGCAGTTCCTGGGATGCCCGCAAAAAACTGACCACCGATTCGGAAATGCCGGCGGCGGTATCCACAATCAGCACGTCAATCTGGTCGGCAAGGTCACTGAAAGCGTGAATCAAACCGGCGTGCTCCATAGCACTGAGCTGGGTCATGCGCTGGGTGCCTGATGAGGCCGGCACAATCTTGATACCGCCGGGACCATCTACCAGCACGTCACGCAAGTCGCAGTCACCATTGAGTACGTCTTGCAGATTGCGCTTGGTTTTCAGGCCTAACAGCACATCGATATTGGCAAGCCCCAGGTCGGCGTCCAACAGCACCACCCGACGGCCTTTTTGCGCCAGAGCAATGCCCAGGTTGACCGACACATTACTTTTGCCAACACCACCTTTACCGCCCGTGACCGCAATTACCTGAACCGGATGTGCTCTACTCATACTGATGATGGCCTCTTGCCATGTTTAACCGGGAACGGATGTTACCGCTGCCCCAATGTTCCTTACTGCCCGACTGCCCGCTTGCTGTGATGCTTTTACAACCGGCGCTTTCAGGAACCGGTGGCAACAGCCTGCTTCTGCCGCAAATCCTTCATTCGTTCTACACCGAGTTGCACCAGCGCAAGCGCTTTCGCCGGGTGCAAGTCTTGGGGTATTTTCTGGCCGTCGGTGTACCATGCCATCGGCAGGCTGGTTTCCATAACAAATCCCAACGCTTCGCCCAGAGTCAGAGCCTCGTCGATCTTGGTAATCACACAGCCGGCAAGGTTTGCCATCTTATAGCAATGCCATACGGATTTCATAATACGCGGCTGACTGGTGGCAGACACCACCAAATGTGTACGGATTTTATGATGGCTGCGGGCCAGCTCGGCCAACTGCTCCTGATAACCCCGATCGGTGCTGGTCAGCCCGGCGGTATCGATCAATACCAGGTGACGGTCAGACAACTCATCCAGAATTTCATCCAGCGGATGGCTTTCATCAACCACCCGTACCGGCACGTTAAGAATACGGCCAAACACAAACAATTGCTCGTGCGCTGCAACCCGATAACGATCGGTGGTAATCAACGCCAGGGAGTCAGCGCCGTGGCGAAGCACGTAGCGTGCCGCCAATTTGCCGATGGTGGTGGTTTTGCCCGCTCCGGTAGGTCCCACAAGGGCAAACACACCGCCTTCATCCAGCCATTCCTGGCGCGGGGTACGCACACCGTTAACCAGCATTTTCAGAGACTGCTTCCAGCCATCCTCCAGGCGCCCGGACTGGTGACGGCGAGCGAGATTGTCAGACAGTTCGCGGCTTAGGCCGAACTCACCCAGACGTTCTGCCAGGCGCTGCTGAAGAGCCGTAACATTGGCGCCAACACTGGCGTCTTTAAAGGCGGCAGGCGCGGCCTGACCGCTCATCAGCTCGCGCAGACTGCTTATTTCAGAACGCATGGCCGCCAGCTCCCCGGCATAACCCGCAGGCTGACCGCTTTGCGCTGCCGCGTTTTGGCTACGCCCGTCAGCGCCGGCCGGCAAGGTTATGCCGCCCTCTGCAAACGGATCTGTGCTGGTCATGTCGGCAAAGCCATTGACGGTCTCAGCAATGGAACCGTAACCGGCCTGGCTGTCGGCACGCTGATCGCGCACGCCGCGGATGCGATCACGGGAGCGGCCAAGCTCGTCTTCCAGGTGGCGCTGCTGGTCTGCCTGCAGCTCTGCCAGATGGGTGCCGCTCGTAGCTGCCACCGCTTTGTCACCTAAGCGTTGGCGCGCCATGTTTTCGTCGTAATCGAGGGCCGTCACAATTTCAACGCCGTCATCTACCCGGCGGTTGGAAAGTATCATCGCATCCGGCCCCATGTGTTCGCTGACCTGCTTCAGGGCTGCGGCCATTGTAGGTGCAAAAAAACGTTTTACTTTCATGCTTGCTCATCCTTTGCCGGGAACGCGGCTGGCGTTATCCGTGTGTCGTCTGCGCCGTTACTGGCCTACCGACGCTACGATGGTAATCTGTTTGTTATCCGGCACTTCCTGATAAGACAGGACGTGCAGGCGCTCTATACCGTAACTGGCGAACTTTGCCAGCACCGGCCTCAGCGGGCCGGACACCAGCAGAATCGCTGGTTTGCCGAGCACTTCCTGGCGCTGCACGCTGTCTTGCAGTGAGCGCTGGAGTTTTTCCACCATGTTCGGCTCTAGCACTAGCCCGATATCGTCCTGCGCGCCGGATTGTTGACTCTGCTGTACAGACTTAAGCAATAACTGTTCCAGATCTGGATCCAGGGTAATCACCGGTATTTCGGATTCGTTACCGACGATGCTTTGCACAATCATCCGCCGCAGGGCTTGGCGGGTTACCGTGGTCAAGGCTTTCGGGTCCTGACTGCGCGGATGCAGGTTCACTATGGATTCTGCGATAGAGCGCATGTCACGAATAGGTACTTCTTCTTTCAGCAGATTCTGCAGCACTCGCAGCAACACGCTGATGTTTACCGCTGAGGGCACCAGCTCTTCCGCCAGTTTCGGCGATACTTTTTCCAGTTGGTCCAGCCACTTCTGCACTTCTTCATGGCCCAGCAACTCGTACGCGTGGGTCTGCAGAATCTGATTCAGGTGAGTAGCCACTACGGTGCTGGCGTCTACCACGGTGTAGCCCAGACTTTGGGCCTGGTCTTTTTTCTCTGGTTCTATCCAGATGGCATCAAGGCCAAAAGCCGGATCCTTGCCCTCTAACCCTTCCACTTTGCCAAACACCTGACCGGGGTCGATGGCCAGTTCACGCTCCGGGTGAATCTCGGCTTCGGCAATGGTGACGCCCATCAGGGTGATGCGGTAGACGTTGGGCATTAAATCCAGGTTGTCGCGGATATGCACCGAAGGCATCAAAAAACCCAGATCCTGGGACAACTTTTTACGCACGCCTTTAATACGGCTAAGCAGCTGCCCGCCCTGGCTTTTGTCCACCAACGGAATAAGCCGGTAGCCTACTTCCAGGCCCACAATGTCCACGGTGGCGACGTCGTCCCAGCCCAGCTCGCGGTTCTCTGCCGGTGCCGGTAGAGACTGGCCACTGCTGTCGCCACTGACCAGTTCGCCCCCGCTGGTACGACCAGCCGTTCCTGCACCGCCACGTGCCGGGAAGCTGTCACCTTCTTCTACAATTTGTTGATTCTTCTTCCAGGTAAACCAGGCCGCCGCCGCCGCCAGCGAACCCAGTCCCAGAAAAGCGACGTGAGGCATACCAGGAATCAGGCCCAACAAAATCAGAATACCGGCAGCAATGGCCAGAGCTTTGGGCACATCGAACATTTGCTGCAGAATCTGGCCGCCCATATCCTGGCTGGAGGTAGTACGGGTGACCATAATCGCCGCCGCCGTAGACAACAGCAGCGACGGGATTTGGGCCACAAGGCCGTCACCAATGGTCAACAATGCGTAGCGCTCCACCGCCAAGCTAAAATCCAGCCCGTGCTGGGCCATACCAATGGCAATCCCGCCAATAATGTTAATGGCCAGGATGAGCAGGCCCGCCACTGCGTCGCCTTTTACAAACTTCGAAGCACCGTCCATCGAACCATAGAAATCGGCTTCTTCGGCCACTTCCCTACGGCGGAATTTGGCGTCTTCCTGGTTAATCAAACCGGCGTTCAAGTCGGCGTCGATAGCCATTTGCTTGCCGGGCATAGCATCCAGGGTAAATCGGGCGCTCACCTCCGACACCCGGCCGGCGCCCTTGGTAACCACCAGAAAGTTGATGATCATCAGGATGGCAAACACCACTAGGCCAACCGCGTAATTACCGCCAATCAACACCGCACCGAAAGACTCAATGACTTTACCGGCCGCATCCCCGCCATTATGGCCTTCAAGCAGCACAATACGGGTAGATGCGACGTTCAGCGCCAGGCGCAGCAAGGTCGCCAGCAGCAAAACGGTGGGGAACGCAGCAAAATCCATCGGCCTCAGGGCGTACACGCACACCAGCAGGATCACGATGGACAGGGTTATATTGAAGGTAAAAAACACATCCAGCAAAAACGCCGGCACCGGCAGAATCATCATGCCCAGCAATCCCATCAGCATCAGCGGAACCCCGAGGTTCCCCTGCGCCAAGGATTTGACGTTATTAAAGACTAAAGCTCGGTCCATGCCGGATTTCTCTCTAACGATTGCCTAATTGGGCCTAAACCGATCTAAATTGATCTGATCTGGCTTGATTTCTGGCGCATTGGCGCGTTTGAACAGGTACACCGCAAAAACCGTACCAATCTTTACGAAATTCTCTACAACTTTCTGCTACCGGCGGCCTGACGAAAACCACCAGATACGGTATCCTTTCGCCATTTTGTGTCGTTGCCTTTATGAACGACCCTGCGCCCTCAATTATCACGACAAACAGGTAACCGCCATGCCCATCCACGAAGTGAAACACCCTCTGATACAGCACAAAATTGGCCTGATGCGCCGTGCCGATATCAGCACCAAGAATTTTCGTGAACTGGCGCAAGAACTGGGCACGCTGCTGACCTACGAGGCCACCAAAGACATGACCCTGAAAAAACAGCAGATTGACGGCTGGGCCGGGCCGGTCACCATTGAACAGATTCAGGGTAAAAAAGTGACCATCGTCCCGATTCTGCGCGCCGGCATTGGCATGCTGGACGGCGTCCTGGCGCTCTTGCCCGCTGCACGGGTAAGCGTGGTGGGCCAGATCCGCAACGAAGAAACCTTGGAAGCCACCACCTACATGGAAAAACTGGTGGGTGAACTGGACCAACGCATGGCGCTGATTATCGACCCTATGCTGGCCACCGGTGGCTCAATTATTTCCACGATTGATTTGCTGAAAAAAGCCGGCAGCACCGACATTCGCGCGCTGATTCTGGTGGCCGCCCCTGAAGGCGTGAAACGCGTTCTGGCTGCGCATCCGGATGTGTCTATCTACACCGCCTCCATCGACGACGGCCTGAATGAAAAAGGCTATATCCTGCCTGGCCTGGGTGACGCCGGCGACAAGATTTTCGGCACCAAGCAGAAGGACGTTTAAACATGTCCCAGCACGCTAACGAGCATGTTAACGACGCTAACAACCAGCCTGTCGACGAATCTTTTCATGAGCCAGTGTGGAAGCAAGCGTTAGCCGGCTCCCAAATGTTGCTGGTGGCCTTTGGCGCACTGGTGCTGATGCCACTGATTACCGGCATGGACCCGAATGTCGCGCTCTTCACTGCTGGCCTTGGCACCATTATTTTCCACATTGTGACCGGCGGCCAGATTCCGATTTTTCTGGCGTCGTCGTTCGCCTTTATTGCCCCGGTAATTGCCTCCAAAGGCAAATTCGGTATGGAAGAAACCATGGGCGGCCTCATGGCGGCGGGTATTTTGTACATCATTCTGAGCGCCCTGGTAAAAGTCCGCGGTACCGGCTTTATTACCCGCCTGCTTCCACCGGTGGTGATTGGCCCGGTGATTATGGTGATTGGCTTGGGGCTGGCACCGGTAGCAGTGCACATGGCGTCTGGCCGCACCGGTGACGGCAGCGTACAGCTTATTGCGGAAAACACCGCGCTGTGGATTGCGATGATATCCCTAGTGTGTACCGTAGGCGCATCGGTGTGGGCAAAAGGTATTTTTCGCCTGATTCCAATCATGTTTGGCGTGCTGGTGGGCTATGGCCTGGCAGCCATAATGGGTTTGGTAGATACGACGCCGGTGCAACAAGCGCCCTGGCTGGCTATTCCCAACTTTACCGCGCCACAATTCAGCTGGGGAGCCATTCTTTTCATGATTCCGGTGGCGATTGCCCCGGCTATTGAACACATTGGCGACGTACTGGCCATCGGCAATGTTACCCGCAAGAACTACCTGGACAAACCAGGCCTGCACCGCACCCTGCTGGGCGACGGCCTGGCCACCAGCGCCGCATCACTGCTGGGTGGCCCGCCCAACACCACCTACTCGGAAGTGACTGGCGCCGTCATGCTGACCCGCAACTTCAACCCGAAAACCATGTGGTGGGCCGCGGTTATCGCCATTGTACTGGCCTTTGTGGGTAAATTCGGCGCGGTGCTGCAGACCATTCCGGTGCCGGTGATGGGCGGCATTCTATGCCTGCTGTTCGGTTCTATTGCGGTGGTGGGCATGAGCACGCTGATACGCCACCAGGTGGACCTGAACTTACCGCGCAACCTGGTGATTGTAGGTGTCACCCTGGTATTCGGCATTGGCGGCATGGTGCTGGGCCATCTGGCAGGCATCGCGCTTTGTGCGATCGTGGCCATCGCCCTGAACCTGATTCTGCCGGGCTCACGCGAGGCCTGGGGCAAAGCCATTTACGAAAAGAAAGACTGATCAGCACCCGGCCCCCGCCCTGGGGGTCGGCTAACTTAAGCGTCGCGGCATTAATTTAACGGCTCGACGAAGCCAGCTGAAGCTATTTTGGATCACATTCAGCCCGCTATTTTCTACTGCAAATTTTGACAAAATGATTATTTATCTGATCTCAGTCAATTAGGATAACGCCAATTATATCGATTTGATTTCAGTCAATTGTAATTTTGTCGTCTTATCTATGCTCAGTTTCCGATGGCCCACTCAATGATTTTGTGCTGTCAACACGCAGAAAAATGCTACTGAATCATGGAGCTAGTTATGGAAGGCAAAACTTCAAAAACATCAGCAATTAATGAACAGCGTCGTAATTTTCTCAGCGGCTCAATCAGTGCTGGCTTTCTGGGCGCAGGCATTGCGGCAGGGTTAGTGCCAGCATTGGCTCAGGCTGAAAGCGGCAAACAAGTGGACCGTATGGCTAGCTATACCGCTGATCAGCTGGAGCGAGTCAAGCAAGTACTAGTAGTCCCGCCTATGGTACCCGCGCATGACCAAGTCGCCAAAGGCAAGCCTAAAGTCATTGAAATACGCCTCGATGTAGAAGAGAAACAAATAGATCTAGAAAATGGTGCTAAGTCATGGGTATGCGCCTTTAATGGCAGCGTGCCTGGGCCGTTAATTGTTTGCCACCAACACGACTATGTTGAATTAACCTTAGTTAACCCTAAAACCAACATGCTAGCCCATAACATAGACCTTCACGCGGCAACCGGTGCCTTGGGAGGCGGAGAGTTAACGCTTGTTGCTCCAGGTGAAGAAGTCACCTTCAGATTTAAGGCCACTAAAGTAGGAACTTTTGTATACCACTGCGCGCCAGGTGGCGTCATGATTCCTTGGCATGTGGTGATGGGCATGAATGGCGCCATCATGGTATTACCACGTGAAGGCTTGAACGATGGCGATGGCAACAACCTAACCTACGACAAGGCCTATTACATTGGCGAACAAGATTTCTATATTCCCAAGAATGAGCAAGGGCAATACAAGGCTTATGACACTGTTTTAGGCAGCATGAATGAAACCTTAGAAGTGATGAAAACCCTCACCCCATCCCATGTAGTCTTTAACGGCGCAGTTGGGGCCTTAACGGGTCAGAATTCCATGACAGCCAAGCTTGGTGAAACGGTGCTGTTTGTTCACTCTCAAGCTAACCGTGATACTCGCCCACATATTATTGGTGGTCACGGGGATTATGTTTGGAACACAGGTTCATTCAATGACAGACCCTCTCGAAATTTGGAGACTTGGCACATTGCCGGTGGCAGCGCTGGCGCAGCTTTATATACCTTCATGCAACCTGGGCTATATGTTTATGTAAATCACAATTTAATTGAAGCCATCATGAAAGGTGCTGCAGGCCATATCAAGGTTAACGGCGAATGGAATGATGATTTAATGACCCAGGTCAGCAAGCCTTCTCCCATCAGGTCTTAAAGACTTTTCTTAGCTGTTTAATGACCGAATGGCCCAAAGAAATTGCGCGAAGGTGTGGCTCAGAAATAGCATTTCTGAGCCACGAATTTGCGGCAACCTAGAGGTGAAGGGAGATGCCATGCTCAGGGTAATAGGTATTTTGTTGCTGCCTATGGTTTACCAAACCGCCACAGCCCAACAAGCCGATGAAAACGCCAAGGATTATTTAATACACGCCAGCGTATACCAATGGTACGGCGAACTGGACAGCAATGAAGACTGGCGTCAAAACCATCCCCAGGTCACGCTCGATTTTGCAGAATACCCACAAAGCAGCTGGACACAAGGCGCGCACCAGATTCTAGATATAGCGCCGGTATCTGAAGATTCAGCCTCAAATAACCCACCTGCCGGCCATCAAGTACGCGTAACCTTAGAGTTCTACCCTGCTGCTGCGGACTCCGATCACGTAACCGGCCAGTATATGCAACAATTGATCACCTTCAGCCCTGATTACCAGCAAGTGTTCAAGGTAGAAACCGAAATGAATGAGCGCGATGATTTTGAATCTCGCTACATTGCCAGCGCCGATACAAATTTAATTCGCGCATTTCTTTATAACTGGACTCAAGGGCTGGATGAGCCTGACTCAGCATCGCTAACACAGTGGCTTGCGAGTGACGCCGAGGTGAACCTGGCTGAAACGCAGGTAGCGGGTTTAAGTGACTATCAGGCCCATATGCAGGCGCAAGGGTTAACCCAAAGCCGTCGAGTGATAAGAAATCTGAAAATAAGCCCGTTAGACGAACAGCAATACCAGGTTGAATTTGAATATCAATGGAGCGCGATCAACGGCGACGGTGAAACCGAGATCGCGGGTATTGGCGCCTCCCTGCGCTTAAGCGTCGTAGACGGCAAAGTATTAGTGCACGTTTATACGGAGCAATATCTTGCGCCAAAAACGGATCTAGGGGCAGAAGTTCGCTGCTAAGGCGCTCGGCCATCGCATTATCAGGAGTTAACTATGACAAACAATACACGATTTATTCTGGGCAAAGGAATATCCGCGGCAATTCTGTGCTTGGTGATGATCTTTTTCAGCAACGCCGCTATGGCGCAAATGCCTGTTCTTAAAGGTATAGGCGGCGATTTTACGTTGAATAGTAGTAAAGGGGTTGAGGTCAGCCTGTCAGACTATCAAGACAAAGTGGTCATGTTATTTTTTGGCTATACCAATTGCCCTGACATTTGCCCCACAACGATTGCCCATATCAGTCAAATGGTCAAGCGGCTCACTCCAGAGCAGCGGGCAAGAGTACAAGTTCTTTTTATCAGCATAGACACGGATTACGACACGCCGGAACACCTGAACAAATACCTAAGTTACTTTGACCCGAGCTTCGTTGGCTTAGTGGATGAAAAAGAAAAAATTAATCACGTTGCACAGCTTTACCATGCTGAATACAGCAAGCTTGCCAATGAGAAAGTAACAACAGAATTTAAAAAACTTTCCGTAGATAGCGAAGAACAAGCGCAGGAAGGATACCTTTACTCCCACAGTGCAAAGATATTTATTATCGATACGAAGAGCCGGGTGCGAGGCTTCTTTTACGTGGGCACACCGATTGATGATATGAAAGACCAAGTAATAAGCTTGCTCTAATACTCGTCTCGTTAACTGCCACATCAAAAAGACAATAAAAAAATTAAAGGATTAATCGATGAAAATGCTGCCGATCAACGCCATTGTGGTTGGCTCAAACAAGCAGGTTCAGCTGGCGCCTGCGTAAACCGCTGAAGGCAGCACGTTGCCGCTTACGCTGACGTTTGGCAGCAGTGAAACTATCAGCCTAGATGTCAAAGTAACGAGCCGGCCCTAAATGAAAGAAAACCGTTTGCCATCCGTGGCTTGTCGGGCTGACGCTAGGTCATTTGCGCGCCATCGACTCCAGCATCCGATTCACCGCATCCAGGTGCTCTGGCTCGTTATGGCACATGCCTTGGAAACAAGCGCAAAGATCCAGAAAGTCTTTTAGTTCCATCCGCTGCGCCATCTTCATCAAGCGCTTGGTCATCCGAGTTGCTTTAGGCGGCTGGCTGGCTATCCGCTCGGCTAACTTCATAGCCGTCGGCATCAGCTCATCAGCAGGCACCACGTCCAGAACAATTCCAAGCTCTTTGGCTTCATTCGCATCAACAATCCGGCCAGATAAGGTTAACTCGAAAGCCCGTTGGTAGCCGATCAGGCGTTGCATCAACCAGGCGCCGCCGTCTCCCGGAATAATTCCAAGGTTAAGGAAGGTTTCGCCAAATTTGGCTTTTTCTGATGCTATGCGGATATCCGCCATATTCGCCAGATCAAAACCGGCACCGATGGCCGGGCCATTCACCGCGGCGATAATCGGCACCTCGACAGCCTGCATGACCAACGGGATACGCTGAATGCCCTTACGATAGCGTTCGGCGCATTCCGCTGCATCACCGGCGAAATCGCCGCCGCGCTCCGCCATATCACGAACGTTACCGCCCGCACTAAAGGCTGAACCGGCACCGGTAATAACCAATACCGAGACATCGGCGCAGCCATTAACCCATTCGGCTGTGGTAACGATATCGTCGATCAAATGCGACCCAGTAAGGGCGTTCCGTAAGTCGTGACGGTTAAGCGTTAAAGTCGCAACACGGTTCTCAAGAGTAATTAATGCATCAACTAACTGTGGCAGATTGCTCATATTTGGCTGGCTCGTATTTAATTGGCTCATAACGGTGCTTCTTGGCGAACGATCACTCGGGCATCAACCACCGCGTAACCGTCGTTGTAGGCAATCACGGGGTTAAGATCCAGCTCAAGGATTTCCGAATGTGCATCAACGATACTGGAAACCTTCAACAGCAGCTCGACCAACGCATCTTTGCTCACCGCCGGTTCGCCACGGGCCCCTTCCAATATTTTGCGGGCTTTAATCTGGCCCACCATGGAACGGGCATCATCGCGGCTCAATGGAATGGCGCGAAACGCCACGTCCTCCAAGACTTCCACGAAAATACCGCCCAGACCGAACATCAACACCGGCCCGAACATTGGGTCACGGCTTACCCCGATAATAACCTCGGTGCCCTTACGGGCCATGGGCGCTAACAAAACACCTTCTATCTCGGCGTCGGGCTTGTAGAGCTTGCATGAGGCCAGAATTTCAGCGTGCCCACGGCGTAAATCGGCCTCGCCGCTGAGGTTAAGTTTGACTCCGCCGGCATCCGATTTATGCAGAATGTCTTTGGAGACAACTTTCATCGCTAATGACGTGTGACCAAACTCAGCCACCGCCTTTAAAAACTCGGCCTCGTTCCGGACAATCCACTCTTTCGGCACGTCCACCCCGTAAGCGCGCAGCAGTGACTTAGCCTCGAACTCAAACAAGTCCCGACCACTTTTCTGAGCCTGCTTAAACGTTGCAACAACGTCGGCATTGGGGCTAAGAGGATGCGCCCGCTCCGCCCGCTCGGTACGTGAAATATAGGCACCCCGTTCACTAAGCGCTTTCAACACCTGAACCGCGTGCTCAATCGAATTGTAAACAGGCACCCCCGCTTCACGCAGCCTTACCAGCGGCTCAGGCCGAACATGGCTGTAAAGACTGTAAACCACCAACGGCTTATCGGTCTGGCCAGACAACCCAGCGATCGCATCGGCCGTTTGAAGCTCTTCCGCCTTGAGTTCCTCTGCAAAGCGAATGCCGTAGCCACCAAACATGCCGACCAGGAACACCATGTCAACGTTCGTATCCTTAACCAGGATGCTCATGCAATCAGCCAGCAATGCCGGATTGGCGTCGGTGCTACCGGCAACATCAACCGGGTTGACCAACGATGCCTGCGGAAAAAGAATGTCCCGCAGCGCTGATCGGGTTGCATCAGACAGTTCGGCCAGCTCCAGCCCCGCTTCCGATAAGCGGTCAGAAGCGATGGTTGCCTGACCACCACCGTCAGCCAAAATTGCAACCCGGTTACCATTCGCCTGCTGCAAAAGACCCAAGCCTTCGGCAACCGGCAAAATCTCGTCAGACTGGCTGACCACGGTTACGCCCACCTGACGAAGCAGGTCAACCGTCATCGCATAGCTGCCGGCTAAGGCTCCCGTGTGTGATTTGGCGGCTTTCTGGCCGGCCTCGGTTGAGCCCGACTTATAAACCACCACAGGCTTGGTTTTCGCGATTTCTTTGGCAACGTTTAAAAACACACGGCCGTCTTTGAAACCCTCCACGTAAAGGGTCGCCACACGCGTGTTCTCGTCTTCGCCCAAGTACTGGAGATAATCGGCAAAACCTAAATCAATCTGGTTGCCTGGCCCCACATAGGTGCTGAAACCCACATGCCCGTTGCTTTCCGCTTCAAGCGCCAGCGCCAGCAGCATATTGCCCGACTGGGAGATAATACCGATATCGCCTGGCTTGACGTTGTCGAGAGCCAGCAGGTTTACTTTTTTGTGGAGGTTGAACACCCCGGATGTGTTGGGGCCAACAATACGTACGTTGGCTTTTTGAGCGGCTTCTAATACCTCCTGCCCCAACTTGGCGCCGGCTTCGTCCACCTCGCCAAAACCGCTTGCCAGGATAATCACCCCTTTCGTTCCATTGCGGCCACATTGGCCCAGCAGGTCAGGGATGGTTTTCGCTGGCGTACAGATCAAAGCCAACGCCGCCGGGCCCGGCAGTGATTCCATCGACGGATAGGCTTTGTAACCCAAAATCGTATCGGCTTTCGGATTGATCGGGTAGATCGCGCCTTCATAGCCGTCGTTAACAAGTCCAACCATCGCCTTGTAACCGCGCTTGGTGGGGTCGGATGAGGCACCCAGAATCGCGATCGAATCGGGTGCCAGGAAATCGTGCAATGAACTTTTCATAATCAGCAGCCCTTGAAGACTGGTGAGCGTTTTTGAGCGAAGGCATCAACACCTTCCTGCCAGTCCTGGGTTGTCGTGCATATGAACACGCCGTCTAACTCGTGCTGAAGCTGCGCATCTAGATCTGCGTGCGAGGCATTGTTCAATAGCTTCTTGACCAATGACATGGAGATTGGCGCCTTGGTGGCCAGCTGTTTGATAAACGCTTCTGCCTCATCAAGCAATGCCTCATCGGCTACAGAACGAGTCGCCAAGCCGATACGCTCAGCCTCGGGGCCGTCAATTTTAACGCCGGTGAAGATCAGCTCACGAGCTTTCGCTAACCCAACCAAACGCGGCAGAAAACTGGTCACACCGCCGCCGACACAGGTGCCAATGCTGACTTCGGGAAAGCCGATTTTTGCCGTCTCGCCCATAAATATAAAATCACAGGAGCAGGCCATTTCGGCCCCCGCACCTAATGCATAACCGTTAATGGCCGCAACCACCGGCTTACTCAGTCGAAACATCGCTTCGCAAGCGTCATTAGCCAATTGCAGATACTGCCGACGCTGATACTGGCTGCGCTCGCCGGAACCGTGCTCTTTCATATCGGCGCCAACACAAAAGGCGCGCCCCTCACCGGTTAATAAAACGGCTCTGACCTCAGGGTCGGTTTCTGCCTGGTTCAACGCCGCCAATAAGTCTTTGTAAAACTGCTCAACAACGGCGTTTAAACGATGGGGACGATTGAAGCGAATCTCGGCATAGCCGTCTTTGATGGTATAAATCAGGGTTTCAAATGACACAATAAATTTCCTCTATCTCATCAGGTGTCGCGTCGCAAGTCCGACGGTATCGGGAAGTTTGGCATGGTGGGTTTGTCGGCGTGGCCTTTGCGGAACTGGCGCAGCTGGAATACATAGGCCAGCACCTGGGCGATGGCCATGTACAGGCCGTCTGGTATTTCCTGACCAATATCACTGTTGTGATACACCGCCCGCGCCAACGGTGGTGTGCGCAGAATTTCTACCTTGTTTTCGCGGGCAATTTCCATAATTTTGAAGGCCAGTTCGTCACCGCCTTTGGCCACCACCATAGGCGCGGCCATGCTGTTCTGGTCGTACTTCAGCGCCACCGCGTAGTGGGTCGGGTTGGTGATGACCACGTCAGCGGTGGGCACGTCCTGCATCATCCGTCGCTGCGACATCTCTCGCTGCAGCTGGCGGATACGGCCTTTCACCTCGGGCTTGCCTTCGCTGTCTTTGTGTTCGTCTTTTACTTCCTGCATGGTCATTTTGAGCTTTTTCTGGTGATCGTAAATCTGGAAGGGCACATCGATCACAGCAATAATGATGGTCGCACAGGACAACAAAAAAAAGCTCCAACCCAGGGTCCAGAGTACATGCTCCATAGCCGGAACCGTCGGTTCTGCGGAGATGCTCAGCAAGTCCACCGTTCGCACTTGCAGAATGAGAATAGCGATGGTGAGTACCAGACCCACTTTGGCGATGGCTTTAAACAGCTCGATCAGCGAGCGTGCAGAGAACATGCGACCAATGCCCTTTATAGGGTTCATACGACTAAGCTTGGGCGCAATGGATTTGCCGCTGAACAGTAGGCCACCGATGCCGATGGAACCCGCTATAGCCGCCACAAGCAGCACGGCCAGAATGGGCGACAACGCCCAAGCCGCGGCTTTGGCGGACGCAATTAACTGCACGCTCATGTGGCGCATATCAAAAATAGCGCTGCGCTCGATGGTAAAGGCGTCACGCATAATACCTTCCAGAACGGCACCAAGATGGGTGCCAAAAATCAGTAGGCCGCCGGCACCGGCCAATAATACCGACATGGTTGCCAGTTCTTTGGAGCGCGCAGTCTCGCCATCCTCCTTAGCCTTTTCCAGCCTTCGGGGGGTGGCCTCTTCGGTTTTCTCCTGACTGTTGTCGTCGTCGGCCATTATCAAAATACCCTGGTGTTGGTGCTTTTATGACTACTGCTGCAACTCGCGCATGAAATCAAACGTCTGCCGAGTGTAAACATCGAAATGCGGTAGAAAATTGGCGTGCAACACCCAGATAGCAAACAATCCAAAAATCAGGCCAATGGGGAAGCCAAGGGCAAAAATATTCATCTGCGGCGCGGCGCGGGTCATCACCCCAAAAGAAATACTGACAATCAACACCGCCGTTACCGCCGGCAGCGCCATCAGCATCGCCGATACAAACATCCAGCTGATACGGTGCGCCAATTGCCACACCCCGGCCTGCCCCAGGCCTTCAAGGCCAATAGGCAAGGTGCGAAAACTCTCGATAAACACTTCAAACGCCACCAAGTGGCCATTCATTGCCAGAAACAACAAAGTGATGGTGATGGTGTAGATTTGCGCCAGCACCGCCACGTTCACGCCGTTGGCGGGGTCCACCATAGACGCAAAGCCCAGGCCCATTTGCATGGCAATCATTTGGCCGGCAATCACGAACAGCTGCCACAGAGCGGTTAGCGCGAAGCCCAACCCCACACCAATCAATATCTGCTGCAGGGTAATTACCACTGCATCGGCGCTTAAGGCTTCTACCTGGGGCACCGGGGGAATTATCGGCACCACGATAATGGTCATCAACAGGGCGAGACCCAGACGCACGCGCGCGGGCACCAACTGGGTACCAAAAATGGGAATCACCATCAGAAAGCTGGCAATGCGGAACAGTGGCCATAAATGCTGGCCAACCCACTGGCCTATCAGATCGGCACCGAGTTCGGTAGGCAGCATGGGTCAGCCGATCAAAAAGGGAATGCGGGAGAAGAGCGCATTAGCGTGGTCCAGCAGCTGTGTCAGCATCCACGGTCCCATCACAATAATAACGATCAGGGTAATCAGCAAGCGCGGCAGAAAGCTCAGGGTTTGTTCGTTGATTTGGGTGGCAGCCTGAAAGGTACTCACCACTAAACCAATCACCAGGCCCGGGGTAATGATCACTGTGGCCAGCAGCACAATCATCCACAGCGCTTCGCGCAGAATATCGATGACGGTTTCCGGGGTCATAGGTGGTCTCCATTTAGCTCTTCATGGCATTCGGCGCCGCGCACACTAAAGGCCATAACTGGCCGCCAGGGTGCCCATTATCAACGCCCAACCGTCTACCAGCACAAACAGCATGATTTTAAACGGTAGCGAGATAATAATCGGCGACAGCATCATCATACCCATGGCCATCAGCACGCTGGCCACCACCATGTCGATGATCAAAAAAGGTATGAACAGTATAAAACCGATCTGAAACGCAGTTTTCAGCTCACTGGTGACAAACGCCGGTAGTAGCACCCAGAATGTGACGTCTTCGGGGCCGGCAAACTGCTCGTCAGCCATGCGCATGAACAGGCCCAGGTCGCTCTCGCGGGTTTGTGCCAGCATGAACTTTTTGAACGGCTCCGACGCGGCTTCCACGGCTTCCAGCGAGGTCATTTCTTCCTGCAGGTAGGGTTGCAACCCTACCTGGTTGGCTTCTTCCAGCACCGGTTTCATAATGAATATGGTCATAAACAACGCCAGCCCCAGCAAAATTTGATTGGACGGCGCCGATTGCAGGCCCAGGGCCTGGCGCAATATGGAAAATACGATAATGATGCGGGTGAACGACGTCATCATCATCAACATCGCCGGCAAAAACGTCAGCGCCGTCATCAGCGCCAGAATCTGCAGGGTCACCGAATATTCCTGCTGGCCCTCGCCGGCACCGGGTTCTACGGTGAACGCGGGTATGCCGGGCAGGTCTGCCTGAGCCAGCGGCGCCCAGACCATGGCAGCGATGACGGTCAGTAACGGCAATAGCGCCTTTAGCAGGCGCACAGGTTCAAATCTTGCGGTCATCGGTCGATCTGCCAGAACTGTCGGCCGCCGCATTCGGGGCCTGGGTTTTATTCATCAGGGAGTGGAGTTTGCGGGCAAATTCACCGCTGGGCGCGCTGCTGCCTACACTCACGACTGGCTCATCAAACACGTGCAGAGTGCGAATGGTGCTGGGAGTAATACCCAGCAGCAACTGCTGGCCAGCCACATCCACCACCGCAATGCGTTCGCGGGCGCCCAGGGCCATCACCGATACCACTTTAATGGCGCTGTTGTTCATGCCGGTCATGCCGGTCATGCGGCGGATCAGCCAGGCACAGCCATAGATAATCGCAATCACCGCCAGCAAGCCCAAACCCAGGCTCACCAGTGTAGATAGGGTATCCGGAGTGCGCGTCGCCCCACTTAGTTGTGTTTGCGCTTGCGACGCAGCGGGCTCTGCCATGGCCGGAAATGCCGCCATCAACCAGAATATAGGGACTGCCTGCAAGAGCTTTAACGTCATACTATTTCTGCAAGCGCTTAATGCGCTCGCCCGGGCTCATGACGTCAGTCAGGCGAATGCCAAATTTATCGTTAACCATCACGACCTCGCCGTGGGCAATCAAGGTGCCATTCACCAGCACGTCCAGCGGCTCGCCGGCCAGACGGTCAAGCTCGATCACCGAACCCTGATTCAGCTGTAGTAAATTGCGGATGGGAATCATGGTATTGCCGACTTCCATCGAGATGGTCACCGGTATGTCCATGATCACGTCGAGATCTGGCGAGCCTTTTGAGGTGTTAACGCTGTCTGAACCAAACTCTTCCATGGGCGCTGCACGCACGTTGTTTTTTTTGTCGCTTTCTTTATCATTATTCCCGGCGCCAGCCGCCTCGGCCATCGCCGCGTCCCAGTCGTCTTCGGTGCTGTCAGGCTCTACACCGGAATCTGCACCAGACTCACCCATCGCGGCTTCCCACTCCGCTGCCAGCTTTTCGTCTTCGCTTATATTTTGGTCGTCTGTTTTATCGTCGTCAGCCATTAGGTGCGCCCTACCTTCAGTTGTTTCTTGACCTTGGGCAACGTCGCCCGTCCGTGAATTCTCAATGCCAATTTATCATCGCGGGTGCCCAACGTTGCGGTGTATATCGGAATACCGTTAGCGGTGACGGTTAAATGATCTGCCATTTCAATGGGTATAATGTCACCGGCTTTAAACTTGGCCACTTCGCGCAGTGAAATGTGACGCCGGCAAATTGTAGAGTTCACCGCCACACTCACCGCCTTGATGTCTTCCTGAAGCGCGCTTACCCAACGTTCGTCGGTGTCGTCGATGTCGCTTTGCACGCCAGCGTCTAACACATCGCGAATGGGCTCAATCATCGAGTATGGCAGCGCAAAGTGCAGCTCGCCGCCACCGCCGTCCAGTTCTATATGAAAGGTGCTCACCACGACCACTTCGCTGGGGCTGACAATATTGGCCATAGACGGGTTCACTTCCGAGCTCAGATACTCGAAATTCACTTTTAACACCGTCTGCCAGGCTTCCTGCATGTCGTGGAACACCTGATTCAGCATCATCTGCACAATGCGGTTTTCGGTAGGGGTGAATTCGCGGCCCTCAATTTTGGCGTGACGGCCCTGGCCACCGAAGAAGTTGTCCACCAGTTTAAAGACCAGTTTTGCATCCAGCACAAACAAAGACGTGCCGCGCAGCGGACGGATTTTGCACAGGTTCAAACTGGTTGGCACATAAAGGGTGTGCACGTACTCGCCGAACTTCATGATCTGAACGCCGCTGGTTGACACATCGGCGGTGCGCCGCAGCATATTGAATAGGCTGATGCGGGTGTACCGGGCAAAACGCTCGTTAATCATTTCCAGTGTTGGCATGCGCCCGCGGACGATCCGGTCCTGGCTGGCCAAATCGTATTTTTTTACGCCGTCTTTGTCGGTGTCGTCGTAGGCGTCGATGTCAACGTCGTCTACTCCATGAAGGAGCGCATCGATTTCGTCCTGAGACAGCAAGTCCTGCATAGTCAATTCCGCCGTGAAGATTCCAGCCGCATGGCGGCTATATCAAACGTCCACCTTACTGAACCACAAAATTACTGAACAACAAAGTTGCTGAACAACACCTGGCGAATAGCGGCTACGTTCTCGTTGGCCAATAGCTCATTGACCTTGTCAGTCATCGCCTGTGCCAGCTCCTGGCGGCCTTCCGAAGCGCGCAAGCTGTCAAAGCTGCGATTTCCCATTAGCTGAATCAGCTGGCTGCGCAGCAATGGCAAATGCACTTTGGCGGCATCAAGCACCGCCTGGCTTTCCGCTTCCAGTGACACATACACCTGGGCGTAACGCTGGCGGCCTTCAGCTTGCACGGTGGCCAGCAAGGGGTTTTCCAGCTCCAGATAAACGCTGGGTAGATATTCCGGTTCTTTGGCCTGTTCTTCAACGGTTTCGTCACCGCCCATGCCGGGCAGGCTGCCATTCATAAACCAGAGCGCACCGGCAACAGCCAAACCAATAGCCAACAAAATCAAAAAGCCCAGCAACACAAAGAGCTTGAGTTTGCTTTTTTTCGCTACGGGTTCATCAGCGCTGGTGTTCTCTGCCATAAGTAATCGATCCTGTGAAGCCCAAATAAGCCGTTGCGCGCAGTTTACCGTTCAGCTCAGCCTTGGGCAAAACAGTTTGCCTAGGCAAACACGTCAACCTCACCACGCCAGCTCAAATCCAGCTGCCCGCCTGCTAAAATAACATCCTGACCACCCAGTTCAGACGCCAGGCCATCGCCACCGCGGCGGCCTTGGCCACCGTTACTGCCGGCCTCCGCATTGCCTTGTTCACCGGATTGCTGGCGGGGCTGGTCAGACACATCAAATCGCTCCAGCGAAACGCCCTGCTCACTCAGCATGTCACGCAAACGGTGGGAATGCTGCTCTAACTGATCGCGTACCATCGGGTTGGCCGCGTGCACCGTTATGCTGGCCTGATCGTTGTGCATACGCACCTTTACTTCCATCGGGCCCAGGTCTGCCGGGGACAGATGAATTTCAGCCATCGACATGTTGCGTGCGGTAAGCCAAGTGAGTTTACCCATTACTTTGTCGCCCCAATCGGCCTGGCCCACCGGCACGTCTACAGACGTTGTGTAACCGCGCAGAGCCAGCGCGGGATCGGTCTGCACCCGGGCGGCACTGTTGGGCTGCTGCAACAGACTGTCGGCGCTGCCTTGCAGACGGCTGTCGGCCACCAAATTGGCGCCGTCTACCGGGCGCAGGCTTTCCCCGTTGCGCAATGTGTCGGTGAGGGCCAGGCCCGCAGCTTGGCTGGCACTCAAGCCGGTCGCTGCACCCTCTGTGCCGGCCTTTATAACGCCAGGCGCCGCCAGCGGATTCAGTGATTGCCCTGGAATGCCTGCGGCCGGCATGGCGCCGGCACTGGCCAAGGCAACGCCGGCGGCGCTATTCATAACCACCGCGCTGCCAGCGGCACCGGGGGCCGGCGCCACCGGTGCCAGCATGGCCTGCAATTCCATAAAGGTGAGTGCCACCGGTTCCGGGTCGGGCAGGTCTTCGGTGTCGGTATTTTCGGCAGCGTTGTTCTGCGGGTTGGTTATAGCCCCGGGCTCGATGTTGTCGCTGCGGGGTTCATTGACCTTGCCAACGTCATCCGCTTCGGCTTGGCGGCTACGGTCAGCATCGGCAGGTTTTTTGGCGGTATCCGCTGCCCGGGGGGCAGCAGCGTTTTTATCCGCTGCATTGGCTTTCTGGGCGTCGGCTTTTGAGTCTTTCGCAACCGCTTGCTGAGCGGCAGACCGGTTTTTAGCCTGATCCTGACGTACCAGGGTTTGCGTGTGTTCACGGGACACGTCTTGATAACGGCTGTTGCCGCCGTTGCCACTGTCGGCGTAACCGCCGTCACGACTTTTTGCCGAGCGACTGGCCGCCTGTTCGCTGATTGCGCTGGCAGAGCCTTGGGGGAGAAGCATTTGGGACATGGCAACCTCTTGCCGCGTGTGGCCGCGTAGTAGTTTGAAAGTAGCTTAAAAGTAGTTTGAAAGTAGCTTGAAAGTAATCCAAAAACCGGAAAACGGCGTTCAATGGCCGTTATTCCGCATAAGTAACAAAGCTAAAAGAGGTGTAGCAAGATCGATGCCAGAGCGCGTCAGCGGGGTCGGCGCAGAAACGCCCGGCCAGCGACTTCGTCGGCCTGCTTCTGTTCGCGGGAATCTTGCTCACGTTGCTCCTGCTGGCGACAGGTTGTGATGAAATTCTCCATGCCACGGCGTTTTTCCCAGGCTTTCAACCATTCGTTGCGACGAACTTCAAACACCTGATTTGCCTGTTCAAGCTGAACCTGCTGCTGCCCGATTAACTGGTCAAGCTGACCCATAAACGCCTGCCAGGCTTGCAACCGGCTAACCGCAATCACGCCCTGCTGGCCGTCACGGATTTGCTGGCGATATTCCTGATGATAGCGCTGAAGTTCCTGAATTTGCTGTTCCCGCTGAGCCATCAGGGTGCGAGCCTCGCCCATGCGTTCCAGCGCCTGTTTCTCTTTGCGTTGCTCCACCGCCAGCACCACGCCAAGGCGTTGCGAACGCTGCATTACGGATTACTCCCGGCGGCAGTCGGATTTGGCGCAGCCACCTGCATGCGTTCGGGCGAACGCCGCTCCGGCACCACGGCAAGCAGTTGCTCAACGCTGTCGGTCAGCGAGGTTTTTTCACTGAGTCCCTGCATCAGGAACTGCCGCATATTGGCAATGTGCGCAACGGCAAAGTCGGTTTCCGGGTCGCTGCCTTTGACATAAGCGCCTACGCTGATCAAATCCCGCGCCTGCTGGTAGCGCGAGTACACCTGTTTAAACCGCTGCGCCCGGGCGAAGTGTTCAGGATCGGTCACCTGGGGCATAACCCGGCTGATGGACGCTTCAACATCGATAGCCGGGTAATGGCCTTCTTCCGCCAGCCGCCGCGACAACACAATATGGCCGTCCAGAATGGCGCGGGCGGCATCGGCAATCGGGTCTTGCTGATCGTCGCCTTCCGTCAACACCGTGTAAAAGGCCGTAATGGACCCGCCGCCGGGGCGACCGTTGCCGGTGCGCTCCACCAACTGTGGCAATTTGGCAAATACCGATGGCGGGTAGCCCTTGGTGGCCGGTGGCTCACCCACCGCCAGGGCAATTTCACGCTGGGCCTGGGCATAGCGGGTCAACGAATCCATCAGCAGCAGCACACGCTTGCCCTGATCGCGGTAAAATTCGGCAATGCGCGTAGTCAGCATAGCCGCGCGCAGACGCATCAGAGGTGAATCGTCGGCGGGTGAAGCCACCACCACGGAACGGGCCAAGCCTTCTTCACCCAGAATGTCTTCAATGAATTCTTTCACTTCGCGGCCGCGCTCGCCAATCAGCCCGACCACGGTGACGTCGGCGTTGGTAAATCGGGTCATCATGCCTAGCAGCACACTTTTGCCCACGCCGCTGCCAGCGAACAGGCCAAGGCGCTGGCCCTGCCCCACGGTAAGCAGCGCGTTTATGGCACGAATGCCCACGTCCATAGGTTGGCGCACCGGCGCTCGGTTCAACGGGTTGATGATGTCGCCGCTGAGCGACACGCGGGCTTCAGCGTGCAGCGGGCCTTTTCCGTCCAGCGGCTCGCCACTGCCGTCAACCACTCGCCCCAGCAGTTGATTGCCCACCGGCACCCGACTGGTTGTAGACAAGGGCACCACCAATGCGCCAGGGCGAAGGCCTTCAATGGCGGTCAGTGGCATCAAATACACTTTTTCATCTTCAAAGCCGACCACTTCGGCTTCGACCACGCCACTGCCTTGGCTCTGAATAACGCAGCGGTCGCCCACCACCATAGGCACGCCCACGCATTCCAGCGTAAGCCCGACCATGCGGGTCAGGCGGCCAGCCAGTTCCGGTGTTTGTTGTGCCTGTACGTTGCGGCTACGCCGGTTCAGGCGTTCGGCAAGGGTGCCAGACAAGCTACCAGGTGAGCGGTCAGATAGGGCATCAGAGGGCGGAGCTGTCATCGCCGGGCTCCTGGGATTCGTTTGTGCTGGCATCGTTTACCAAGGCGTGAACCACCTGTTGAAAACGTTTTTCAACGGTGAAATCCACCAGCGAGTAGCGGGTTTCCACGCGGCAACCGCCGGGGCTGACGGCGGTGTCTTCCACCAGCTTCGTGGACGCATCAAGCCGCGCCAAAGACGCTTGCAGCGGCTCAATATCCTGGGGATTGGCGCTGATGCGCACGGTTTCAGTGGTGGATGGCAGTGCCGCCATAGCTTGGAGAACAACCTGCAGAATATGGCTGGAGTCCTGGGATAGCTCGCGCTGGACAACCGCTTTGGCCACCGCCGTCGCAAGCTGAACCAACGCCTCTTCCAGGTCGTTTTGCTGCTGGCGAATGGGTAATACCAGTGATTCCATCACTGAGTCCAGGCGCTTTTCCAACGCCTGCATCTGCTGCTGGCTGTGTTCGCGCCCCGCGCGCTCGCCTTTCTCGCGGCCTTCGACAGTGCCAGCCTTCACGCCTTGAGCAAAACCTTCTTCGCGGCCTTTGGCAAAACCTTCCTGATGACCTTTTTCAAGCCCGGCACCGTGGCCTTCCGCTTCCGCCTGTTGGTGAATATCCTGAAGCTCCGCGGCGGTCAGCGGTTTGATATCACGCTCTTCTTCGCGGGGAACTTCGTTGCCACGGGCGTCAAGCAGGGGCAACTCCCAACGCTCGTAAGCGGTGAGCTGTTCTTTCGGGATGCGGCTGCGGTCGTTGCGGGAGTCGGCCATTACATCATTTCTTCGCCGCCGCCACCGAGGGTGATTTCACCGGCTTCGGCCATGCGGCGGGCGATGCTTATGATGTCTTTTTGTGCGCTTTCTACATCACTTACTTTAACAGGGCCCTTGGTTTCCAGATCGTCCTGCAAGAGTTCAGCGGCACGCTTGGACATATTCTTGAAAATTTTGTCTTTGACATCGTCATCGGCGCCCTTGAGCGCAATCACCAGCACTTCAGACGACACTTCACGCAGCAAGGCCTGAATGCCACGGTCGTCCACGTCCTTCAGATTGTCGAATACAAACATCAGGTCTTCAATGGTGGTTGCCAGATCCGGGTCGGTTTCCTTGATGGATTCCAGCAGACTGGATTCGATGCTGCGGTCCATAAAGTTCATGATGTCAGCGGCGCGCTTTATGCCGCCAATCCGGCTGGTTTGCGTCGAGGAGCTGCCAGAGAACTGTTTTTCCAGAATGTCGTTCAGCTCCTGCAACGCCTGGGGCTGTATGGTTTCCAGAGTCGCAACGCGCATCATCACATCTAATCGCACTTTCGGGTCCAGAGCGGCCAAAATTTCGGCAGACTGGTCCGGGTCGAGATAGGAAATAACGATGGCCTGAATTTGCGGGTGTTCGTACCGGATGATATCGCCCACCGCGCGGGGCTCCATCCACTTCAGAGTGTCTAACCCGGTGGTATTGCCACCAATCAGAATACGGTCAATCAGGCTGGCGGCTTTGTCGTTACCCAGGGCCTGGGTCAGCATGGCACGAATGTAATCGTCGTTGCCCACGCCCAGTCCGGTCTGGCCGCCCACGGCGTCGATAAAGTTGTTGAGTACGCCGCTGACGTCGTCTTTGCTGATATCGCGCATTTGTGCCATGGCCACGCCAACCTTCTGCACTTCCTTCGGGCCCATGTGCTTTAGCACTTCCGCGGCGTCGCCTTCGCCCAGCGACATCAACAGAATGGCCGCCTGCTCTACCCTCGAAATTTTGCGTGCGGGTTTCGCCGGCGCGCTGCCGACGCTCTGGTTTGCCTGATCAGTCATCAACATTCACCCATTGTCGCATTACCTGTGCAACCCGTGCCGGATCTTCGGCAATCAGCCCTTTTAGGGCGTTCAGCTGCCTATCATAGCCCCCTGTGCTACCGGGTAAAAGCAGGTCGTCCTGATTGGCCATGGCTTGGCGCAGGGAATCGCCACCTTCGATGCCGTCCAGATCGCCGTAACCTTCATTATCGCCGCCAGCCAGGCCTTTATTGCCGTTCGACAGATTTTTCAGGGTGGGCCGCAGCAGACCCAATACCAGCACCAATACCACCAGACCGGCCAGAACCTGCTTCATCAGGTCCCAAAACCAGGGTTGAGTCCAAAAACCGGGGGCGTCGTAGGCCACGACCTGTTCCGGAGCAAACGCGGTATTCATCACTGTAACGCTGTCGCCGCGGGCCGCAGAGTAGCCCACTGCGTCGCGAACCAGCATGCTCAGGCGCTGTAATTCCTGTTCCGGCCAGGGCTCGTAGGTGACCGCGCCGGTGTCGGCATTGACTACCTTCATGTCATCCACCGCCAGGGCGACGGTCAGACGCTTGATCCGGCCCAATTCCTGGCGAACGTAGCTAACGGTGCGGTCTATCTCGTAATTGCGGGTGGATTCGCTGCGCACATCTACCGGCGCTGGTGCAGGCTCGGCACCGGCGGCATTGGCCTGTTGTGGCACGGTGGCGTTAGCAGGGGGCTGATTCGACAGGGCTCCGGGAATGCCAATGGGTGCGCCGCCAGCGCCGCGGCTTTCGGTTAACTTGCGCTCGCTGCGCACCGCCTGTTGTTCCGGGTTGAACAATTCTTCAGCTTGCTCCACCGAAGAGAAATCAAGATCTGCGGACACTTCGGTGCGATAGCGGCCTTCGCCCACAATCGGCGAAATCAGCGACGACACCCGGTGGCTCAGGCGCTCCTCCACCCTGTCGGTGAAGTCGTATTGGTCGGACATGCGATCGGTGTCGGTTTTAGCGTCGCTGCCTGTCAGCAGATTGCCATTCTGATCAACCACGGTCACACCGGACTTGGTCATCATCGGCACGCTGCCCGCCACCAGATTAACAATGGCGGCAATGTGCTCCTGCTCCGGGCGGCGCCCGGCAAACACTTCCAGAAACACCGAGGCTGAAGGCTCGCGGGCATCGCGGATGAACACCGAGCGCTCCGGAATGGCCAGATGTACCCGGGCACTGCGAATGCCGCGCATACTGGCGATGGTACGCGCCAATTCGCCTTCCAAACCGCGGCGATAGCTGATGGTTTCCATATATTGGGAGGTACCCAAACCACGATCCTGGTCCAGCAATTCGAAACCCAGAGTTTTTTGATCAGTAACGCCCTCCGCCGCCAGCCTCAGGCGTGCGTTGTAAACCTGATCAGCTACCACCAGAAGTGCACCGGTGCGCGGGTCCATCTTATAATCGATTCCGTTGGTGTCCAGAATTCTGGTCACGTCTTGCGGGTTGTACGATGACAAGTCACCCAGCACCGGCTGATAGTTAGGCTCTTGGGCCCACAGCACCACCGCCACGCCCAACGCAACGCTGGCCGCCAAGCCCACCATCAGGCCTATCTGACGCAGCAGATCCAGCCTGTTGAAACCCATAAAGGCGCGGCTGCGACCTTCGCCTGTGCTGTCTGCTGCGGAGGTCGCCGGCAAATTCGATTGTGTGGTCTGTGCAGGCACGCTGGCCATGATGCTGCTCTCCGGTTAAACCTTGACCCGATGGACTATCAAAATTCTGAAACTTTCTGAAACGCTCTAAAATAAAGCGCGCCGGTTATACCGGCATGTTCATGATGTCTTCGTAAGCTTTGACTACCCGGTTACGGACCTGGGTCAGCGCCTCAAACGACACTGATGATTTCTGCGCGGCAATCATTACCCGGGTAATGTCCACGTTGGGCTCGCCCATGTCGTAGGCTGTGCGCAGATCACCCGCGGTTTTCTGCGCGTCCGCCACATTGCCCACAGCCTGCCCTAGCATGGAGCTGAAACTTGCCGTTCCGTCGGTTTCGCCTACCTGGCGCGGGCCATCAATACGGCCGCGCACAGATTGATTCTGCTCTACCTGCTGGTTCTGCGTCATTTGCGAACGCAGGTTGCGGATGTCGGCAAGAACACTGTTGATATCGGCACGCTGAACCATAACTTTCTCCCGGGCTACCCATATGAAACTGGGTGATTTGTCTCGTTACCGAAGAATCAGCAAAGCCCAGACCAACTTTTTAAAAGTGTTTTTAATCAGTTATATACATTTTCTTTAACGCGCTAAAACCTCGTCTTCAAAAGGTTGAAACGGATAAGCGTCGAAGTTTTGACAGGAATCGGGGAACCGGCGGCCGAACAAAAAAGGCACCCAAAAGGGTGCCAGGAAGGAGTGCCGAATAAAAAGAAGTGCTGCGTAAAAAAGCGATTAGGGGAACCGGCGGCCCTTAAATCAGGCCAAGGCCATTTCCGCGTCCAGGTCAATACCTGCTTCACGGATCTGCGCCAGCTTGTAGCGCAAGGTGCGGGGGCTAATACCCAACTGCTCGGCGGCGCGGTTACGGCGACCACGCTCCTGGCGCAGAGTTTGAATAATAAGTCGGAACTCCTGCTGGCGCAGATCGCCTTCAAGTGTCCCCAGGGAACCTTGCTGGTTTGCCATGGCTCCCGCTGTGCCAACTGCGTCGAGCACTGCCGGCTGCGAAACCAGCTCAACTGAGTGCGAATCAGCGGTAGTTGATTCTGCATCTACTATTGCGGTCGCTGATACCATGGGCGCTATTGGGGCAACGGGTGCCGCCGGGCGCGCGCTGATGCCTAAGTCCAGGCACAGGTCGTCAACATGAATCACATTGCTCTGGTGCAACACCAGCGCTCTTTGTATGGCGTTATCCAATTCGCGTACATTACCCGGCCAGGGGTGAGCCAGCATTGCCTCGCGGGCATCAGCAGCAAAACTAACGCCATTGAGTTTCAATTTACGGCTGTGATTTTTCAACACCGCATTAGCCAGAGGAAGAATGTCTAGCGGCCGCTCGCGCAACGGTTGCCAATGCATGGGGAACACCGTCAGGCGATAATAAAGGTCTTCACGAAAACGGCTTTCGCGCACGTGCTCGGCCAGATCCCGGTTGGTGGTGGCAATCACCCGCACATCTAGCACAATGGTTTTGCGCCCGCCTACTCGCTCTACTTCCCGCTCCTGCAGCACTCGCAGCAATTTGGATTGCAAGCCTGGGTCCATTTCCGACACTTCATCCAGCAAAATCGTGCCGCCGTTGGCTTGTTCGAACTTGCCCGGTGATGACGCGATGGCACCGGTGAAGGCGCCTTTTTCATGACCAAAGAGCATGGCTTCGAGCATGTTTTCCGGAATAGCCGCGCAGTTGATGGCAATAAACGGTTTGTTGGCGCGGGGAGAATGCTGGTGAATGTAGCGCGCAAGCACCTCCTTTCCGGTGCCGCTTTCACCTGAAATCATGACCGTTGAGTCGCTGTTGGCGACTTTGGCTGCCAGCTGAAACATGCGTTTGCTGATCGGGTCTTCCGCCACCGGCCGATCGCTGTCAGCCTGGCGCTTGTGACCGGTAATTTTGCTGACCGCGTCGACTAGGGTATGGCCTTCGAACGGCTTTACCAAATAATCAATGGCACCGGCCTGCATAGCAGACACTGCGTGGCTGATCTGGCCGTAAGCAGTCATCAGCATCATCGGCAGGCCCGGGTACAGGCGTTGTACTTCAGCCAGCAATTCGTGGCCAGACAATCCTGGCATATTAACGTCGCTAACCACCATATCAACCGGCACCTGGGACAGCTGCCGCAAGGCTTCGTGGCCGTCTGCCGCCTCGTGAACGCGGAATTTGGCCAGCTCCAGGGTTGTCACCAAGGCTTCGCGCAGGTCACGGTCGTCCTCAACAATCAGAATCCGGGGCTTGGTCATGGTGCTGTTCTCCACTGCGTGTTCGATGGTACGTGCCGGTGCGGCCCGCCAGAGTTAATCAAGTGCTGCTATTAATTAGTGCGATTTAACAGTGGCAGGCAAATCATGGCCTGAGCCCCACCTTGGCCGTTTGAGTTGATCGCAAAGCGACCCTGGTGTGCGTTCACCACCGCAAGTACGACCGCTAGGCCAAGGCCGGTGCCCTGGGATTTTGTGGTGTAGAAAGCTTCTTGCAATCGCGGAGCCATAGCCGGATCAAACCCCGGGCCGTTATCGCTTACCTCGATGGCCAACTCATGATCACAACCGCTGAGGTCCAGGCGCACGCTGGTGGCCCCTGCTTCAATACTGTTGTTGACCAAATTGGTACAGGCACCCACCAGGGCATCACGGTTACACAACAGGTGGCCCTCAGCCCCCCGGGCGTCGAGAATTAGCTCAGCACCACTGCGCTCGGCAATGGCGTCTACCGCCGACTTCAGTGCAACCGCCAGAGTGATTACCGACAGCTCTTCCGCCAAACGGGTTTCACCGCGGGCAAAAATCAACATGTCGCGCACCTGCTGTTCCAGATGCGACAGGCGCGACATAAGTCTATTGGCACAGCGCTGGCGCATTTCTTCATCCAGATCGGCTTCGGTCAGGTGACCGCCGTACAGAATCGCCGCCGACAGCGGCGTGCGAATCTGATGGGCCAATGACGCTACCATCTTGCCCATCGCGGATAAGCGCTGGGCATGGGCCAGCTGAGACTGCAACTGTCGGGTTTCGGTCATATCCGTCAGCAAAATTAACTGGCCGGGCTGATTTTCCATGGTGCGAATTTCAATACTGACCCGGCGCCCGTCTTTCAGTGAAATTTCGTGACCGTCATCTTGGCGCGGCGCAAAGCAACGCTGAATCACATCAATCCAGTGTTCGCCATCCAGCGGCTCACCCAAAAGGCCAACGGCCGCAGGGTTGGTTTGGGTAACCACACCCTGGCTGTCTAGCACCACCACGCCGGCTGGCAAGGCCTTCAACAACGTGGTGAGCTGGTCGGCAAGTTGTTCTTTTTTCTCCAGCTCTTGCTGACGCTGCAGACTCTCTTCCGATAGTTCGCCGGAAAGCTGGTTAACGCGAGATTCCAGAGTGCGGTAAGAATCGGTAATCTGGCGCGACATGCGGTTGAACATGTCCAAAGCGGAGTCTACCGCGTCATCGCTTTGCTGCGGGAACAGCGCCGTTACCTTGCCATTCACATCGGCAGCGGCGTTAGCCGGTGCATTGGTCTGCCCGATTGCAAATTGTGCGTGATTCATAACCCTTTCCCTTACCCAAGGTGACCGATATTGCCACTGCGCAGACCGGTCACTGGTGATTCGTTAAGATTCACCAAGCCAGCTTCATGCCAACTCAATATTTTTTAGGTTTTTCAATAGGAAAGGATTTTCCGAAAAAGGCAGATGACGGGTTTCCGTCACTTTAAAAAGACAAAAGCGCCAGCGGTTACAAACCGTTGACGCCGTTTTAGGATTTCTGCATTGGTGTTTTCAGCTGGCTGATCGAACCTCTGGGGAATAACGCCCTCAGGCTTCGCCCACCTCCTCACGAAGACCATACTTGCGGACTTTTTCCACCAAGGTGGTGCGGCGAATACGCAATTTTTCCGCAGCCCGGGCCACTACGCCGCCGGCTTCGTCAAGCGCCTGCTGGATCAGTTCACGCTCCAGGTTACCCAAATAATCTTTCAAATCGAGCCCATTGGCTGGCAATAACGCAGGTGAATCTAACCCAACCAGACCAGACGAGAAAGATGGCAGGTCAGGTTCATCAATATCGGCGTGATCTTCGTCATGGTCGTCAACGTAGCGGAATTTTTTCGGCAGTTCCTGCACACCAATCACCCCAAACGGGTTCATGATTGCCAGACGCTCTACCAGGTTGGCCAGCTCACGCACGTTGCCGGGCCAGTCGTGACGACACAAATTTAGAATGGCAGCGGAATTCAGCCGCAGCGATCCGCGTTTTTCTTTTTCCATGCGCGCCACCAGTTCGTTGATCAGCAGCGGAATGTCCTCAACCCGATCCCGCAACGCCGGCATCTCAATGGGAAACACATTCAGCCGGTAGTACAGATCTTCGCGGAAGCTCCCACTTTGAATCATATCTTCCAGGTGTTTGTGGGTGGCGGCAATGATACGCACGTTGGCAAATTTAGTGTGGTTGCTCCCGACCCGCTCGAACGTACGCTCTTGCAAAACCCGCAAAATCTTCACCTGCATATTCAACGGCATGTCGCCTATTTCGTCCAGAAACAGGGTGCCGCCCTCGGCCAACTCAAAACGGCCCACACGAGCGGTTATCGCGCCGGTGAACGCGCCTTTTTCATGGCCAAACAGCTCGCTCTCCAGCAGTTCCGCAGGAATGGCGCCGCAGTTTACCGGTACAAAGGGTTTGTCGCGGCGGCTTGAATGGTAATGCAGATTACGTGCGACCACTTCTTTGCCGGTACCGGACTCGCCCGTCACCAACACACTGACTTCTTTGTCTGCTACCTGCTCCATCAGCTGGCGTACCTGCTGCACTTTGCGGCTAGTACCCACCAGTGAGCGGAACAGCTGCACCCCACGCATCTGGCCGCGCTCGCGGGCTCGGCTGTAATGATCGTGGAACACCTGGGCGCGGTAAAGCGAATCAATAAATTTGGTATAGCCAAATGGCCACTCCAGGCGGGCAATGATTCGCCCGCGCTGCTCGTCATTCAGACCGGTAAAATCAGGGTCGCCAATGCACAACACGGGGATGCAGAGAGACCATTTGCACAAGGCCTTGATCGTGGCTTCGGCGCTGGCATCGTCGCCTTGCACAATGACCACCGAGACCGCCTGCGCGTCTGCGTCGTTGGCACTTGACAACACATCGCGGGCCTTACTGCCAGCCAACCAGTCTTCTTCGCCAAGAAATTCGAGGATAGTCGTAATATCGCGGCAGCGTTCAGCAGCATCACTGAACACCAGCACTGTGTTGGGCTTCAACATTCCAGGCAATCTCTTATAGGCTTTGAGCGGTATTTAAGACCTTAACCGGCTTGTAGTCAATTTTATGACGCCAAACCCCACAAAATCTCGTTCACACGCGCCGGCGATCTGGCGCTTCACGCAATTCGACCGCTGAGTTAGTGTGTGCCTGGCTCAAGGCCGGGACGAGGACACCTTATGGTAGGCTTTCGCTGCGCTGCTGTTGCGGTTGACTTCTTTCAATTCGAGCTGCGCTGCGGCCTTGGCCTGGCGGGCAGAGCTATCAGCGGCGTCGACAAACTCCTGCACCCGTTGTAGTTGACTGCGCACGGTTTCAGCCGGCAGTTGCCCTTGTTCCAACGCTTCAAGCAAGGGTTCTATAGCGGGCTTCATCTCTGGATTTAGGCGGCTAATCAGCTCCCAATCCTGGTCTTTCAGCGCCTGCTGCATGTGCTCGAGCAGCTGGTCCAGATGTGCCATTGCAGGATGGTCTGCGGCCATAGTTCATTGCTCCTGTTCAGTGATCTGCAACCGGGTGCGAAGCCCAGTGTACTTACACTTAACCATGTTACACCTTAGCGACGCATAGCACGACGTACGGCAGCCGCGGTGAATCGCCATGACCTAACCCCGGTAAACATCTCAGATATTTGTTGTTTGATTTGAACGGATATTTCAAGACACAGCTACGATTTTTTAGGCGGTTTTTGATTGTTCAGGCAAATTTTCAAAACGGAAGTAGACAGCGGACAACGCGGCTTTGAAACTGTTATAATACTTGGCTTATTTCAGGTTTCAGCGAATTTCGGTGCTGGTGAATTTCACAGGGCCAATTACGCCAACATTAACAGCAGAAACAGTTGCGAGGGTATATGGCAGCAGCGTGGCATTCCCATCTTGCCGGCAAACTGGCACTGGCGCAGACATTATTACGACTTGCTGTTAACAGCAATCAGCCCTTACAGCAGGAAGCCTGCAAACAAGGTGCCATTGAACTCATGCTGCGATCGAGAACGCTGCTGCTGTATACCCTGGCAGTGTGTTATCAGCAACGCAAAGGGCAACCCCAGAGCATTGACCAACTGGGCAAATTGATCGGAGCCGCTGCGCCGGAAGTTCAGCAACTGCTGGTATTACAAACCAACGCTGATAGTTGGTGGAACCATTTGGAGCAACTTGGAGACGCGCAGAACCGGCCACCTGCGGCAAAAAAAACCGTCAGCAACGACAACATTATTGCCATCACTGCGGCCGTTGGCGCAGACCGTTCGCTGGCATCGGTTCAAGCCAGCCTAAGCGCAATAAAGCAATTTTCAGCCGATGTGGAAGCAAGACACAGCGAGTGGTAAAACATCCCCGCGCGTACTTTTTCGTTGGCGAACATAAAGGTTCGGATCATGTCACCATCGTTTTTTGAAATTATTCAACTCAGCAACGGCGATTACGCTTTGCGCCGCGTTGACGACGACGGCGCGCCATTGGTGCGTATCAGTTTTTCCGAAGAAGCCAAAGACATGATGGACGACCGCCAGATGCAAGTGGCCAAAGCCATGATTGCGGCAGGCATTGACGCCGCGGGCGATAGCGCCCAGGACCTGGACTGGGATAGCAATGACAGTGTTAGCGACAGCGACGTGGAGTGGTTTGATGCGCCCCACAGCCCGACGCTGCATTAACGCTAGCGCAGAACTCTATTAGCGCTGGCGCAATACTCTTTACTAACGCTGACGCAAAACGACGCCGTGGCTGTTGCCCGCGGCGGATGCCGCCTGAAGTGCCTCGAAACACGTTTTATTCAGCTTTTCGGTCCACAACACCACCGCATGACATGTGCCCACCCTGAGCGCCCGCTCCGCCAACTTGCGCGCCGGATGCTCGGCGCTGGAACGCAAAACCAGCAGCTCACCGGCAACAATACCGTGCATTTTTTGCCATTTGCTGACCAGCTCCTGAGGTGGGTCAATCCATGCCAACCAGCGCTTTTCCTGGTTCAGCTGGGTCAGCATTGGCAATAACAGCTGAAAATTTTCCACCTGACCCTGGGGCAAGATGATTTCGGTGACGTTACCAGCACACACCGGGTCTGGCCGGGGCTGAACTCGCACAGGCTGCGCCTGCTCTGCCACTCGCGCTGCGATCTGTTGCTGGTATGCAAGATTGCCGTTAAAGCTCAGTTGTTCCATGATTCCCCGCCCTTCTTTATGTCGGTTTTCTGTCGCTACGGATCAGTGCAAGTCGGAGCGGCGAATAACACCAACGCCCAACCCTTCAATGAACAGATCCTGCTCGGTCAGATCCACTTCAATCGGCGCGAAGTCGTCGTTTTCCGCCACCAGATACACTTTATTACCTTCTTTACGGAAGCGCTTCACCGTCACTTCATCACCTACCCTGGCCACCACAATCTGGCCGTTGTGAACGTCCTGAGTGCTGTGTACTGCCAGCAGGTCACCGTCTAGAATACCGATATTCTTCATGCTCATACCACGTACTCGCAGCAGGTAATCCGCCGCCGGCGAAAAAAAGCCGGGTTTTAAAGTGCAGTGGTCTTCCACGTGCTCCTGAGCCAGAATCGGGCTACCGGCTGCCACTTGGCCAATCACTGGCAAACCCAGGTCCTGCTCGCTTTCTGGCAGGCGAATACCGCGGCTAGCGCCGGGCACCATTTCAATGGCACCTTTGCGTGCCAGAGCCCGCAAGTGCTCTTCCGCCGCATTGGCGGAGCGGAAACCCAGCTCAGCTGCAATTTCGGCGCGGGTGGGCGGATACCCGGTTTCATCCAGATAGCGGCGGACGATATCCAGCACTTGGGACTGCCTGGCGGTGAGTTTCATGTTTGGGATCCGCTGTGTCATAACATACCCTGTTTGTTTATACAGTGATTCGACTATATACAGTGTTTTATCCAGTGTAAACCCTGTTTATGGCATTTCCCCCACTTGCTCGGTTACCAGCGTCAGACACCTAATGTGCTATGGTAATTCTGCCCTTATAAGCCGCGCTTGAAGCGCTTAAGACTGATTGAAAGGTGTAATAATGACGCAAAAGAACGTCTGCAAAATTCCCTCTGTAACTCACACTGCCAGCGGAGCAGAGCGCCGGGTTGGTGTGGAAATCGAGCTTTCAGGTTTAAGCTACGAAACGCTGGTGCGCGAAGTCGCCAGCCTGCTCAACGGTGCGCCGCAACCGCGGTCGCGCTACGTAACCGCAGTGGATACACCGCTGGGTGAGTTTGTGATCGAGCTGGATTCTGACCCTATTAAAGATCTGGACCTGACCGGAGCTGACGTGCCGGAAATCCTGCGTGAGCTGGGCGGCCAGGCTATGGACGTGATTGACGCCGCGGCCGAGCGTATTGTGCCGCTGGAAATTGTCGGGCCGCCCATCGGTTTTTCCCAGGTGGAAGAGGTTGAGCGGCTGATCAAAGAACTACGCAGCCTTGGTGCTCTGGGCAGCCGCGAGTCCATTTATTATGCCTTCGGACTGCAACTGAACCCGGAACTGCCGGATTTACAGGCGTCCACCATTACACGCTATTTACAGGCGTTTGCAGGCTTGTACGAGTGGCTGAAAAACCGCCATCAACTGGATGTCAGCCGGCGTTTTACGCCCTACATAGAGCCCTGGGCGGCTCGCTATACAGAACTGCTGATGAAAGACGACTACGCGCCATCGTTGAAACAGCTGATGGAAGACTACCTGCAGCACAACGCCACCCGAAACCGCGCACTGGATCTGCTGCCGCTGTTTGCCCATCTGGATGCGCCGTTGCTGGCCCGACATGTACAAGACCCGCGCATCAAAAAACGGCCTACCCTGCATTACCGGCTACCGGATTGCGACATCGACAACCCGCAGTGGAATTTCTCTTCGGTATGGAATGACTGGGTAATACTGGACGACATTGCCAACAACAGCGAAGATTTGGCGCAGCTTCGGGCTCAGTTTCGCGATTCCGGTACTATCACCCTGCACAGTCTGACCCACAGCAAACCGGAAACCATTCACCACTGGCTTGAACACAAAGGCTATGTCTGAACGGATGGAACAAGACTCCCCGCCCGGGCTGACCATTGGAGTCAGTGGCCCGCGCCGACGCGGACCGGCCCAGCGGTTGATTACGCTGGCGCTGCGCATGCAGGGTGCGCGCACCCACTACATACGCCCCGGCGCCCAGGTAAACGTGAGCCTGCTGGACGGCCTGGTGCTTTCCGGCGGCACTCACGTGCAGCCGGCACTGTATGGGCAGCATCCGATGGTAACGGCGAATTACGATAAACGCCGCGATGAAACCGACCAGCGCCTGCTGTTAGAAGCTGAAATCCTGAACCTGCCGGTGCTGGGTATATGCCGCGGCGCACAGTTGATTAACGTGCATCGTGGCGGCTCGTTGTGCCAGAACGTGACCCCACTGCGCCAACACACCCGCCATCGCCCGCTGCTGCTGCCTCTGCAAACCGTGAATGTGGTGGATCACACTCGCTTGAGCCAGATCATGCGCGCGCCGGTTATCGGTGCAAACCGTATCCACAGCCAAGCCATTAAAAAACTGGGGCAAGACCTGCGCGTAGTGGCGGTGGATAACGATCTGTTCGTGCAGGCCATCGAAAATACCCGTGGCCAGTGGCTAATGGGACTGCAATGGCACCCTGAGTATCTGCTTTATCACAGCGGCCACCGCCGTATATTCCGCCATTTTGTAGACGAAGCCTGTCGCCTGAAAATGGCCAGACTGAACGCCGAGCTTTAACAGTACTTTAGCCGTTTTTTAAAAATCCCGGGTATAGAAAATGTCCAGCGAGGCCGCCAGACCGCTGGCGGCCTCAAGATAAAAATAACGCCCTAAATCGTACCGCAGGGCCACCGTGGTCACCGGCTCAAAAATGCCCACGCCGTAACGAATGCTGAGTTCGTCGGTCAGATAACCGCTGGCCACAACCGCGGTCTGGTCTCCGCTGCCCTGGGCTTCAAGGGTCAAATCACGAATGCCAAACTCTGCGCCCAGCGCGCCGGTAATCTTGTTGGCCTGGTTCAAACCCAATGACAGCGCTGCGCGACTCATTTGGCCGTCGTCCTGCTGGCTTTGCGGGGCCCGACCCAGAATCAGGTACGACAGCACATCGGTTTGCGGCATCTCCGGGCTGGAAAACACCTCGGTCTCAGGCGACTGCACCGGGCCCTTCAACCGCAGCCCTGCGACGACCGACCCTACCGTGCGCACAGCTTCCAGTTCCAGATAAGGCTGGCTCAGGTTGCCTACAAACAGCAACTGGGCTTTACGCAGGGTCAAATCCTGGCCATAAGCCTCAAAGCGACCGTTGTTGAGCCGCAACGTGCCGCGGGTATCCATATTGTTGCCAATGCGCAGGGTGCCGCTGAGATCCCCCGTCGCGCCGAACGCCGCAAACGTGACCTTGTCATCGGGGCTGCCTACGTTCACCACCACGTCCATCATTAACGAGCGAATCACCGGCTCGGGTTTTTCAACCCCCACAATCACTTCGTCATCAGACACCGATACGGCCCGCGGCGGCAGCCCCCGGATTTCGATAGCTCCACGGGGCACGTCAACACGGCCGTTGACCAACAATTCCCCGCCGGAAAAGGCGATGGTCAAGTCCGGCGCTACTTCCAGCTCGGCGTAAGGCTCAATGTTGATGGGCAGGCGCTCGCCGCGCAAAGACACACTGCCGCTGGGCAAGTCGCTTTGCCAGTCAAGCTCGCCCTGAAGCACCAGCTCGCTGCGTTCATTGGCTCGAATCAAACCGTTAATATTGGCGTTGTAGCCCAGCATTTCAACGGTAACGTTGATTTGCTCCATGGCCAGGGGCAGACGTGGGTCAATCACCCGGCCGTCAGACAGGGTTAATTCGCCATTCACCGCGGGCCGCATTAGCGGCCCAGACAGCTCACCCCGGCCGTTAATCTGGCCGGATACCTCTTCCAGCCCAGTGAAAATACCCAACAGCGCGATGTCCATACCGCTGAGCTGGAAGTCGCCGCTAAGGGTGCGCTCGGACGTAGCCGGGTCAATGCTCAGGTCTGCTTTTAGTGATCCCAGTTTCGGCCCGGCCAACACCAACATCAACTGCGCCTCAGACGGCTGCAACGCCAAGCGGGTAGACAATGCGCTATGGCGCAGGGTTTCCCAGTCGCCATCTAGCAGAATTTCGAAGTCACCCCCGCCGGCATCCAGCTCAATCGCGCCGCTGGGGCCTCCGGCGCCCATGGAAAAATCGATGCTGCCATTGATATTAGCCTGCCAGCGCAGATTTTCCGGCAACAATGGCGCCAGCGCCTTCGCCGGCAAGTTAATGATGCGGTATTCAACATCTGCCACCGGCAGCAGGGTCTGGTCGCCGGCGCACAAGGCGCTTTGTTGCCACTGCCAGCAATGTTCGGCAACGGTCAGTAGAGGCTCGGCGCCGCCTGTCGCGGCCTTGAAAAACAGGGCTGCGGGCTGGCGCAGCTGCCAGCGTTGGTCCTGCCCGGTTACCAGCACCTCACCGCGGCTGAGCTCGCCTTGCCATTGTTGCCAATGCTCACCCGCCGCACCCGCCAGCGCCAAGCGAACTTCAACCTCGCGGTGAATCATCTCCAGAACCAGCTCATGATTCTGGCGCGTGCCATCCAGCGTTGCGTCCACCCGCTCAACGGTCTGGCCACCGGCTTCAATACCTCGGGCTTGAAGCCGGCTGCGGATTGCCCCCGCCGCATCAAGGCTGGCGCTGAGTTCCATCTCCGCGAGTTGCAGCTGGTCTTCCCAGGCCAAAGCCGTTGCTGAAATCCGAATATCCGCCTGGGGCTGCTGTACCGTGCCCTTTAAGGTTAAACGGGCACTGGCCTGCCCACGCAGACTTTCCAGAATCGCTTCCGGCTCAGGCAAATTCAGATCCAGCTCGGCCAGTAATTGCTGACCCCACTGCCCTTTGCCGACCAAAGTGTTATCGCCAATAACGGCATTTAATTCAGGCACCTGCCAGAGCCCGTCTGCGGCACTGGCTTTAACCTTTATACGGGTGGTTTGCCCACGCCACAAACCAGCAAGATCTACCTCTGCCGACATCTCCGGCATGCTCGCTGATTCTGGCCACTGGCCACTGGAACGAACACTGCCATCCAGGCTGGCCTGCAATTGCGGCACCCAATAACCCGGGTTGAATTTCTGCATCTCCAACGTAGCCTGCCACGATAGTGGCTGCGCCAGGCCAACGTTGGCATTACCCGTTAAGGTGCCCGCGCCGGTTTGCACCTGTAAGCGGGAAATAGTCAGTTGCTGTAGATTGCCCTCAAATTCCGACTCCAGGCTGGCATCTCCGGCAGGGCCGCCGGCAGTCGCCGCCAGCGTGGCGGTGTAGCGTTGGTCTTGCCAGTTTGCACGCAGCTTCAAGGTGTCAATGTTGACCGGAGGTTCCTGCATATCCGGCAGCAACGTGTGCCAGGGAAAGGCGTTCATGGTTAGATTGGCATCGGCGGCCAGCTCGGGCAGCCAAGTTGCGCTGCCGGTCAGCGCCAAGGTTCCGTCGCGCCCGGCGTTGTCTGCAGCCAGTATCAGCTCAATATTGTCGGCGCCCTGAGTGGTCACTTTTCCAGCAAGGTTAAGCTCAACCGGGCCAGTGGTTCCTGGCAAAGTAGCCTGCACACTGGTTTCGAAACCGTTAGCTAAAGAGCCCTGCAACGCCAAGTTCAGACTGTTCAGCGTGAGCGTTGGTGGTAAAGAGGGGGCTGCCAAAAATGCATCGGAACGAATGTTCAGGCTAGCGGGCAGGTCTGCCTGAAGGGGCTCAACACGGCCATCCAGAATTGCGTCGAGGTAACCCTGACTGCTGCCGCTAACGCGCAGGTCGCGAACGCTGCCAGCCAAAGCCAAGTCTATATTCCAGTGATCCCCCGAGGGCGGTGGTAACGACGCACTGAGCTCGAGCTCAGTCGGCCAGTCGCCGCGGGTTTGAACACGCCCGGATGCGGTTACCTGAATGGCGTCAAGCTGATAAAACGCCCGGTCTATCAGCCAGCTTTCACCGGCGCCGCCGGCATCCAGTTCTGCCGTGTCCCAGACTTTGTTGCCATTAACGAAAAACTCTCCCAAGCGAATCTGGTCAGCACGAATACCCAACGGCAGCCCGATGTCGGGTAGCTGGACGTCCGATCTGGGGCCATCGTCTTCGTCGGCAGACGGCTGCAGGTTCAGCTCTATGGTTTGCACCCGTAAATAATCCACACACAGCCGCTTTTGCAGCAAGCACTGCGGCGACCACTGCAAATCCGGCGCCTGCAATTGCAAATCAACGCCATAACCGCGCCAGTTTAAGGATGTGGCCTGCCAGCGGCCCAGCAACGAGCCCTGCCCGGCTTGCACTTCCAGCCCGGGGATCTGTTCAATAACCCAGGCCGTGCCGGTTTCCGAGCGCAGCGTCAGCAGCACAAAAGTCAACAGCAAAAGCGGCAAGAGCAGTAGGATGGCAGCCACAATGAGCACCCAAAACCACCAGCGCCGGCGCCGCGATTTCTTCGTGGCTGCGGACTTGGCTTGCGGCCGCGCTTGTTGTTTTTGGTTCTGTTCTGTACTCACAATTCCGGCCCCATGGAAAAGTGTATGCGCCAGTCACCGCCGAATTCCGGGTTCAGGCCCTTAGCAAGATCCAGCCGCAGCGGCCCTACCGGGCTTATCCAGCGCACACCAACGCCAGCACCGGTGGCCAGTGGGTCAAGCAGATTATTAACGGCGTTGCCGTGGTCGACAAATAGCGCAGCACGCCAATTATTAACAAACTCGTACTGGTACTCAACGCTGCCAGCAATCAGATAGCGCCCGCCTTCGGTGGCGTTGTTGGCGTTTAGTGGAGACAGGGTTTCATAGCCGTAACCACGCACACTCTGGTCACCACCGGCAAAAAACCGTAACGACGGCGGCACATCCGTGAAGCTGTTAGTCGCTAAGCCGCCGATTTGGAAACGCGCCAGAAAACGGTGCTTGTACGCCAGGGTAGTCAAACCCTTGGCGGAAGCCTTTATGTGTAGAATGTCGGCGGTAGAAAGCAAGGCACGGTGAGCACCGCTGATGTCAAAGCGCAGGTTGTAGCCTTGCGAAGGATCCAGCGCCGAGTCCTGAACCAGCCGGGAATAACCCGCGCCTGGCAACAGCAGGCTACTGATATCGGATTCGTCATCGTTACCGATGGTATAGCGCTCTCCCTCCCAGCGCAGCGACAAAATCTGTAACCAGTCGGTTTCAAACCGGTGCTGCCACTGCATGCCCAAGGTGGCCAGCTCCGATTGAACATCTTCGATGTCTTCACGCTGCAAACCGCCACCGAAACGCAGGCGGTCGGTCATTGGAGGGTCCAGCGGGATTTCATACCAGGCGCTGACGCTTTGTCGCAGCTGCGCGAGTTCGGTGTCGGCACCACGACTGTGACCCTGCGGGTTTACCCAGTGCTCGCGCCAGTTACCACGGAAACGCGGCCCTACGTCGGTCGAGAAACCCACGCCGGTAGACAAGGAGCGACGCTCCCGACGGGTGAGCTCAACCCGAACCGGAATGACGCCGTCTTCCGCACTCTCTGGCACGGCGTCAATATTAACCCCGGCAAAATAACCGCTTGCGGACAGGTTGCTGCTTAGCTTGGCAATTTCATCGGCGTGATAGGGGGTGCCCGGCTCAAAACTGACAAACTTGTCCAGAAGTTCTAACTCAAACCAGTGGCCTTCGGCAAAGGCAACCTCGCCCAGGCGATAGCGCTCACCGCTGTCATACGCTAGCGCAATGTCGGCTTCGAGGGTTTGCGGGTTTACGATCAGTGCATGGGTGGTCAGTTTGCCGTCAAAATAACCGCGGCGGCGGGCACGGGTAGGGAAAGTGTCACGCAGGGCGTTGTATTCGCCATGATTAAGCACGTCGCCCAACGCCGGCTTGGCCGGCAGGTTGCCACTAAATTTGGAGTCTTCTGCCCCCGGCCCGCTAATATCGATTTGCCGTGTTTTCACCCGCACCGGCTCACCAGGCACGATGGTTAGAAGCAGGCGTGGCTGATTGTCAGCGGCATCGGCATCGCCCGGCTCCAGCTTCCAGCTGATCTCTGGGTTGTAATAACCCAGTGCCTGCAGCGCTTCGCTGACCTGACTTATCGCGGTAGAGGCATAACGCCTCAGATTGCTGGCGCTGCGCCCTTCCACATCGCCAATAAACGCTTCGGCGTTATCCTGCAATTGCGGATAATCGCCCTGCACCTGTACTTTCACCTGCTGGCCCAAAGCCGGCATTGACACGCCAACCAGTGCGAGCATTGCAAGCCCGGTGCGCCGCAGGCAGGCCCGAATTGTTTGTGATGCCATGGAGTGAATTCTGTTCTTAGGCCGCCAGGGGTCTATGTAACCTGGTGTGCCTGAAATTTTATAAGATGCCGCAGTGTAGCTTACCCACTGCTGGCAAGTCGTTTAGCCACCTAAAATGCGCTAACCTTGGCGGGCAACCGTCTTTAAAACGATCACAAGTTACCAGCCGGACCTCTTTCATCATGTTAAATATAAACCGTCAAAAACTCAGATCCAGCCATGAGTTTATCTGGTTTCTGCTGGATTTTCTGATGCTGGGCCTGCTGATGGCGAATATGGCCTTCATCATCTGGGATTCGATTTACAGCTTTGTCGCCATTCAAAATACCTTGAAAGAAATCTTCCCGGCACTGCAAGCGGCTTATCAGCCGATTCACGAAAACTTTATTTTTTACGACCTACTATTTGTAGCGGTGTTCCTGACGGAATTTTTTGTCCGCTGGGTTCACGCGGTGAAAACTCGCGAATACGGCCGCTGGTACTTCTACCCGTTCATTCACTGGTACGACCTGGTGGGCTGTATACCGGTTGGCGGATTCCGTATTTTACGCTTGCTGCGCGTGATCTCGATTGTGCACCGGTTGCACCGCTACGGCATCGTTGATGTTACCCAGAATCGGGCTTATCAGTTCATCAACTTCTATTACGAAGCGTTCATGGAAGAGCTTTCAGACCGTATCGTGCTAAAAGTCATCAGTGGCATTCAATACGAAGCCGGCCGGGGTTCTCCGCTGGTGAGCCGAATTCAACAGCAGGTGCTGTATCCGCGACGGCAAATGATCAGTAACTGGCTGTCTGCCCGGGTTGCAAAAGCCGCTGCAGAAAGCTATGTGCCAAATCGCGGTGCCCTGCGCAACTATCTGGAAACCCGGGTTGACCACGCTCTGCAGCAAAACATCGAACTGTCGCGCTTGAAGCTGTTACCGGTGGTTGGTGGAACCATCGCCCGCACCCTGGAAGACTCGGTGGGGGATATTGTCGCTAACATTGTTCATCAGATTCTGGAAGACCTGGCCTCAAGCGCCAATCACGCATTTATCGGCGACTTGGTGGCAGCTGTGTTGCCAAACAGCGAATCAGCGCGCAAAGGGCACCAGGCCAACCAGGCGCTGATAGAGATGATTCAGGAAATTCTGGAAGCCGTCAAAACGCAAGTGAAAGTCAAACGCTGGCGCGAAAACCTACCGTGATAATAAGGGCCAAACCCGGGTGCCAATAAGAACACCCAGGCTTGCTGCTCTTTTGTTCTAACGTTAGAGTCACTATTCAGTAATTCTGTGACCCAAACCCGTAGGTCCGCTGTTATAATAAATAAGTCTAATCAACAATAAGTTAGCGTTTACGCCTGCTGCCTATTTTCTTTAATTTCACAATTTCTGGATGGACATGTCACCGCAGAAACCCGCCGAATCAGAAAAAAAGCGGTTACAGCAAACCGGATCCATTCAACCCCAGGGTGTGTTACTGGCACTCGATAGCCAATTCTTCATCCAGTACTGCAGTGAAAACGTCGGTGAATTGCTGCAATTACCTTACGCCGCAGTACTCGGGCGCAATTTCAACGAGTTCGCCAACGCCGCCGACATTGAACAGATACGCAGCCTGAAAGGCCTCGGCGACTGGCGCTCTTCAGTCGTGCTGAATCTGCACATGCGCCGGGGCAACAACTGGTTGAACTGCAACGCAGCGGTCTCTTATGACAACCACCACTGGCTGGTAGAACTGGAACTGCAGGTTCAGGCCGAGGATAAGAGCGCGCTTTTCGATCAGGTTTTTATACCCACACGGGACCTGCTGTGGCAGCTTAACCGCGAGCAGGACCTACACAGTTACACCCAGAAAGTGGCAGAACTGGTGCGCCAGGTGACCGGTTACGAGCGGGTGATGATGTATCAGTTCGATCACAACCGGGATGGCGAAGTAATCGCAGAAAGCCGTTCAGCGCAAATGAACAGCTATCTGGGAAACCGTTTTCTGGCGTCGGATATTCCAGCCCAGACCCGGGCGCTTAATAGCCAAAACCTGACGTCGGTGACAGCCAACAGAAAGTGCGCCACGGTGCCTGTGCATGGCGCCCCGGATATCGGTACCGACCAGTCTCTGGACATGACCTGTTCGGCATACCGTTCGCTGCCACGGGCTCACCTGGAATATTTGGGCAATATGGGTGTAGCAGCTGCTCTGACCATTTCACTGACCCAGAATGGCAGGCTCTGGGGCATGCTGACGTGTCATCACACCACCCCGAAAAATGTAACCCTGCGGGAGCGGGAGCTGTACGAATTTATCGGCAGAACAATTTCCATCAAGTTGCCGGATTTACAGCGCCATGAGCAGCAACCGGTTACCAGCCAAACCTTTCTGGACCAGACGTCTGAAGCCGTGGTTATTGCCGGTGCCGATGGACGGATCCAGTCCGTTAACCGCTCGTTCTGTGAAATTACCGGTTACACCTCGCAGGAAGCGATAGGACATAACCCTTCGATTCTGCAATCAGGGATTCACACGGCTCATTTTTATGATGAGTTGTGGCGCTCCCTGAGCGAAAAAGACCGTTGGAAAGGTGAAATCTGGAACCGCCGCAAAAATGGCGAGGTTTACCCTCAGCTGGGCAGCATTTCCATAGTCCGTAACGACGACGGCAGTATTCGCAACTATGTGGCGGTTTTTTCCGACGTATCCAAAGCCAAAGAAGCCGAAAATAATCTGTTTTTTGCTCAGAACCATGACCCGCTTACGGGCTTGCCCAACCGTCAGTACTGCCTGAACAAAGTCAGCCATGTGATTACGGAAAGAGCTCAGGCTGTAACGGGAGTGGCCGTTGTGTTTCTGGACATTGACCGATTCAAGCTGCTCAACGATGCGCGGGGCCATCACACCGGTGATAACTTTCTGCGAGCGGTCGCCCAGCGCCTGACCGAAGCTTGCCCAAAAAATGGCCTGTTGTGCCGCTGGGGCGCCGATGAGTTTGTGCTGGTACTGAAGCAGGTCACAAACCGTGACGGCATTGCGGTTATAGTGCAGACGCTATTCAATGCGCTAGCCAAACCACTGAAGCTGGAAGGCCATGAACTGATTCCCTCCGCTTGCGTGGGCATAAGTTTCTACCCCGAAGATGCCACCGACGCCCAGGGGCTAATGCAAGCCGCAGAAACCGCGTTGTATCTTGCCAAGGAACGCGGGCCATCCAGCATTGAGCTGTTTACACCGTTGCTGGCCGAGCGCCTGCAACGTAAATTCGAGGTGGCCAGCGAGCTTCGCCGGGCAATTCAAAATGACGAACTGACGTTGAATTATCAACCTCAGGTAGATTGCAAGACTGCGGCACTGCTCGGGGTTGAAGCGCTGGTGCGTTGGCAGCATCCGGTGAACGGGTTGATGTCACCCGCCACGTTTATTCCGTTGGCCGAAGAGCTTGGGTTAATCGGGTTACTGGGCGACTGGGTACTCGAAAAAGCCATGGCTCAAATGGCCCGCTGGCGCGACCAAGGCCACCCTGTTCCGCAGGTGGCGGTGAACATTGCGCCACAGCAACTGGTGCCAGGTTTCGCCGACCATATCCGCGACCTGCTAGCCAAACATCAATTGCCAGCAAGTATGCTGGAACTCGAGATTACCGAAGGCGCTCTGGAGCGGGATGACCGCATCATCGGGTTGTTACAGGCGCTGCGGGACATGGGCGTTCTGTTGGCCATCGACGATTTTGGCACCGGCTATTCGTCCCTGGCCCACATCAAGCATCTGCCGGTAACCTGCCTCAAAATTGACAAGGTGTTTATAGACGACTTGCCAGACGACGCCTATGACGTGGCCATTATCCAAACCGTTTTGGCTTTGGGCCACAGCCTTGGCTTTAGGGTGCTGGCCGAAGGGGTGGAAACCGAAGAACAGTTCCTGTTCCTGGTGGAACAGGGCATCGACACTATCCAAGGTTACTATCTCAGTAAGCCCATGGAGGCCAACGCCCTGGAGCAGTGGATCATAGATCGCGATAAGGGCTAAGGATTGAAAATAAAAAATACCCTACAAACGCCACAAGAATCGAATCGACCGACGGAATACCGGTCAGCGTAAACCAGCCGTTCACCGTACAGAACCCTACAAATGAAGCCGCACCCCAAGCCACGAACGTCATCGGCTTAATGGCCGAATCCATTTCCAGACGGGTTTCGTCATAGCCCTTGCGGCGATTAATCAGGTAATCGGCAATGTAGATGCCGCAGATGGGCGGTGTGGTGATTCCCAGGAACAAAAGGAACGGAATAAACCAGGCCATAATGTCCATGCTGCCGACCACCGCAGCCAGAATACCCAGCGCTACGGTAATCTTCCATTTCTTGAAAGCGCTGAACAAAGTAGACACCACCAGCGTGCCTTGGAACATATTACCGGCGTTGCCGGTAATGCAGGCGAAAATCAGCAGTATGGTGGCCGGCAGCGTGGTGCTGATAATTGCCATTGCGGCCAGCAGTGAACCCTGTGACGTGATGGAGCCAGGCACCGCGCCTACCAGGAACAATATCGGATAGGCCAGGCCAAAGGTGAGCACACCGGCAATGATGGCATGCTTGCGGTTATGCACAAAAGCGCCAAAGTCTGGCGATGTGGCCACCAGCACAATTATGGTACCAACGATGGACGACACCGCCGCGCCAAAGCTCAGATCACTGATCTTCTCTGCGATGGCTGGCGGCACCGAGCTGGTCAACGCCAGGTAAAGAATAAAGAGCATCAACAAAGCAATAATTGGCACCGCAAACTTTGCCACCTTGCCCAGCACTTCAAAGCCAAACGCGGTGGACGCCACGAAAATCACGCAGCCAAAGGCGACAAACACCGGCAGTGGCAAGTCCAGACCAAATTGCTGCGCAAACAGGTTTTGAGCGCTCTGGCCAAAGGTGTTGGCAGTAACAGCAATCCATCCGAACAGGCTGATCGCCATCACGATATTGATGGCGATGGCGCCTTTACGGCCAAATGAAAATTTGACGATGCCATAAGTAGGTATGCGCGCGCGCTCACCTATCGATATATTGATGGCCGCCAATACCGCCAGAATCAGACTTCCGACCGCAATCGCCACCGCCGCTTTGCCTAAGGTAAGCTGGCTGCCAAGGCTGGACGACGCCAGCAACACCGGAGTGGCCAGTATGCCCAAAAGAATGATGGCCACCTGAAAGCCAGAGGCCGTATTGGTTGAGGTGTCCGCTGCTCTGCTCATGTTTACTTACCTTCTGTGTAGTTGCGCCAGCCGCCGGTTTCGGTGATTTCACGCTGCCCGTCTACCAGCCAGGGTTCGCCCAGAACGCCCAGCACTTCGCTGCCGTCTTCAAGCTTTACCTTACCGATGGACAGGCCTGCCGGCTCGTTGCTGAGCACGGTGGCAAACGCCGCCAGTGGTAACTCCCAGACTTCCAGTTCTACCTGGCTGCCAGGCTCTATGGTGCGAATCATTGCTGGGTGATCATCGTTGATGGACCACAGGCGGTAGTGGCCGTCGGTTTTATCTTCACGCACAAAAACGCCGCCGGCGTTGGTCAGGTTCGGGTTCAGCTTCAGGCCGCGCATTAGAGTGCCGTTCACGGCCAGCAAGGTTGTATCAGTCATTAGATTGCTCCGAAGAAGGGTTTGAAATCCAGGTGCCGGTATGGCCGCCAATCGCTTGCATTAGTGTGCTGGCCTTGGTGATCAGGCCTTTGCCCTGTGGGTTGCCCTGCAAAAACTGTAGCAAAGCATCTACTTTGGGCTTCATTGAGCCTTCACCGAACTGGCCCTGTTCGCTGAGCGCACGGGCTTGTGCCGGAGTCAGGTTGTCCAGCCACTGCTCGTCAGGCTGACCAAAGTTAATGGCTACTTTTTCTACACCGGTGGGAATAATCAGCATATCTGCACCTAGTTCGCTGGCCAGCAACGCTGAGGACACGTCTTTATCAATCACCGCTTCTACGCCGTGCAAATTGCCCTCGGCGTCGCGCTCAACCGGAATGCCGCCACCACCACAGGCAATCACCAGCGAGCCGCAGTCCAGTAAGGTGCGGATGCTTTCTATTTCAATAATTTCCTGAGGCTGGGGGCTGGCCACACAGCGGCGCCAACCACGGCCGGAATCTTCCATAATGGTCCAGCCCAGTTCGGCGGCACACTGCTCGGCCACTTCTTTTTTCATGAAAGCGCCAATAGGTTTGTTCGGTTTGGCAAACGCCGGATCCTGACGGCTAACCCGGGTTTGGGTCACTAGGGTGACCACCGGGCGCTGCAGATTGCGGCGCTGCAATTCGTTCATTAACGCTTTCTGGAACATGTAACCTATGGCGCCCTGGGTGTCCCCCACAGCGTAATCCACCGGTACCGGGTCTACCTCGTGAGCTGCCAGCTCCGAGCGGCGTAAAATAAAGCCAACCTGGGGGCCGTTGCCGTGGGTAAGCACCAGTGACCAGCCCTGCTCGATCAAATCCACCAGATACTTTGCGCTGTTACTGACCGTCTGGTACTGGTCGTTTATTGAGCAACGGGCGTCATCATCAATCAGGGCGTTGCCACCAAAGGCGACAATCGCAAGTGGTTTGTTGGTCATGGTGTTCTCCTAGTGGCCTAGCTGCCGAGCCAGTTCGCTTAAGCCATCCACAAAGCACTGCATGGGGGCGGTGGTAATGCCGGCGCCAATCTGGCCCACGCCGGCTTTCTTGTGGGCAATGCCGGTGTTGATGATGGGTAGAATGGAGCTGTCCACCACTTTGCGCGCGTCTATACCCGCAGCGGTGGGTGCAAAATTCAGCGCTGGCAGGGTGAAGGCCGGGTTGCCGCCCAGGGTAATGCGCTGCATGGAACGGCTGTTTTGGGTCGCATCGGCGGGGGTGCCACCTACAAACTTAACAATGGCCGGCGAAGACGCCATGGCAAAACCGCCCACGCCCGCGGTTTCAGTGATCGCGCTGTCGCCCAGATCCGCTGCCGCATCCTCTACCCCGTAGCCGGGGAAGAACAGACCGTTTACCGGGTTGGCCGGCGCCTGAAACCAGGTGTCACCGGTGCCAGACAGGCGAATACCAAAGTTCACGCCGTTACGCGCCATCACCGTCACCATGGTGCTGTGGGGCACGCCTTCGGCGGCTTTGAGCATGCTCTTGCACGCAGCCATCGACAGGTTCAGGAAGAAGTGATCATTAGCGGTGATAAAGCTCACCACCCGCTGAATCTGGTCAGCCGGTAAGGCCGCGCGCAACAGAGCCGGCAGCAGTTGCTTCAACAGCAGGCCGGTAGCAGCGATGTTGCGGTTATGCACCTCATCACCCATGTGCAGGGCCTGAGCCATAATCGGCTTTAGCTCGATGGGGCCAGATTCGGCCAGCATCGCTTTCATGGCATCTGCCAGTTCCGTACCCATCCACTGCAAGCGTTCAATCACTTCGGCACCGTTGGCACCAAAGCGCAGCACCTTACCCAGCCCTTCGTTAAAGTTGCAGAACACGCGCTGATGGTTTTCGGCGTTTTCAATAACCCACAGCGGCATGGAGCGGCTGATAATGCCGGCCATAGGGGCAACGGCATCGTAGTGGTGGCAAGGTTCAAAACTCACCTCGCCCTGTTGGATCAGCGCTTCCGCCTGCTCCAGAGTGTCTGCCCACTGCTCGTACAAAATGGCGCCGAGAATGGCGCCCTGCACCGGGCCACACATATCCGGCCAGGCAATGGGGGGGCCTGCGTGCAGAATGCGTTTGTGCTCGGCCAATGCCGGAATAGCATCGCCCGCGCGCATCACGTCAACCAACATGGGCTGGGCGGTCAAATACTGCTCCATGGCCTGTTGATTGGCGGCTTCAATTTCTGGTTGGTTCAACAAGTTCGCCAACACCATACCGCCGGCGCGGTCGCCGCCGCCGGGTGGCTGCCAACTCAGCGCAACGGCGGTACCACCGGCGCGGGTAATATTGTCGGCAAAACTCTGCAAACCGGCGTTAAGAACCGTCAGTTGCTGTGTAAAGAGTGCGTTCACTGTGCTCACCTTTCAGCTAAAAAATGGAAACAGGGCAAAACAACCTTAAAGCCCGGAAACAATGCGGGCCGCCAGGTGTGCCGCATCGGCGTTACTGTCTGCCAATTGCACGCCCGCATCGGTCAACGCCTGTTGAATCTGCTGCCGCGACTGCGGATCAGCATCTGTGCCACACACGTGGGCAATCATCACCGGCGGCGCGGTCTGTTGTTGCGCCTGTTCAATCACCGTCAGCAAATCCGTCAACGGTTGTTCAGAAGCGCCGTAGCCCAACACCAGATCAAACAGCAACACAGCCGTTTGCGGGTCTTGGGCTTCTTGCAACAAGCGCTGATTGCGCAGCGTTGGATCTATCATCGGGTGCGGCCGGCCCTGAGTGAAGTCGTCGTCGCCCAGGTCAATAATGGTGTGGCCCTGGCTGTGCCAGAGGTCTGCCAGCGGGCTGTTGCCTTTCGATGGCGTATTGGAAAATGCCTGAATGCCGTAACCGGAGGCGATGATTTGCGCTTCGTAGCAGAAGGTGCCGCCAGCAAATACGCCGCGAATATAGCGCTGCTGGGGATTTAAACGGCTGGCCAGACCTGCCGCTTGATGCTTGTCGGATTCGCTGCTTTGCCGGGCTTCGGGAACAGGCTGCTTGCGGTAAAGAGCGACGGCCACTTCGGCCGAGCGGGCCAGGGAGTCAGCAAAAAACACGCCCTCAGGATTCACATTCGGGCTGCCCTGCCCCAGAAAGTTCACCACCACCGGTTTGGCGATGGCGGCTGCCCGGGCCAGAATCTTATCGGCAATGGCCTGCGCGGGCGGCTTGGAAATCAACACAATGACGTCGGTTTGCGAGTCGTCTGCCAGCGCTTGCAGGCCGTGCAACATAGACAGCCCACCCACATCCTGATGCAAATCGTGGCCGCCAGTACCCAGCGCCTGAGACACACCTTCACCGAGCTGGTGAATGCGACAGGTCGCTTCCTGCAGGCCAGTGCCGGAAGCGGCTACCACGCCTATAGCGCCGCGGCGAACCACATTGGCAAAGCCCAGAGGAACGCCATTAACAATGGCGGTACCGCAATCCGGGCCCATCACCATCAGGTTTTTTTCGACCGCCAACAGCTTGATAACGCGTTCGTCAGCGATCGACACGTTATCGCTGAACATCATCACGTTCATGCCGAGGTTCAGTGCCTTGATGGCTTCGGCGGTGGCGTATTCGCCAGGCACTGAAATCAGCGCCAGATTGGCCTCTGGATGCTGTTCCAGACCCAAGGCAAAACTGGTCAGCGGCTGTGCCGCGGAGTCGCCAGTTCCGCTGTCGTCCGGCTTGGCTGTCAAAGCCTCTTCGGCTGCAGTAATGGCTTGCTCACAAGCCTCGGCATCACCCTGAACGGCGATGACCAGATCATTGGGTTTAGCAACAATACCTTCGCCAAAACCGGCGTCGGCAATGCGCGCCAGGTTGGCTTCGGTACCCATGACCACCGAAGCGCCTTGAATTCCTTCCATCTTGTCCAGGCGGGAGGAGATCTGCATCAGCGATACCGAATCCTGATACAAGTTTTTAAATACTTTGTGTTGCGTTGCCATAAAAAACCCCGTTCTTTGAAAGTCTTAATGCACTAACCTTTTTTTAAATCTAGTGCGGTAGTAGCTGCCCGATGGCGTAAACAATGCCGGCGCTGGTGTCTGCGCCAGAACTGGCGCCAATCGCCAAGGTGGCGCTCAGAGCCTGCTGCACCTGTGTGGCGTCTGCGGTCTGTAACAGGTGGAAGACCAGCCGTTGCACCGGTTGCGAAAAATGACCGGCCAGGGCCAGTTGCAAATAATGGGCACTGACCGAAGTGGTCTGGTAGGCGTTGAACAACCCCGGGGCCGCCAGGCGCTGAACAACCTGATCGGCCTGGGGCCACAGCGGACGCAGGCCATGGGCCGCCGCCAATACACCCAACAGAAAATCATCACCCGCTGGCGTCAGGCCGCAACCTTTGCCAAGGTTGTCAAACAGCGCTTCCGGAATTGCACCAAGGCGCTCTGGCACAGCCAACCCAGACAGTTTCAGATAGTCGTCCAAAGCCGTTACGGGTTGGCCCGTCTCCTTGCCGAGGTGGCCCAGCAGCGCTTGCTCGACCGCCTGCAAATTACGCTTTAGCAACGGGTGATCAAGTTGACTGAGCGCAGGTTCGGGCTGCCAGCTAAGAGCCGCCAAGGTGTTTATCTGCACCCTGCGTGACGGTTTAAAACGAATAATGCCACCACGCATAAAAGCGCCGTCGCCCACCTGCAGTTTTGCCGTCAGATTGCCCACTGCACCCAAGCTGCATTGAAAGCTGGTGGGTGTTGCCGGCAAAGAACTGTCCAGCACCGATACCCAAGGCGTCTGGCGCAGGCTGGTGGCGATATTCACCGACCTGGCAAACACGCTATGTACCTGGCCATCAAACGACTGGCTGGGGCACAGATATCCGCGACTATGGGCGACGATCATCCCGTTAACCTACTTCAGGCCAGCGATGATGTTGTCAGCAGTGGTTACCCAGCCACAAATAGCGCCCTGAGCCTTGATCATTTCCAGCGCGTATTTCTGGAACTCGGGGAAATAGGATCCAGTGCAGTCTTCAGGAATGATGCACTCGTAACCGCGATCATTGGCTTCACGCACGGTGGTGTTCACGCACACTTCGGTGGTCACGCCACACACGATCAGCGTTTTGATATTGCGGCTTTGCAGAATCAGGTGCAGGTCGGTCTGATAGAACGCGCCCTTGCCCGGCTTGTCGATAATGGGCTCACCGGCGATAGGGTACAGCTCGGGAATAATATCGTGGCCGCCTTCACCGCGAATCAGAATGCGGCCTTTCGGGCCTTTTTCACCAATAAAAGTTTTGCCGCCGCGGGTCAGTTTTGCCGGTGGGCAGTCGGTCAGATCCGGCCGGTGGCCTTCGCGGGTGTGTATGACCATCAGGCCGTTATCACGGGCGGCTTGCAGAACGCGGCTGCAGGGTTCGATAGCCGTACGCACCAGCGATACATCGTTACCCAGGGCTTCACCAAATCCGCCGGGTTCAACAAAGTCACGCTGCATGTCGATCACGACCAGAGCGGTGGTTTGCGGATCAAAATCCAGGGCAAACGGATCGGCTTGGAATGTTTTCATCATGATTATGTCCCTTCGTTAGTGGGCAAACTCTACGCATAACAGTGAGCATACCGACGATACTAGACCCACGAGCGAAGCAGCAACAGTGAGTAAAGTTGAGGGAATAAATCAGTTTTTTTGATGCGTTAATGGAACTCGCGAAATATTTTGCGGGGAGGCCTTAAAAATCAAAAACCGACTTCGGAGAGACCTTGAACAAAGGCATTGATCGAATTTTTTGATGAGTGATTTTGACTTTTCGCCCCGATGCCAGGGCGAAAAGTTGACTTGAGTCACAAGCAGATTAAGAGCACCAGCGCACCCGGTTTTCAGGCCGGGTCAGATAATGAATACACCATTGTAAAACCGGGCTCTCGCGATTTGCATGCCAGGCATAAAACAACTGAGTCGGCTGTTTGTGTTCAACAATGGCTTTTTTCAGCACCCGGCCTTCATCCAGCCATTGGCGAATGCGGTGATGAGGCACATAACCAATGCCCAAGCCGCTCTCGATCATGTTAATGGCGGTGGTCAGTTCCGGTGCATAAATGATCTTCTGGCCTACCAGCGACCAAGTATCCTGGGGTGAAATGTGAAGTGACGTATCTTTCACGACTATGGCCGGGTAAGCGCGCAGAACTTCCGCGGTTAACACCTCGGTGTGCCAGGCCAGCGGATGCTGCCGTGCAACCACAAAATCCCAGTCAATATTGCCGATGGACTGGCAAACAATACCTTCCATTTTCGGTGCGGCGTGGGGCGCACCAATCACCAAATCTGCTCGCCGGTCGTAAAGCGTGTCCCAACAACCGTTATACACCTCGGTTTTCACGCTCACCTGGGTAGCCGGAAACTGCTTGTCGAGCTGGCCGACAAAATCCACCAAGCCTTCTCGATTGATAATGTTGTTAATAGCCACTGAAAACGACACGTCCGTTCCCGCGCTAATCATCGCGGTGTTGCGCACCAGCTCTTCGTAGGAATCCACCATCCACTGGCTTTGCTCGATAAAATACTGCCCGGCAGCGGTCAGTTTGGCCTGGCGCCCGCTGCGGTCAAACAACGGGAAGCCCAATTCTTCCTCCAGTTTTTTGACGGTGTAGCTGACCGCTGACGGCACCCGATTAAGGCGCTCCGCGGCCACCGCAAAGCTGCCGGATTTGGCAATAACGTGAAGAGTAGTCAGGGCGTCTCGGGAAAATGACATGAAGGCTATCGCGTTGTTGAACATAATCATCCTGGTCGCGCAGGATGAATGGGCGTTTGAGGAAATCGCCGACAGCGACCACAGAGTTTGTGGGGAATTTTCCTCGGCGTTCCCCTACTATAACGCGAGGTGGCCCGGCATATCTTCCCCGGCCCGGTGGCCATCGTAAAATCCGCTCTGGAGTGAAGCCTGATCATGGTCAAAAAGCAGCAGGTAATCGTTATTGGCCTCGGCGTATTTGGCACCACCGTGGCCCAGGAAATGACGCGGTTAGGCCACGATGTTCTGGGCCTGGACATTGACGAACAGCGGGTAGACCGCCTTGCGCAAGACATTACTCACGCGGTTATCGCCGATGTCACCGATGAAAGTGCGCTGATTGAACTGAACGCGGGCAGCTACGACGTTGGGGTTGTGGCGATTGGGCGCAACGCCGAAGCCACCATGCTGGCCACCTTGCAATTGCACGAACTGGGCGTCAAAAAAATATGGGCAAAAGCGTTGAGCCTGCAGCACCACCGGATTCTGGAACGGCTGGGAGCCACCCGGGTTATCTCGCCCGAACACGAAATGGGCGTGCGCATTTCCCAGGAGCTGAACTATCCCATGGTGCACGATTACCTGAGCCTGGGTGATGACTATTTTGTGGTGGAGTTCCAAACCACCGAAGACCTGATTGGCAAAACTGTGGGTGATCTGATCGGCAACTTGCCCGTCAGCGCCCTGGTCGCCAAACGGATGAAAACCTCCCACATCCATCCGGAGGCAAGCTGGGATATACAAAGCGGCGATCGCCTTGTTCTTGGCGGCCAACTAGACGATTTACGCGCGCTGATTCATCGGCTATGAAGTCAAAACTGATGGATTCACTGGTACAACGCAGCACCACCATGGACTCGCAAAAAAAGCGTCAGATCAACCCGCCGCGACTGCTACTGGAATCATTTCTGGTTCTGATTGGCTTGGGTGCCTGCCTGCTAAAACTCCCGCTGGCCACCGAGGCGCCCATCGGTTGGTTAGAGGCCGCCTTCACCGCAACGTCTGCGGTTACCGTTACCGGGCTGGCCGTCGTAGATACCGGCAGCGAGTTCACGCTGTTTGGCCAATTGGTTATTTTGACCCTGATTCAGCTCGGCGGATTGGGTTTGATGACGTTTGCCGTATTAACCGCATTGGCGCTTGGGTTCCGCATGCGCCTAAGCCATCAAGTGGTGGTGAAAGAAGCCTTTAACGAAGTGTCACTGCAAACCGCAAGGCGGGCAGGAGCCTCTATTGCCCTGTTCGCGCTGACCGCAGAACTTATCGGTGTAGGGGTGTTAAGCATTTTCTTCGTACCCGAGTTAGGCTGGACAGAGGGTTTGTATCAGGCTCTTTTTTATACCATTTCCGCGTTCAACAACGCCGGATTTGCGCTGTCGCCAGATAGCTTGTCAGCGTATGTGGGGCACGCAGGCATCAGCCTGACGGTTACCGCGCTGTTTATCACCGGCGGACTGGGTTACATCGTGGTTATGGAAGTGATCGAGAAACGGCGCTGGTCGAGGCTGTCGGTATACGTAAAAATAATTCTGGGCGCCACTTTGCTGCTCAACCTGCTGGCCACCATCGCCATACTGTTGCTGGAATACGGCAACCCCGCAACCCTGGGCGCTCTTGACGGTTTTAGCGACAAATTGCTGGCCGCCTGGTTCCAAGGCACTACCCCGCGCACCGCAGGCTTCAACACGCTGGATATAGGCGCCCTTACAGCGGGCACAAGCACGTTGATGTTGGTGCTAATGTTCATTGGTGGCGCGCCAAACTCCACCGCCAGCGGTATAAAAATTTCCACCTTTGTGATTCTGCTGGCCGCCACCCGTTCGTTTCTGCGGGGCAATCTGAACGTGAGCTTTTTCCGCCGCTCCCTGCACCAGGAAACCGTATTGAAGGCACTGGCTGCGGTCACCATCGGAATGATTACCGTGTTCTTTGCGGTACTGGCTCTCACTATAATAGTAGACGACGACTTTTTAGACATTGCCTTCGAGGCCGTATCGGCCTTTGGCACCGTTGGTTTGTCACGCGGCACCACTGCCGAACTGGGCAGCGCCGGCCAACTGGTGATTATGGCGGTGATGCTGATTGGCCGCCTAGGACCGCTAACCCTGGGGTACACCCTAACGGTCCGGCGTAAATCTCACGTGCGTTATGCGACTACCGAGTTTCCAGTGGGCTGACATTACATCACTGGAAGTTCTGCCAACACGGATCGTTAATTCGAAAATAAATCTGTCCCAAGAAGGCTGCGAAGCAAAGTCAAAAAACAAAACGCGCTGCCGTTGCCGCTGAAAACATACCATAATCAAGGCTATGCCTTCACGGCGCTCATTCACAACTCTGGCGGGCCAGCCTGATGGCAAACCCACACACACATGAAGCTGCCAGGCACTACTCGTTGCGGCTGGCCTGGCGCTGGTTCTGCTGAGAAGAGCGAATCAGCTGGGTGACATTGTCTGCCAAACGCTTGCGGTTTTCACCCTGGAACTGACCACTCCCCTCGGGCAGCGATGTTGTACGCCCCATTGAGATCCGCGTGGTAACGCTTTCCCGAAGCGAACAACAGCACCAACGAACTTCTCAGCGCAATGTACAAATAACTGAACCCATAAAATAGAAACCCCTCCCCGACTTTCACCGGGGAGGGGTTTTAAACGAACCGACTAAACTGTATTTTTATTCTTTGATTGGCAAAACAACCATAGAGCGCCATGCTTGCCGTAGCACCCATTCATACACGACAAACACCATCAAAAACGCTAGCAACATCAACACTTCCGGAACCTTATACAGTTCACCAATCAAACCGACAAAGGCCATTATCATCGCCAGAAGTGTGACTAAAATTAGAGTTTCTTTGTCGCTCAACCCTGCACGCAAAAAAATATGATGCAGATGGTCACGGCCTGCTGTCATCACCGACTGCCCGCGGCTTAAGCGGCGAATCATCACGGCCACCATGTCCATCAACGGTACCGCAATAATCCACAGTGCCGTTACCGGGCGAATAGCCGGCGCATCTTGGCTAACTCCCTCAGCCAACAACCACACAACGGAAAAGCCGATGAACATCGAACCTGCATCACCCATGAAAACTTTGCAGCGCCAAGGGCCTATGCGCAAATTTGCCATCAGGTAAGGCACCATCGCCAATGCCAGACCCGCTGCGAACATAGTTTCCACCAACATACTGCTGTTAGCAGCATACAATGCAATCAAAGAAACCAGTGTTATCAGCGTCAAACTACCCGCCAGGCCGTCAATGCCGTCGGTCATATTAAACGCATTAGTGGCACCAATAATCGCGGCAATGGTCAAAAATGGCCCCACCCACCCCAACTCAATCATCCCAAACCCAACCAAATCCCCAAGATGCGTAATGTGCACCCCCGAGTAAATCACCAGCACAGCGCCCAATACCACTTGAATCAGCAGGCGGAACCGCGCCGACAGGTCACGCGCATCGTCCAGAGCACCCACTACCATCAGCAACAGCGCGCACAGCCAGAACACCACGTATTCAGACATCAGCGGCATCCACAAAAACCACGCCGACAGCAAACCGACGAACACACTGATTCCGCCAACAAGCGGAACTGCGCCGACGTGCTGTTTACGCTCGCAAGGCGTATCTAATAAACCCATCGCGGGCGCAAGCGCTTTAAACACCATCAATGCCAAAAACGCAGCACCTATCGCTGTCGAAAGAAAAAAAAGCGTATTCATAATGCAACTACCAAACGTTGCGGGTGCCTGGCCATATACCAGGGCACGGCCACAGCCAGACCGGTAAAAATGTTGTGGCTAGGCTTGTATCCCAGACAGCGGGAGATTTTGGAGGTATCCGCCTGCGAATGGCGCACATCGCCGGCGCGGAAGTCGTTGTAAACCGGTTCTTGCTTGTAATGAATGCCGTTAATTGCCAACACTTTGGCAATTACATCGAAGAGCTGGATCAACGACGTGCAATCGCCAATGGCAACGTTATAAACCTCGTTTTTATAACTTTCTTCCGCTGTAGCGGCCAAAATATTGGCCTGCACCGCGTTGGCCACAAAACAGAAATCGCGAGACGTTTCACCATCACCATTAATATTCACTGGATTATCCGCCAGCATGGCGTCTGTCCACTTTGGGATAACCGCCGCACACAGGCCATTGGGATCTTGGCGCGGACCGAACACATTGAAATACCGCAGCCCTATGCAATTAAATTTGTAACTGTGCGCAAATACCGCCGCGTATTGCTCGTTAACCAGTTTGGTCACTGCGTAAGGCGACAAAGGCTGACCAATCTGGTCTTCGACTTTTGGCAACGCCGGATGATCACCATAGGTGGAACTAGACGCGGCGTAGGTAAAACTTGATACGCCTTCCTCTTGGGCAGCCACCAACACATTCAAAAAGCCAGTGATGTTGGCGTTATGGGTATTAATAGGATCCGCTAGGGAGCGCGGCACCGAACCCAGCGCCGCTTGGTGCAGAACATGGTCCACACCATTCACCGCGTCTTTGCAGGTCTGCAGATCGCAGATGTCACCTTCGATAAACAGGAAATTTTTCCATTGCATCGGCTCAAACAAATTCCGCACTTCGGCCAGATTTTTCGGGTGCCCGGTTGCGTAGTTGTCCAGTCCCACCACAGACTGGCCATTCTCCAGCAGCCACTGCAGCAAATGAGAGCCAATAAAACCGGCTACGCCAGTCACTAACCACACCTTAGGGTTCTCCCTAAGGTGGTTACGGCGGATTAAAAACGCATTCATCATCAGATCATCCTTATCAAAATGCAGTCGACATCGGCTTATAAACCTAAAAAAGAATACATAAGTTCATTATGAGTAGAATACATTGCGGCAATTACTCGTTTCAAGTACTTTTTAGGCAAAAAAATGCCGCCAAATTAATGACAGAGAGGAAAAAAGAAAAAGGGGACAGATTTCAAATCTGTCCCCTTTTAAAAAATGAATCTGCCCCCGCTTTATACCAGGCGCCCAACCCACTCCTTCAGCGCCGCAGCGCTGTCATCCAGCGCCCTGGCCGACGGCAACCATAGCCGCCAGCGCGGTGCGGGATAGGCACTGTGGTCCGTCGCTACGGCAATCACCTCTAATCCCACCCCCTGAAACAGCGCCAACGCGCGGGACATGTGCAAAGCCGAGGTCACCAGCAACACCCGATCAATCTGCCGTTTTGCCAAAATTTCGCGTACAAACACCGCATTCTCGCCCGTGGTACGGCTTCGTTCCTCCAACACCATTGCCGAAGCAGGCACTCCAAAATCCGCTAACAGAATGCGCATCGCCTCTGCCTCTGACATGCGGCTAAACCGATCGTCGCTGCCACCCGCCAGCACCAACAATGGCACCTTACCCGCATGAAAAAGCCTGGCCGCATGCCACACCCGGTCGGCACTGCTCCCCAGGTCTGGATAATCCTCCTGATAACTCGCAGGGCGAACACCCCCACCCAACACCACAGCTGCTGCAGCACTGGGCAACTGCTTCATCGTCAACGCAGGGTAAGGCGCCTCCAGATGTTGCTGCGCCCACAAACTCACCACCGGTAAAGACCAGCCCCACAGCCACAACAATGCAAACAACCCGCACGCCATCGCCAGGCGACGGAAACGCAAAGCCGAACACAGCAAAGCAAAGCTTCCCAAGAGCAACGCACTGCCCAGTGGGGAAATTAAAAATATGACGAGTTTTGACATAAAAAACATACGGGTACCCGATAGCTACACGGAGGATTAAATTCTTCAATCGACGTTGGCGCGGTACCAGGGCATCGCTTTGGTTATGCCCTCTTGAATCGGAAATTCGGGCACATATCCCAAGTTGTCTTTAGCTTTTTCAATACTGGCCTGGGAGTGCCGAACATCACCCACCCGAAACTCTCGATACACCGGCTGTTTTTCGTAAGGGCGCCCAAGAATTGTCAGTGCGCGTGCGAGAGATTCAAACAAAATATTCAGCGTGGTTCGGTCACCAAAAGCAACGTTGTAAACCTCGCCCCTTGCAGCCTCGTGTGCAGTCGCCGCCAAAAGATTCGCCTGCACCGCGTTCTCGATAAAACAAAAATCCCGACTGGTTTCGCCATCGCCATTCACATAGACCGACTCGCCCGCAATCATGGCCGCAGCCCACTTGGGAATAACCGCCGCATAGGCCCCATTTGGATCCTGGCGCTGGCCAAACACATTGAAATAGCGCAGCCCCGTAGCCTTAAACCCATAGGTGCGCGCAAACACGTCGGCGTAGAGTTCATTCACATACTTGGTCACCGCGTAGGGCGACAGCGGCTTACCAATCACACCCTCTACCTTGGGCAAGGCGGAGTGATCGCCATAAGTAGAGCTGGATGCGGCATAAGTAAAACTCTGCACCCCGGCATCCCGCGCCGCCACGAGCATATTAAGAAAACCGGAAACGTTGGCAGCATTGGTGGCAATGGGGTCATTAATAGAGCGTGGAACAGAACCCAAAGCAGCTTGATGGAGCACATAATCGACTCCCCTACAAGAGATCTGACAATCCACCAGATTGCCAATATCCCCTTCCATAAACCGAAACCTTGCCCACTGCGACACAGTGACCAGGGACTGCACCTCATCCAGATTGTGCTGGTGCCCTGTGGCAAAGTTATCAAGACCCACAACGGTTTGGTCGAGCTTCAGCAAGTGCTCCAACAGATTAGAGCCAATGAAACCGGCTATACCAGTGATTAACCAGATTTTAGGAGTACCGGCCAGCGTGTTTTTTAGTTCTTGATACTTTGTCATAAAATCCTCATGCAGAAAAAATTAAGATAGGCATTTACGAGCCAATTTTCACTAATTCGGTCCAGATGGCGGGCTGATAATAGCGTCTAAGCACATTGCTGTGGGATAGGAATAAAGTTGGTAACTAAAAGTTGCTGTAGGGCACGCATTTTAACCTCAACATCGACGTGACGAAAATAAAGTTGGTAACTTTGGAGTCGGTCCAAGTAGCAGAGCTGGCACTGCATGATAATAAAGTCGGTAACTATTAAAACTTGGCTGGCACGACGAATTCCAGCTTCCAATTTCAGGCTAAGACTCTGGTTACGTAGTTAATATGATTTTCAGCATTCCCCAGCCTGTATCCAGAGTGAATTTGGCAAGCTTCGTTTTCGTCATGGCCAGGGAATTCACATTTACAGGGTAAACACTTGCTTTCTACATCCCTACTAAATGTGGCATAATACTGCCATGCGTATAATGTTGCGCGCATTTGACGGTTACTGGAGGATCAATCATGAGTACGGCCGTAGCATTAAAGGAGATGTCGCAGCCCTTCTATGAAGAATTGGGGCGCTCTATTGCTTTGGCTCGGGGCACGGAAAGTGGCAGCGAACTTTCTGACCGCGTTGATATATCACGGCGGACGCTGACGAAAATTGAAAAGGGTGATCCTTCGGTAGCATTTGGCAGTTACTGTGCTGTCGCTCAGGCATTAGGTCTTCAGTGGCTGTTTGATTTGGTCATGACCTCGCCTGCGTCCAATCCTTCGGTTCCACAGCACTACCTCACCGGGGCCTCAGCACTATCACTGGCTAAAGAAGGCGAAATGCCGGCGCTCTGGTATTCATCATCATTGTCCAATCCAAGTCGTTGGCAGATAGCCGGTGCAGGCATCAATGGCGCCAGTCATCTTCTCGGGGCTCATGAGCTCTGGGATGCGACAGAAGAAATCAAAAGTCTCGGGGTCAAGGTTGCACGGATTTGGTCAGCGACACATGAGCGTGCGTTGTTCGATCTGATGTATCACTTCTTCGAAGTGCGCCAGAAACCAATGCCTAACATCCAAGTCAGCGATATCGATGATGTGGTGAACATGGGCAAGGTTCAGCAGTGGGTGAAGGACTTTCGCCCGTTCCTGTCTTCTAAGGGGGCAAGCACGATGCTCAAGTGGATAAATCATTAGGGTGGTGGCCATGAAACTGTCTGAGCGCGAAAAAGCCCACGCAAGGATCATGAGGGCGATCTGTGAGGTAATCGGAGCGGGAAATAAGCCTTTGGTGCTGAAGGGTGGCACCGCCTTGATGCTCTGCTACCAGATAGACCGGTTCAGTGAGGGTTTGGACTTCGATCTTTTGCGTGAACTGAAAACGCACCTGAACCTTGAAAGCATTTGTAAGGATGGCCTGAAAAAACTTAACAAGCAGGGAGAAGGAATTGAGCTGAGTAAATTTGCTGATCTCAAAATGACTGATACAACCCATCGTGCTCGCGCCTTATTCAAATTGCCGGGGGAAAAGATGCCGGTAAGTGTGAAGCTGGAGATTTCGGCCAGACGGTTACCTGATCCGAGTGTTGTCCAAGAGCTAAACGGTATCAGGGTTTACAACATTGACGAGATAGCCCGACTCAAGTTACTCGCGGCTCAAGCAAACCCGGAGATGCCGTATCGAACAGCAGCAAGGGATCTGCACGACTTGGCGTTTATTGCCAGTGAGTACGAAGATGATCTGTCGGATGAAACCATTAGCGATCTTGAGGTCTTTTTTGCGGATACTGAAGCGCTTATGATGCGCTACGCAGACGCCTATAAGGTGGATAGTATTCTGAATGGGCGCCTTTATGGTGATCTGGATGTTATCGAGAAGTGGAATGATAACCGCGGGGACGACAGCAATTTGATCTTGTTTCAGCCCTGAGTGATTTTATTGTGAATGGGGTGCTTTATGGTCAAAACCATCGCTCGACCAGCGAATCCTTTGCGCCACGGGAACCATAGTGTCGCCAGAAAAAACAGCGTCGAGGTTGACGTACATAACCACCGGGAAAGAGTTACCAACTCTATAATATTGTTACCGACTTTATTACGATTCCACAATTGCTGTCAGAGTGTATTAAAGTTTGATAAAAATAACCCGCAATTTCACGCATTTTCAACATTCAAAGATGTGAAAGTTTGATACTTTTTCGTCCTAGCCGCACGATACTCTAATCAACCGCTGACAATAAAGTTTGATAAAACTTAGATTCTATTCTTATTCCTCAACACACCGCGCTGTTCATGCTGAATGTACATTGGATAAGTGGACACTATTCTGACGGCGACAGCGCTAAGCTCATGCATTCAGAGCCCACTTTGCTGCAGTAAAGTAACCTCTTGCCCCATCAGCGCCAACCCATGCAACCTTACAACTCAAGACGATTTTGATTTTAAAACATCGAGTCCAATCACATACGTCTTGAAAGCAAACCAAATCGGTCATTACTCCCTGGGCTGAGCCAACAAACCACAGGCTCTTTCAGCTAAGGTTTTGATAACTTGAGAGGGGTAATTGCTTGTATTAAAGCCTAGAGCAACCTGGATTGATGCTCAGAAGACTCCAGCTGATACCCCATCGCCTTGTAGCCTTTCTCTCGTTTTCGGAACATGCGCTCAAGCATGGGTAGGCCAGTATCCAAGTAGTCATAGACAGTGACTTCCTGCTTGCCGTCAACATCCCGATGGATTCTGCCAGCGTACTGCGACAGCGTTCCCTTCCAGGCGATGGGCAGAGCTAAAAATAAAGTGTCCAGTCGAGGCAAGTCAAAACCTTCTCCGATGTATTTTCCGGTTGCAACGATAACCTGTGCTTCATGTAACTGCGCGTCCGCCGCTCGGCGCTCTCTGACACGCATCCCTCCTCGCAACACAACCGACGAGACGGACTCAGCCTCCAGCAGCTTTGCCAGCGTCTCAGCATGCTCTCGTCGTTCCGTCAGCAGAAGACAGTTTGCCTGGTTTTGCGCACAGCGTACGACATCCTGAACAATGTCCTGATTCCGGGCGTTACTCTCGGCAAGCCAACGGTAAACTGATGCTATGTGAGGCCGCTGACCAGACTGGCAGGTGTCAATGGGCGGCATTTCGTGACGCTCCCGAACGATAACGCGTTGGACAAACCGGGAACCATGGTCAGCCCGGGCTTTATGGCGAACGGGTCCGGCAACCATAAACATGAATTTTTGGTGACCATCCTGGCGGTCAGGCGTTGCAGTAAGGCCCACGACATATCGGGCGCAAACTTCGTTTAGCAGCATCTCATAACGGGGAGCTGAGATATGATGACATTCATCGATGATAATCTGGCCATATTCTCGGACCAGGTTTAACACCGTATTGTCGTTCTTATTGATCAGGCTTTGATAGGTGGCAACGTCGATCTGACCGGTAGGTTTCTTCTTGCCACCGCCAATTACCCCCACGGAGGCGCCTTCAAGGAAGGTTTCCAGGCGCTCCTTCCATTGATCAAGCAATTGGCGACTGTGAGTGAGGATCAGTGTGTTGACCTGCCGCTTGGCCACAATGCCAATGGCGGTTACGGTTTTGCCGAAAGCGGTCGGAGCATGAAGTATTCCGGTATCGTGGGCGGCAAGCAACTTTACAGCCGCCTTCTGATCACCACGCAACGTTGCTTTCAGGCTGACAGCCTCCAGAGGCTGTCCTTGGGTCCTGCGATCATCGATGTCTACCGTTATACCTTGTTCCAGCAATAATACTTGAAGCTCATCAAAGCAGCCTCTCGGTACCGAGAGATAACCTTGCTCAATCCGGGCACAGGATATGTAGCGAGGGATTCCGTGAGTTGAGAAACGAAGTGCCTGGGTTTTGAAAAATACCGGATTGGCAAAACTCGCCATGCGCTTAATTCGCGCAGCCAGCTTCCCCGGTAGGTCTGACAACTTGATGTATATGTGATTGGCCAGAGTGAGCGTGATGATCTCAGGGCATCCTGAAATCATATCAGTCCCGACCGTTAACGACTGTTCCCACGGCAACACCACCTCTTCTCTAACTTCAGTTCCAGGCTCATTTCCGACCATCTCTCCAAGCTGGACCGGTGAAAGTGTCTTTTGCCGACTGAGTTGTGCCCACTGATCCGAGTAAGGATTTAGCTCATCATCGACGAAAACAGTACATCCACGACTTCGCGCCTGATGTTGAAGCGGAAGAGCAATCAAATTGCCAAACCCACCATCGGGCATCGTGTCCTGGTTGGGAAATAAACGGTCATAGGACTCAAAGGACAAGCCCGGGTGGCGTTCCATGGCTTGATCCAGCAGCTTGAACCCCAAAGCCCTCGCAGACCAGGCCGGTACGGCGTCCGAAAAGAAGACCCATAGGTGTGCACCAGCACCGGAGCGGGAGACCTCAACAAGATAAGGGATGCCTTCACCACGACAAGCTTGGGCCAACGCACGAACGTCCGCCCTCCAGTCCTCCTTATCAAAATCTACAGCCAGGAGATAACAGGAACTGTTCGGCAACAAAGGATATAACCCAACCACATGCTTGCCGGACAAGTGGTCATACACCGCATTGAAATCCAGAGGCTTGAAATTTTTGTGCGGGCACTCCCCGCACTTGATCCGGGGTTTCTGACAGATGCCCGGTACCCACTCATTCTCACAGGCAACAGCATAACCGGAACGGCCACCATAACCCTGCCAGCGAAACGCATAGACATCGCTCCTGCCACGAAAGAGCTTCTGGAACAGTTCGGCTTTTTGAACGGGTGTTAGCTGCGCTCCTGCGGGACGTTGCGCAATGCGATAAAGCTCATTTCTCCGGGAAAGAAGGGCTGCCTTTTCCTTCTCAAGCTCGGATAACTTCAGTGCAATGGCTGCGAGCTCTTCTTCCATTCGGATACTTGACTCCTAACAAGTGAAACCCACCCATTCAGTAATAGTAGCCCGGCGACCTTAGTTCCGAGGTGTCCAGAATAGCATCGGATACCGCTACCAATGGGTCAATGCAATCTGCTTTTATCCGCGCCCAGCTAATCCAGACCGTAAGCTTCTCGCTTAGCTCGCCATTCCTGACCGCAGACTGTTCTACCGCATCGATATATTGTCGTAACCGTTCGGTTTTCAGCCACTGCGCAGCGTTCGTCTTCAATCTCTCAAGTTGTTCCAGCTCAAGTTTGCCAAACTCCACTTGGCGGTCATGCCGATCTTTTGCATCTTGCCACGCCAAGCGTCTGCATTCCTGTTCCTCAGCCCGGATACGATGCTCTTCAATCAGATCCAATGCGCCAGCAACAACTTGGTGTAGCCTTTGCTCCAACAAGGTTTTCGGTGTATGAATAATAACGTTTGATAAATATTTGGCCCTAACCACCTATAAGGTTCACCCAGAGCTGGCGAGATCCCAGCCTCTGACTCTGTTCTTGGATAGATCAAGAACTCAAAATTCGAGTGGTTTCCCTCCATAAAAGATTAAGAGAGCCAAACAAGTTTTTGCCGGACAAATTGCCGGTCACTTGGCCGGACAGTAAAACAGCAAATATGACCAGATAAAACGGAGCTCCAAAAAACTGGAAATGGTGTCAGTGCCTATTTATAATGGCTCCAAGGCAAATATATTGCCGTCAGCGGGAACTCTGTGCCGCTGCTGGCAACCGGTCAGAATACCGGACAAATACCCGGACAAACTGCCGGTCAGAAACTCAGAATCACTACACGAATTAAGGTATCAGATGACATCCTGGATGAGTGCCGCGCCTTTTGCGCCAAACGAGAAATCCTGTACGGAAGAGGGGCTTCTCGATCTGGCCAGCATCCTGAACAGGAAGGCCGCTCAGGTCGCCGGCCAGCTTGAGCCGGAGACAGCGGATACGTTGCGCCGGCACATGGCTGTCATCAACTCGTACTACAGCAATCTGATTGAAGGCAATCGAACCCTTCCTCACCAGATCCGCGAGGCCCAGCGGGGAAATTTTGAGGACGATCCGGTTGCTCGGGACAAACAGATTGAGTCTCTTTCCCACATCGACGTACAGGCGTGGATAGCTTCTGAGGATCGGAGTCTGGGAGAAGTTATTTCCGTGGACTTCATCAAAGAGCTGCATCGCCGATTCTACAGGGACTTGCCTAGCGATCTTAAAAAGGTCGAGCTGGATGAAACGGGGGAAGTCGCCTGGGTTGAGGGTGGAAAGTTCAGGGATCGAGGGGTAAAGGTTGGTCGGCACATACCGCCTGATGCCGAACACCTGGAACAGCTAATGACGCAGTTCTGCAACGAATATAAAAGCGTCAGACACCAAGGTGATCGACGTCTGATCGCAATCGCAGCTGCACACCACCGATTCCTCTGGATCCACCCATTCCTGGATGGCAATGGCCGAGTTGTTCGTCTTTGGACGGATGCGGCATTCCGGGCGGCTGGACTGGAAAGCGTAGGCGTCTGGTGTTTGAGCCGTGGGCTTGCGATTTACTCCGAGAAGTACAAAAGCAACTTGGCTCAAGCTGACGCCGTCCAGCAGGGCCAAACCGATGGCAGAGGCCCGCTCAGTGAGCTTGGTCTGGCCCGATTCTGTCATTTCGTTCTGGACACCTCCGTTGACCAAGTCAGCTATATTTCAGAACTTCTGAACCTGAAATCGATGAAACGTCGAATCGAAGACTTCGTGGCGAGCAGGGATGACCTGAAACCCGCTTCTATATGGGTTCTGTATCAGGCGTTCATTCAGGGATCGATCTCAAGGTCTGATGCCCTGACATTAACTGGGGAGCGTGATGAGCGGACTGCCCGGCGACTGCTTAAAAAGCTTCGCGATCAAGGCTTGCTGGTCGATGCAGACCCAAAGGATAGTCGCTCGCCACTTCTTTGGTCTGTTCCGGAACATGCTGAGCCAGTCTATTTCCCCAAACTCTCACCCCAGTAGGTGGTTCCATGGAAAAGCCCGACCCCGAGGGGCTCTACCCCATTACTGCGAACATTTCTGCGGAGTATTCCAAGACTTTAATGGCTTAAAAATTGGCGAAAGAGGGGCCGAGAAAGTTCGCTTTTGTTTAGGTATTGCCTGGGATGCGGGGAGCTGAAGAAATAACTCGCGTGAATCCGGTGGCTGCCGGCGCCTGCTTCGGATAATCTTTACCAGACGTTAGCTTCTGGCGCCAATAAACGAATTGATGATAAATCAGCGACTGTTGCTTGCAGAAAGCATTGCCAGACAAGTCGGTCACTTCCCAATCGTTAATCTGCTGCTGCCAGAAGTGCACTTTTTCGGTTGGGTCATACTGAATCCTCGTGGAATGAATGAGGCGTTCAGTGTGTGCAATTACCGAGCTGGGGTGTAGGTGCTGAGTTATGGGCGCTTACTACTCGCCCGACGGAAGCACTTCGGATTCGAACGATTTCACCCTGGCTGCTGAGTTCATGAACTTTGATGAACGGCTCATAGGCTTTGCCCACTCCCTTACCACGAGTCTTGAGTCGCTTTTCGTGGCTTGGGTCAATGCGTTTATTGGTGTCTGTCATGAAAAAGGCCCCCTACTAAGTTAGGAATGGCAGGAGACCTGTTTTTATCAAACTTTAATATAAATTATCAAAATTTATTATGATTTATCAAACTTTAATATACTCTGACAATTGCCCAAACTACGATTTAACGAATCACTCCACCGTAACGCTCTTTGCCAAGTTACGGGGTTTGTCTACGTCGGTGCCTTTTACCAATGCTACGTGGTAAGCCAAAAGCTGGAGGGCGACTACATGCAGTACCGGTGATAAAAGCCCATAGTGTTCTGGTAACCGTAGAACCGAAATTCCGGGTTCCGCTTGAACCTGGCTGTTTGCATCGGCGAACACATACAGTTGGCCGCCGCGGGCCCGTACCTCTTGCATGTTGGCTTTCAGCTTCTCCAGCAGGCTGTCAGCGGGTGCCACCACAATCACCGGCATATCGGCATCCACCAAGGCTAAGGGCCCATGCTTTAACTCACCTGCCGGGTAGGCTTCGGCGTGGATGTAAGAAATTTCTTTCAGCTTCAAAGCGCCCTCAAGCGCTATCGGAAAATGATGCCCCCGGCCCAAAAACAGCGCGTGATGTTTACTGGCAAAGCTCTGCGCCAAGGCTTTGATCTCTGGATCCAGATCCAGCACTTTTTGCACCGCTACCGGCAAATGCCTAAGTTCATTGAGGTAATTCCGTTCAGCCTCAGCCGTCAGCGCGTTCTGAGCCCGGGCCAGCAGCAAAGTGAGTACGAATAGCGCAGACAACTGGGTGGTAAAGGCCTTAGTAGAAGCCACGCCAATTTCCGGCCCGGCCCGGGTAATAAAGCTCAACGCCGTCGCACGTACCAAAGATGACTCAGGCACATTGCAAATGGCCAGCGTATGGCAGTGCCCTTGAGCTTTCGCGTGCTCCAGCGCTGCCATGGTGTCGGCCGTCTCGCCAGACTGAGAAATCACCACCACTAACTGGCTTGGCCGGGCCACAGATATCCGATAGCGATACTCACTTGCCACTTCCACTTTGCACGGCAATCCAGCCACCGCCTCCAGCCAGTAAGCAGCAGTCAAGCCGGAGTAATAAGACGTGCCGCAGGCGAGTATCAGTACCGAATCTACCGCGTTCAAGATAACTCCAGCCTGGTTACCAAATACCTCGGCCTGTATACCCGCATCACCCGCCAGCAGCTCCAAGGTATTAGCAATGGCGCGGGGCTGCTCGAAGATTTCTTTTTGCATGTAATGGTCAAACTGACCCAGCGCAACTTCCGAGGCATCCACCGCAGACCGGGTAATCGCCCTAACTACGGCCCGGCCCTGCCTGTCTACCATCTCGACACCGCCTGGCGTAACGCAGGCAACATCACCGTTTTCCAGATAGATCAAATCCCGGGTGACCGCTACTAGCGCTGAGGCATCTGAGGCCGCGAAATATCCGTTTTCTCCGCGCCCCAGCATCAGCGGTGAACCTTCCCGCGCCAGAATCATTCTGTCTGGCTCTAAAACCCGAATGACAGCCAACGCATAAGCACCTTGCAGGCGGGTAACGGCATGCTGCACCGCCGTAAACACATCGCCGGCGCCCTGGCCAATTTTACCGTCTAGGCAGGCTTGAATCAGGTGCGCAATCGTCTCAGTATCCGTCTCTGAGCTAAACGTATAACCCAGCGATTCAAGCTGCCGCCGCAATGCTTCATGGTTCTCGATAATGCCGTTGTGCACAACCGCAAGTCCGCCCGACACGTGAGGGTGAGCATTACGCTCGGCCGGCACACCGTGAGTAGCCCAACGCGTATGAGCAATGCCAAGCCCGCCAGACACCACAGCCTTGGCCACCTCCGCCTCAAGGCGGGACACGCGCCCCATGGCGCGCACACGAATGAGACTCTCGTTCACCAACGCCAACCCGGCTGAGTCGTAACCGCGGTATTCCAGAGTTTTCAAGCCATCCAGCAAAAACGGCACCACATCCGCTGTGCTCAGCGCACCCACAATTCCACACATAGCGTAGAATCCTTGAAGATTGAAAGAGTTCCTGGCTCAGCCCAGAGAGTGAATAACAACAGGGTTTACACACTTGAATTGAAATCCGCCCCCTTTCAGCATCACCCCCAACCCCGGGGACAGATTTCAAATCTGTCCCCACTTTGCCACTCATCTTCCCTACAACCGCAAATCCGAAGCACCCAACGCCAGCACTCCCTTCAAATCAAACAACACCCCTCCCGGCTGCAGCAGCGCGCGGAAGTCGCCTTCAGACAGACAGGTGTATTGTTTATGAGCCACCGCAATCACCAAAGCGTTATAGGTACCAGGCTGCGGCTGTTCCACCAAACTAAGCCCATACTCGCGTTCAGCTTCGGCGTTGCTGGCCCAGCTGTCGGTCACGTCTATCTGGCAGCCGAATTCACCCAGTTCTTTAATCAAATCCACCACCTTGGTATTACGCAAATCTGGGCAGTTTTCTTTGAAGGTTAGGCCCATCACCAACACGCGGGAGCCCGCAATGGTTTGGCCGTTGCGGATCATAGCTTTGACTAATTCGGCGGCGGAGTAGGCGCCCATGCCGTCGTTGATGCGGCGCCCGGCCAGGATGATTTCTGGGTGATAACCCACAGCCTGGGCTTTGTGGGTCAGGTAGTAGGGGTCTACCCCAATACAGTGCCCACCCACCAGGCCAGGTTTAAACGGCAGGAAGTTCCACTTGGTGCCGGCGGCGGCCAGTACTTCGTGAGTGTCGATGTTCATGCGCCTAAAGATCATCGCCAGTTCGTTCATCAGCGCGATGTTCACATCCCGCTGGGTGTTTTCAATCACTTTGGCGGCTTCCGCCACGCGAATAGAGCTGGCTTTGAAAGTACCTGCGGTGATCACATCGGCATACAGCTGGTCGACAAGCTCGGCAATCTCTGGCGTGGAACCTGCGGTGACTTTCCTGATGGTGGTTACCCGGTGTTCTTTATCACCTGGGTTGATGCGCTCCGGGCTGTAACCGGCAAAGAAATCCTTGTTAAATACTAAGCCAGAGACCCGCTCCAGCACCGGCACGCACACTTCTTCTGTCGCACCGGGGTAAACCGTGGATTCGTAAATCACGATATCGCCAGCTTTTAACACCTGGCCCACGGTTTCACTGGCTTTGATCAGCGGTGTTAAATCCGGGGCTTTGAACTCGTCAATGGGCGTTGGCACGGTGATGATGAACACCGAGCACTCACGCAGGTCTTCCAGTTCAGTGGTGAAAGACAACAACGACACCTCCGCCAGCTCTTCGCTGGAGACTTCCTGGGTAACATCCACACCGTCGCGCAGCTGTTGTACGCGGGTGGTGTTGATATCAAAACCGATCACCCGGCGCTTCATTCCAAACGCAGCGGCCAACGGCAGACCGACGTAACCCAGGCCAATTACAGCTATGGTTTGCGACATCACACTTCTCCAATTGTTAAAGAACAGGTTCGCCAGCGGCGTCCAGGCAAGACAAATACGCCCGTATCACAATGGCTTCATCAAACTCAGCTTCCATAAACGCCCGCGCCAATATTCCGGCGGCGGCCAATTGCCCGCGGGGGCGCGTTACAGCATCCAGCATTTGTTGGGCTAAGGAATTGGCGCTGCGCACCTCACACAGCCAGCCGGTTTCATCGGCGCGTATGGCGTGGCGGCAACCGGGCACGTCCGACACTATCGCGGGGCGGCCCATGGCGGCGGCTTCCAATACCGTGCGCGGCATGCCCTCGCGATAAGACGGCAACACCAACACGTGGGCCTGGCGAATAAACGGCTGTATGTCGTCGGTTTCACCGGCGTATTCCAGCTGGCCAGCGTTGACCCAGGCGGTCACTTCGTCGGCGGTAATGGCAGTGCGGTTGGAAATACCCAGCGGGCCCACCAACAGGCAACGAACATCCGGATGAGCCTTGCGTACCTGCGCGGCGGCACCGGCGTATTCACGCACGCCCTTATCACCCAGTAAGCGGGCCACCATCACAAAGGTCAGCGGGCCATCCGGCAAGGGTGAAAACGCAAAGCGGGTCAAATCCATACCAGAGCCCGGCAACACGGTGGTTGGCGTGGCCTTTAACAACCCATGGGCGTGAAACAGGCGGTGATCTTCCTGATTTTGAAAAAACACCCGCCGGGCGCCGCGATTGGCAAAGCCGTAAAGCGCCCGCACCCGGCGAAACAGCCAGCTGTCGTGAAGATATGCCGTACCCAGGCCCGATACATTGTTGGCGTAGGGAATCCCAAGCGCCCGGCACACCAGGCCAGAATAAATATTGGCCTTAACCGTGAAGTTGAAAACAAAGGCCGGCTGCAGGCGCCGAAGCGACAACCCCAAACCAAACAGACTTTTCGCCTCGCCCAGCAGGCGCGTGCCCTTGCCATCCAGATCCAGATGGCGGTGACACACCCCCAGTTCCGACTCCAGGCGTGCCGAAAAAGGATCCGTAGGCGACAAGGCCACCACCACATAACCGGCAGCTTTCAGGGCCGCAATCGTGCCCCGGCGAAAGTTATAGAGGTACCAGGAGGTGTTGGAGACAAGCACCACTGGGCCTCCGGTGGAAACCGGAAGTGCATTGAGGGACGTCATAAGAGAAGATTCAGAAAATTCAGAGGAAGGCCGGGAAACGGCCAGGGAATAATAGGGTTACTCGACAAACCAAACCAGCTGGTACGGCAACCAGAAATACGCGTGAGTCGCAAAATTCAACCAGACAAACTGCACCAGTGCGTAGTAAGCCACCACACCCAGCACAATCATGGAACGCCAGAACAGGTCGGTACTGATCAGATGCAAACGAGCAAATACAAACAACTGAATCGGGATCAGGTACAGCGCCACCCGATCCGTAGCGGTAGAAGACAACAGCACTAAAGGAATACAAATGATGGACAGCACAGACATCCACCACCAGAGCCTGCTGGCCGCCGGGTTCAAGCCAAGCCGATCGCGAAGCAGAACAAACAACAAGGCCGGTACTGCATTCATCATCACCCGGATAAAACCACCAGAGGATTGATAGTCCGCTTCCACATAGTTGGTCCAGAGTGCATCCGCAGAATCAAACAGAAACAGATAGCCCCCCAGCAAGGTCATCAGCCCCACCCAGAAGCCGATCCAAAGCCGGTTTCCGCCAGACGCCAGTGCAGCTACTGGAATCATCAACACGGCTGATTTGTGAAAGGCTGCTGCAATCAACACCCAGACAACAAACCCCCGTAACTTGCCGTCCCCCAGTGCCACCAACCCCAACAACACAAACCCCAACGCCGTAGCTTGCCGGGTATAACCCATGGCAACCACCATAATCAGGTAAGGAACAGCCACCAACAAAACCAACCAAGGCAGTGGCTGACGAAGCGCAAAACGAATCACCCCTGCCATTACCACCAACCCACAAAGGCCATTCACCCAGTAAATCGAACCGCCCAGGCTGCCAACCAGCCAGTTGACCAGGTAATAGCCCGGATCACCCTGCTCAAAAACCTCAAAAAAAGTCAGAGCCGCGCCGCGGTCAAGATACTTGAGGTAAGAACCCCAATCCCCGCCAACCTGGAACCGAAGCCCAATTGCCAGAGTAAACACAGCTCCAATAAGCCAAAAAACGTATCGTTGGGAGCGGGCATTAAGCACCCCGGGAGAAAAGACACCAACGGCAGGAATCAAAAACAATAACCAGTACAGAAGCATTCAGGTTCCATTCTCAATAAATAAAATACACATCAACGAACGGATGGTTGCCAACGCCGTTGCCAGGCCAGCAACTGCAGAACGGCCCAAAGCTGCTGGGCATAATGACCACGGCCCTTCAAATGCAGGTGCCACAGCTTTCGAATGGCTGCTGCGTTTAGCATGGGAAGCGCCGACAAACTGACAGAGGAAAGCAGGTCTTCCGCCCACTCCCTCAATGGCCCACGTAACCAATCATCCAACGGAATCGCAAAACCCATCTTGGGCCGCTCAATCAACTCCCGGGGCACATGTCGATAAAGTATCTGGCGCAAAGCCCACTTGCCTTCGCCGTTTCGAACGCGCATGTCCAGTGGTAACTGCCAGGCTGCTGCGAATACAGCTGGGTCAAGGAAGGGCGCCCTAACCTCAAGGCTACTGGCCATACTGGCTCGATCTACCTTAACCAGCACGTCATCTACCATGAAGTTGAGGGTATCCATCAACATCATCCATTCCACCTGATCAAACCCCACCAAGGCAGGGTATAAATCCTCAACGGGATTTCCAGATCGGTAGTCCGGCCTTAATAGTTGCTCGGGGTGGCGATTCATAGACGCCAGGCCACCATAAAGAGCCCGGTCTGTGCTGCAAGCAAGCACATCTGCCAATTTGTAGAGCTTTTCGCCAAAGGTGCGAACCTGGTATCTGGAGGGCAGAACCTTGCTGCCCATCGCCATCACGCCATCGTATCCAGACGAGGGCACAAGTTTCAGCATACGCGCCAGCGCCTGCCGTATGGGCAGCGGCATACGGCTTAACTTGCCCCACACCTTTGGCACCCAAATATGGCGATTATAACCACCGAACAGCTCATCGCCTGCATCGCCGCTTAAAGCAACCGTCACATGCTGCCTAGTAAGCGCGGATATCAGGCAAGTGGGCAATTGGGATGAATCAGCAAATGGCTCATCGTATAACTCAGGCAACTTAGGAACGAGTTCCAAAGCCATTTGGGAAGTCGCGCGGAGCGTCGAGTGATCTGTACCAAGATGCGCCGCCACAGCGGCTGCATGCGCAGACTCATCGTAACGGGGGTCGTCAAACCCAACCGAAAAGGTACGAACCTTTTGGCGACTCTGGCTTTGCATCAGCGCCACAATTAACGAGCTGTCTACACCACCAGAAAGAAAGGCCCCAAGTGGTACATCTGCCGCCATTTGCTGGCCAACCGAAGCAACCAACGCCGGCTCAACATTGTTCAAGGCAATTTCAGGGCTATTATTTCGGCCTTCCAGTGCAGTGCGTGCCGCCTCAACTGCAGACCACCACTGAACCACCTTAGGCAGCACACCGTTACGGGCATCCAGGAGAGAAACTTTTATTAAACAGCCCGGTGGTAGCTTCAACACATCTTTGAAAATGCTTTGCTGACCACCCACACAACCAAAGCGGAGATAGTTCTCTAACACATTGGGGCCAATCTCGCCCTGCCACCCTGGTGCCCGCTGCAATGCTTTAAGCTCCGACCCAAATACCAGGGCGCCTGCTACCAAACCATAAAAAAGAGGCTTCTCCCCAAACCTATCCCGAGCCAATGTAAGCGTTTGTTCTTTGCGATCCCACAGGGCAATGGCAAACATACCGGTTGCCATTTCAAGGGTTTTCTGTACGCCCCATACCGTGAACGCACAAAGCAACGTTTCTGTATCTGAGTGCCCTTTCCACCCTGTTAATGCATCACCAGAAGATTCCAGTTTCTTGCGCAGCGCGTTGTGATTGTATATTTCACCGTTAAACACAACGACAAAGCGCCCACAATTGGATTGCATAGGCTGATGGCCTGCAGGCGACAAATCCACAATCGAAAGGCGCCGATGCCCCAACCCCAAGCCCACCGAAGGCTCTTCCCAAACGCCTGAACTATCAGGACCACGATAAAAAATCGCATCTGCCATCTGTTGCACGGCAGGCTTAAGAGCGATGTCTGATGGAACTCCTCTGAAAATACCGGTAATGCCGCACATAATTCAGGAGTTACCTCGCTGCGCGACACTTCGGAGAATCTCAGCTAATACCGGTGCCTGCACCTGCAGTGAGTACGTCTGCTCGACCGCTAGCCGCCCAGCTTCACCGAACTCCGACTGTAGATGCCTGGAACTCAGAATTTTTATCAAAGCCTCAGCCCATTCACTTACCGATTCAGCCATACCGGAAACAAAACCTGCTTCTGATTCTTCAGTCCACTGCTCAATAGCTAACGGGATGCCTGGCAATGCCTCCTGCACGTTTTCTGTAGCTCTGATCATTAACAAACACACTCCCGTTTCATCGCAGGCCCTTTTCAGAGCATCCCGAATATCCACAACATAACGCTCGGTAGAGGGCGAACTCCGTGTTACCCCGAATTACACATTGGCCGCTGAACCCTCAATTACCTCTTTCGCAGCAGCAAGAAACTCATCCTGATAGAGCGGTTTCGCCTGCCAATACTCAGCCGCTGCGTAGGACATACACCTATATCGTTCCGTGTCCGACAATAAGCCAAGCACAGTATTGACAGCAGTGACGTCGTCTTGAACGCATACTGCGTTTTTTCCATCAACACAGTACCGCGCAATCTCGCCAACCGGCGTTACAACAGGAACAAGGCCAATCTGCATTGCCTCAACCACTGACAAGGCCATGCCTTCATCGATGCTTGTTTGCAAGTAAAAGGATGCGCGCTTCGCGATGGTGTGGATCTCCGCCTGTGATCGTGCGCCGGCGAAGCTAACATTTTCCGCGATTCCCAGCTGCCTGGCCCGTGCTTTTAAATCATTCTCGACACCACAGTCTGGACCGATGATTTTGAAATGGGCATCTGGGGCAAGGGCCAAAATCTCTGAAAAGATCGTTAGTGCGCGCTCCAGTCCCTTTTGCTGGCTGAGGCGCCCCCAAAAAATGAACTCAGGGGTGGGCTCTGATATTTCAGGTAGGGGGCATCGATTAAGTAAGAACGAAATTACCCGGCCCTTATGCTGCCGGTTAGGCGGGACGCGCTGTTCTAATGTCGCAGCTGAATCTGCCCAGATACTATCGGCAAGGCGCATGGCGATCTGGTTCGCGATGCGGTCGAGCCAATGCACGTCCTGGGCTAAGTGTAAGAAAAGGACAGCCTTTTGTTTAGGCCGCGCTATCTTAAGCAAGATCATCACTAGTGCGCTGCGCCACAGGGAGGCGACCAACAGATCTGGTGGCTTGCGAAAGAGCCGCCAAAAGGCATGCAGGTATGGGCGCGGGTCGTAGAGGGACTGATCGGGGCCTTGATAGTTCGCAGGCCCACACGCGGCCCCTGAGCGATTGACCAGATATTGGCGTTCAAAGCGCAGCCCGCCATTAGCCTCGTTATGATCTCCGGCGTGTATGGACTTCGCCGCCACCTCGACCCCTCCAATTGCGTCATAGGGGATCAGCTGTACGATGCGTTTCATATGCCCAACAACCGGAAATGCTCCGCCAGAACGGCGTCCTCCTGAAAGGGTTTGATCGCTTCGGCCAGAACTTCGGCCGGCACGGGATTGCGCAGCGCGCTCTCGATTCCGGCGGCAAGTGCGGCTATATCGTTCATGGGAACGAGATAACCGTATCGACTGCTTTCGAGGATCTCTCGAGGACCTGTTGGGCAATCGGTCGCGACAGGGGTGCAGCCTGCCAGCATGGCCTCGATCATAACGTTTGGCATGCCCTCGAGCAGCGATGACAGCACGAAAACGTTAGCGTGTGCAAAATATTTGAGCGGATTTTTGACATGCCCCTCTAGTTTGATGCTTTCACTCATGCCCAGCCGATCAATGAGCGATTGCAGCTCCGCGCGCTGTGCGCCCTCGCCAAAGATCGACAGCCGGACGGGCTGCTTTTTGGATACAATGTGAACGGCGGAAATCAGATCGGAAAAGCCCTTCCATGGCCCCAATTGCCCTGCTGCGACGAGGACGGGAACAGTTGGATCGTTGAACCACGGGTGATCTACAGGCTCCGCAATCCGGGCATGGGCTGCAGGAGTATCCACGATATTGTATACGCAGACATGCGGAGCATTACGAAACAAGGTGCGGTACTGTTCGACCATCCCCTTTGAAACGCATGTTAGTACGTCCGCACGCCAGATTACCGCGCGCATAACCTGTTTAAGAAACCAGCGTTTGGTAAAAGGACGATTACTATAAGTGTCAAAAGGAGTCACTCGTGAAGATGCACTGATCTTCACCTTAGATCGTGCCAGAATAGCGCTGATTAGGACTATCGCATTCAGATGATCCTCAGCCGTAAAAAAAACATCTGGATTTCTTCGTCGAAGATATTTTATAAGTATTGGTAGCAGATCGCGAGCCTGCGGCGTATCAAGCAAAATCGTGTTAACGCCCTCAACTTTCGGCATGGTGTATTCTTCAGACACAAAGCCTACAACCAAATCTACGTCATAACCTCGTTCAGCTAGCGCCTTTGCTAATCGTATTTGAGCTAGGGGGACGCCGGAAATCGCGTAACGCGCCATCATGACGCAGATTCGTTTAACTTCATTCATAATAAGTGTTGTATATCCCTATAACAGACTATCGGGCTCGAATTTTTTCTAATGGAATTATTAATTTTATGTAACTTTGTTTATTTAAAAGAGTGTTACTTAACGTTCTTACTTTTAATCCGCAGAAAATACTGACGCGCCCATTCAGCAATTAAGTAGCACCGGGGAAACCGGAGAAATACCGCGTCAACGCGCCTCAAATACGGAATAAGCTCTGATTTATTATTGATATTTCGTATCTGCAATAAGATATCAGCAAGATGGATACTCTTGAGCCGCAATTCCAAAGTACAGAACACGATAGACCTAGCCAATTGTACACGCAACAAGTCAGTTGCAGGGTTTTCCCGCATACGCGATAGGCTCTTGAAAAAATTTACCAATGTTGCGACATGCTCTGGTCGATGGTTGCTTGTGGTACCAGCAGGGTTGGAACGATATGCGATCAACGGTAAATCCAATAATACGATACTGCATAATTCTAAAAAAAGGTAAGGCAGAGTAATCAAATCCTCATAAAAAACACGCTCACTGGGGAAGGGATGATCAAGAAGCAATTTCTTGCGATATGCGCGCGTACAAGGAAACCATTTACCCGTTCCGAATATATCGTAGCGGACCTCATCAAGCGTATAACGCCCTGCGGGACTTTGGTGACTTAGAATAATCTCACCTTTTGTCTCGTCACTACCTTCGAATAGGACCAGATGGAACTGAACAATCTGCGGCTCACTCGTCCTGATTGCCGTGAGAACAGTATCGAAGTACCCCGGCAGCAGAATATCGTCACTATCGAGAAAGCCAATATATTGCCCGCGGGCAGCACGGACGCCTATATTACGTGCTTCGCCTGGCCCGGAATTGCCAATCTGTATCAGTAAAACTTTTCCTTGTTGAAGCTCTTTAGCAAAGCACTCCTTTACGATACTAACACTCTCATCGCTGGAGCCGTCATCGACTAAGATCAATTCGCAATCAGACGTCATCTGATCTCGAACAGAAACAAGGCAGTCTTTAAAAAAGACCGCAGCATTAAAGAACGGCACGACAAGGGAAAGCACTGGATTTTTCATAGGGTCAGCGCACCATATCGCGCAGAAAACTGCGCAACCCGTTAAATTCGGCGTAATCGCGGCGCACTAACATTGCCAGCGCCTGGAGCCTCCGGGCCAAAGCGCCCGATTGGGCCAGATTCTGGCGGGCGCTGAGCGCCCGATGTTCGCGTTCCAACCGAACTAGCGCAGCGGTCACCGACTCTTGATCTTGGCGGTCAAGGCGGGCGGCTACTACTTCGGACAGGCGCGCCCGCAGGCCCATGTTCAATGCGATACGGTCGCCGTAATCTGTAGCAGGCCGAGTGCGCATCTGCGCCTTCAACACATCCAATGGTTTGATCTTCTTGCTGCTATTTACGACCCACTCAGAGGTGTTCGAGTCGTGGCGACGAATGATTTGAAGGCAGTCATTCGTAACGATTCTGCGGCCTTCAAATAAACTACACAGTTTGTGGAGCCAAATGTCGTGCCCAATTACGTCATCTGGAATCGGTAAAGCAATCAACAGGAATTCGCGGCGAACCATACTCAGTGCACCTGTGATCGTATAGTCCGAGGACCCATAACCTGAGCAAATCTGCCCCATCTTCGTTAAACCTGTCGGGTAACCAGTTTGATTCGTGAGCTGCCCATCATGTACTAGGACCCAGCATTTAGACTCTTCGACAGCTAAAGCGAGAGCACGTTCGATTTTGTTGTAAAACCAAGCATCGTCTTGGTCGGACACAAAAACTATATCACCAGAACAGAGCGACAAGGCCTTGGCAAAATTCTGTGTATATCCGAGATTATGATCATTACGGATGACACGCACCGAAAACGGAGCAGTCTTCACGAATTCAGTAATAATGGAAAGGGTATCGTCAGTCGATCCATCATCACAAATGACCACCTCGTCGGGGCGCCGTGTTTGTTTAACATAGCTATCAAGCTGTTCTTGAAGATGAAGCGCACCATTATAGGTCGTTAGGGCGATGGACACTGTTACAAGTTTCACTGTTTTAGATAGCTCTTAGATTAGTATGGGTATTTTTAGTGTATTAATTCTGAAATTTACTCCAGCGAACGTATGATTAGCGCTAGATCTTGTGCTGGCTCAATTTTTAATTTAAAAATCATTTGGCTTAATTTTAGATGTTATAAATATCTTCATTATTATTTTTGACAAATAAAAATAAGACATCTTCCTACAGTCAAAGATCCTCTTAAATTACCTTTGGTCTTTGAAATAGTAATGGACCGCTTTCTTTTCTAATTTCCCAGAAGGGATCAACTTGCCTATCCGATCTATCAGCGTATCTTGGGCATTGTATTTTTATGCGTATTCTCGGTTTCGAAGAAGGTCGGTCGCTCGACGGAAGAAGTGAAATCTATGGCAATAGAATCATTATCATTAATATTAGAAATTTACTGAGAAATCCCCTAATATTATCAACACCTTCATAATTTTATAAGCATCTTTATCTTCTTGGCCCACCCCAACAACACATAAGCAGGATAAAATAAATTTTTTCCTTGGAAAACCCTTGCCTCTAAGAAGAAGTACCAATTTGCCAGCATTTTCCCTCTATGGGGCTGAACAATAAAGCCAGGATTATTGCTGGACATCGTTCCAGGCATCAACTTATAGTCGACCGACTTTTTCCAAAGGCAATAATTTACACTCAGCTGATCTCTATGGCTATGCGATTTAACATTACTCCACCAGAGATCCATAACGCTTTGTAGTGATATGTCACTATGCTTTCTCAGCATAACCCCGGTTTCAACTAACCCATTTTTTTCAGGATAACCATCTTCTAAATACAAGTTAACCTGACGTTCAATTATATCGCCGCTCTCTTTCAAGCTTCGCCGACATGCCTTAGCCTCTTCATAGACACAACTGCGCACCCGGTGTTTCACCAAAATAATAGTATCTTTTTCAGCTATACAATTTAAAATATAATTAAGAAATTCAGCTGAAAAAACAACACTACCATCGACCCAAATAGAATAGTCATAATTACTTAAGTATTTATGAGGATTTATTTTAACATCTCTACACTTTAAGACTGCAGATTTTTCTGCCGAAGGGTTCTTTATAATTTGCCATCCATTTTTATATTTTTTGCTTATCGTATTTGAAAAACACACGTAGTGAAAGTCATTAAAACCATAAGGCGTTGGACTCAAAAAGTCATATTCGTTTTCTATAGCAGTATAAACTAAAACTTTTCTCATATGCATATTCTCATAAGCTGCTAAGACTTTTCTGATTCTCGAATTTTTGTTACAGCTTACTTCGTCCGCCAAGAAAATCTCGAAGGATGGATCGCACTCCGTTAGCACTACGGTAGCCACCTCCAGCCGCAAAACCCACAATAGCAAAAACTCGTTGACAGAATCGCTTTTGACGAAAATTAATACGAGTTTCTATAATGTCAAATGGCTGATCATTCTCTCGCAACATTTCAGAAAGACCGGGATGAAACTCAAGGGGTGCATTCATTAAAGCGTGCCGAATACCTTGGCTGAGCAATTTCCGCTGCTCTAATTCAAATAACTCCACTTTATCATCAGTGCGAGACAGAAGATTTCTCTTAGCATGGAAAAATGCATGCCATCGTGTAACCTTGGTAGTTCGGTTTGCAATAAATTGAGACTCATTCGAATCATGTCGGCGATAATATTGAAGCGGCTCGTCGCAAATAAATTTTTTATTTAATTGATCAGAAAATCCAACAATCCAGTTATCGTGAGCTTTGAAGCCTGGCAAGATAGGCATACAAATATTCAATAACTCTCGCCGAACCGCACAACAACATCCCATAACAAACGCATTATCTGAAAACCCTGCCGAGCGTATCTGTCCAAGTTTAGTTAGACCGACACTCTCTAAATTCTTATCAGTGAGAACCGCATCATTCATCAACACTAGTGCACCGGGGTTCTGCTCAGCTAAGCAAACCATGTGTTCGATTTTTTCTGGGAACCACAGATCATCTTGATCACTCAAAAAAACCAAGTCACCTGTGGTTTTCATTAAAGCAGCGTTAAAATTTCCGCAGTATCCCAGGTTCCGTTCATTACGATAAAACTTGACCGTAAAGGGCGCGGTTTTGGCGAATTCGCGAACGATGGTTTCGGTCTCGTCGGTGGAGCAGTCGTCTGTGATGATTAGTTCATCCGGTTGCCGGGTCTGGTCTAGGAAGCTTTCGAGTTGCTCTTGTATGTATTGGGCACCGTTGTAGGTGGCCATGGCTATGGAGATTTTCATTGCTTTTTTTCAGCCGTCTTTTAGATATCCGATTAACCCACAAAATAGCGTTCAACAATAGTTACAAACCTATCAACAGAATCGACGCCTCGACTTTCTGCTTCGGCAAGATGATCAAGAAGTTTACTTCTCGTCTCAACAGCCCAGAAAACATCTTCCCATCCATAGGCAATCCCAAAGCGAATTTCGATTTCGGGCCGCCACCCCTCTTTAGATAGCCCTTTCTGTGGAACCACTATTGGAATACACCCACACATTGCCGCATACCGACAATACATTGTGTAAAGGTCATAGCAAATGAAATACTTACACTCATTAAAAATCTTCGCCAGCTCTACATGAGCAAAGCCATCCACGTTTTGGGCACCGGCCTCATGATAATTTAGAGTTCTATCACGGCCTTTTCGAACCATATAACATTGACCTGAACGATCACCTTCATTAGATTTTTGGTAAACATCTGACTTTAATTCTGTAACATTCAGACGGCGATATTTATGGGGGTTCAACGCCCAGTCATTGAAGGCCTCATGATAGTAAAAGAACAAATCGCTATCACCGAACTCTGTCACGCCACTTATCACGCCTGGTTTATTTAATAGCCATCTAACAACACAAACTGCCCCCAATGGGTTGCCTGAAGTGATTTCCGGGTAGATAACAATTGCACTTTTAATGTCTCGGTTTCTTGCAACGTCTAATTGGTATGGCGAACTGAAATTCCTATGCTTCACTAAGTTACCCACCAAGAACTTCTTCCATCTAGCAAGTTTTACCCAGCCGCGCCAAGCTTTCAATTCAAATATCGAAGGTTTTGGTTGTGGCCATATTAACGCAACATGCCCTGCTTCCCGAAGCATGCTGGCCAACTTATGAAGGACAATAATACCTCCACTATTATCTCGATACACTGGCGTCCAAATAATAAACTTCAAAATATATTTTTCCCAATTCGAATATTTTAAGCGTGCCTATACGATGGTGGCTTTTCGAGCTTTAACTTTCTTAAGCAGCAAACCTATACCTTCAACGCGAATCAACAGAGATACCGCGATATAGGTTGCCAATCCAACAAGGCCACCGCCAACAATCCATAGAGGTAAACTGCGCTCACCCTGCTCAACGAAACACCAAGACGCAAATCCTGAAACTAACGCGGCAAGGATTGGTTTTATAACATCCTTAACCTGATCAATTAAAGAATATCCAACTAACCGAGCAGAAAAGTAGGTATTAGGAATAAGCGCAAGAAACGACCCAATAACTTGGCTAACGACAATCCCAAACACCCCGTAAGGGAAGCGCTGATCAAATCGTGATTCCCTGCCGGAGTGAGCTCCACTCAAATTTCAGCACGATTGCTGGCCGATTCGAGAGCCAGAATCATTAAATGTCCTGTTTTCAGGTTATAAAAGCCCTTTTACGGCCAAAATTCCGCCTTTCAGGCAGATATCAGGCGCTTTGAGCCGGATTTATCCTGCGAGCGAGTATCAGGTTGCCCAGAGCGAACAACGTAAACAGCTGCGCAGTGTTCTTTAACAGCCCCCGGTAGCGCACCTTCCGATGCCGAAACAGGTTCTTGACCACGTGGAAGGGATGCTCCACCTTGGCCCGAATCTGGGCTTTGGCTCGCTCGAACCGGGTCACCAGGTTTTTGCGCGGGCCCTCTGTCATTTTCTTGAGCTTGCCGCGTTTCTCCGCCACGTGCCAGGCAACGTTCTTATCCTTAAGCTCGTCACGCTTTGCCACACCGGTGTAACCCGCGTCAGCAAACACATCGCTTTCTTCACCATGCAACAGGCGCTCGGTCTCGGTGATATCCGCTACATTGGCAGCCGTGCCCGTTAGACTGTGGACCAGTCCAGAGTCCGTATCCGTGCCAATATGCGCCTTCAGTCGGGTAAGGACAGTGTGTTACCACACCCTCCTCCCCTAAGAACCGTACGTGAGAGTCACCCCTCATACGGCTCAAGCCTTTCAACAGCCTAAATATGACCGGGCCTCACTACGGAAAATAGGTCGATGGCGGCGCTCCAGGTAAGCGGTCCACAACGGATCATAGGGATTCACTGCACTGCGTATTTCAATGTGTCGTACGATCCGAACTGTCGCCGCCGAGAACAGCCGCAACCGTTGGCTTATGCCATTAATTCGATCATCAGACGCAAACACCCAGTGCCTTGCTCCTTCGACGTGGAAATATTTTTGCTTTACCCATTTAGCACCTTTCATGGCGTGCCGACGCACAGCCCATCGCCACAGAATTCGCCAAATCTGAGGGTCTATCCATGCAAAGCGAGCCTTCGACACAATGTGGCGGTGATACATTGCCCAACCTCGGATCACCGGGTTGAGATTCAGAATCAGATTCGCCTGTGTCGCTGCTTTGTTTCCCTTCACGATTTCTCGGACCTTATCCACAAGCGCCTTCACGCTTTTACGGGCAGGGGTAATAAGCAGTTTGCCCGAATACTTTCGGATATTTTGGCCCAAAAAATCGACACCTTGTGCGATATGCGTGATCCGAGTTTTCTCGTCCGAGAGCTCTAAGCCCCGCGCCCTCAAGAACACCTCGATTGCCGGGCGAACTTGGTGTTGCAAGACCTCTTTCGAGGCCCCAGTTACGATAAAGTCATCGGCATATCTCACGACGTGAATTTTAAACGGGCGTCGAGGGCTGCTCGTCGGAGCTACACTCATGTTGATTGCCTGCTCAAGTCCATCCAGCGTCAAATTCGCCAGCACCGGGGAGATAATTCCACCTTGTGGTGTTCCGGCTTCCGTAGCGAATAAGGTTTCTTCCTCTACCTACCCTGCTTCAAGCCATTTACGCAGCACGACTTTATCCATGGCACTGTTTTGGAGCAGCCACTCGTGGCTGATGTTGTCGAAACACCCGCGAATGTCGCCCTCCAGCACCCACTTGGCGGATGTTTGCTTTGCGAGCGCATTGAAACAATGTGCGATGGCGTCTGCCGTTGAACGCTTGGGTCTGAAACCATAGGAGTTCGGATCTGCTTGAGTTTCGGCAACCGGTTCCAAAGCGAGCTTCCACAAGGATTGCATCGCTCTGTCTCGCATCGTCGGTATCCCTAGCGGACGTTTCTTTCCATTGCTCTTGGGTCTGTAGATACGTCTTAGCGGTTGCGGTCGATAACCGCGATGCTTCAACGCTAGTGCTCCCTTTAATTTGGCGGCCGGAGTCGACCAAACCTTGCCATCGATCCCCGGTGTTCTTTTACCTCGATTTTCCGTCACTCTCTTTACCGCAAGTCATTTGCCGCAATAAGAGCGAGTCAGCAGACGCTGCAAGGCTTTCACCTTACCCCATCTGCTTTCCCTCATTAAACAATTGCTCAAGTTATCTCGCCATGAAAGACCTTGTGGAAGTCTGCTCGCTTTCGCGCCGGATAATGTTTCAATCCATATTCCCTCGATTACGGAGAGATCTTCGC